>Ga0116231_10008868_pt1 | contig 17375 bp, 16 predicted proteins | sample S1TSphgellanicum_2_FD_89695 | JGI IMG/M metagenome (GOLD analysis project Ga0116231, IMG submission 89695) | Host-associated microbial communities from peat moss isolated from Minnesota, USA - S1T2_Fd - Sphagnum magellanicum MG | ecosystem: Host-associated > Plants > Peat moss > Unclassified...
GACCAAAATAGTTGAAAGTTGGTCTTGTAGTTGCAAATATTCTCAAATCTAGTCGCAAACGACTATAAGTCGCATGTAGTCGTAAATTGACTAGTTACATTTTGGCTGATTTCTACTAGTGATATATTGTTATTCAAGAATGAAAATTGGGATGACAAAGGGAAATTCAAAAGTATCTATGAAGGTGATTTACTATTGTGGATGCCTAAAACAACAAAAATCAAGGGGGTAAATTTAAGTTACCTTAAAAGGGTCCCTATAAAGTACATAAAACATTTAATAATAATATTATTGAAGTAACTATTTTGGGTGATGATGAACTAGAGAGAGTAAATATCAACAAATTAAAAAAATATCATTCCAAAAGTGTAGTGGCTAATGTTATGGTGGTCAATGCCTATGTCAAAAGATAGCTTAATAGGTACCATCAAAACAAATTTCTAATTATTGAACCTAAAAATTCATCTAGGTTGGTGCCCAAACCTAAAAAAAATCCATGGACAAATTCCATACTTAAAATCATAAATGATGACTATTTTTGGGTAGAGGAAGAGAAGTCAATAAGTAATGAGGGGAAAACAAGAAATAGCCGTTACAAAACATGCCTTAAAAAAGAAAAAATATTATACCCTACCAACTATGCCCTGAGAGAAAGAGGGTATAAGAAAAAATTATTATAACCACATAAACTAAACCTCACAAGGAAAAATAGAGAGGCTATTACTAGGATGTTGAAGACACCATTAAATGAATTACGATCGATATGGCTTTTGGAAACGTTATTAAATCCTGAGGAGTTAATAGAGTTGAAAAAAATCAAACATTGTTATTGCTTGTGGAAGAAGTGTTTTGGAAGAGATAATGAACATGTGAATGAGTGGAACATTTGAGCTAGGGAAATTTTTGCACGGAAAAATGAAACAAAATTGAGAGCTTTGTAGAGCCATCTATGACTTGGTTCAAACCCACTACAGACAAGTTTAGTGCTAAAGTAGTATTTGAAGAGTATGTAACAGGATGAGTTATATTTAGTTCTACATGATCAAGCAGGCAAGGAGTTGTTTGTAAACGAGGCAACAATATAGAAGATAGTGGAGAAAAGACGAGTGATAGTGAAGACAATAGCTTTGAAGCAACAATACTTCTAAAGGCCAAAAGTAAAGGAACATTCAATTCTTGGTTAAAAGAAAAGAAACGAAGGAATAAATGATGTTGTGAAGAAGTTGACATACCACCAAAAGACTTCTAAGATATTTTCAAACAATAGTGCGAAAAAGAAGTTCCTAGACATGACGAGACCCAACTGCAAATCTGGGAGTACTTTAGAAGAAAAAAATAGAAGAGGTTGGTTCCTAACACTACAAGGAAGCAGTATATAGTCTTGAAATTGCAGAATTATAATTAGGGTTCGACTATCTCTTTGTAGGGATATACAAAGAACTGTTGAAACCACCTTACCACTACATTGTTGTTTTCTAGAACCAAAAGTTCAATTTGTATAAGGAGCAAGTACTTAAAGTTGATGATATGAAGCATGAACGTGAAGCTGAAATTGGCATGACTTTTAAAAATATTAAACGATGAAGGATCAAACCGATAAAAAAGTTGTTGATTGTGGTTGAATTAGGGCAGGTTACTTTCCTGGGATGCACTCGCACTAGTATTTGGGCCTTAGACATTCAAGAAGGAACATGGGTTAAGAAAATAGGTCTTACATCATTGAAGAAACTCGATTGGATTCACATCTATGAACCTCTAATGAAATAATTGATTTGTAATTTCAACTATGATGACTAGTATGTCAAGTTATAGGGACAACAAATCAACATAGGCAAGGAGGGCATAACAAAGGTATTCAAATTACCTTGCAAAGGATTAGTGGTAGGAACATGGGAGGGGTACAATGGTGTTGCTACCATGTATTTTGCAGGTATACAATAAGAACACTATGTTTTCTAATTAGGGTATGTGATTGCCCAAGCAGACGAGAAGGCAAAAGTCGGGAGGTTAGAAACATTAATAGAAATCTTGATGTTTCGTCAAGTTAACATGTTCACCCCTAGTTCTTTAGTTTTTGTGATGTTAGTTGCTGAAAAGGAACCAGTAAATTGGGTAGCATGGTTTTCTCAAAAGTTACAAAATGAATTGGTAGTAGTTCAACGCAAGATTAAAAAATCAATTAACACCCTAGTTGGACCTGCTTTGACCATTATAGGATATTACTATCAAGAGTTGTTTGTAAAGGAGTAAGAGAGTGTTATAGGAGAGAAAAATAAACTTCAAAAGTGGAAGGAAAAGTTAATCATGGATGTTAATGCCATGATTCTAAAAAACATGAAAAAAAAGGAACATCATTAGCAACCCTAAACAAAGTGATCACAAAAATATCATTATTTCATGAGGGGGATGTTGTTATGTTTGTTGTAAATGTTGATAAGCCTATTGCAGCATCCAATGTTGTGAACAAGGTTATAGAATTAGTTGTTGGAAAAGATCAAAGTTTGGGCAATGCTGATGTAAAATAGACTTTTGAAGTAAAGATGTTACAGGAAGAAGTGGTTGAAGGTTAAATGGTGGAGGATAGACCTTAGATGTTGGAAGACAATGTGGTGATGGTAATCAATCAGCAAGGAGAATGGGTACAACAACAAAAGGAACCATTCCATCAACTGCTAGAGAGGGAGATTTTGTAGTATTAGACAGAAGAAGGAATTTAGGAACAACCATCGAAAATTGTGTAGCAAAATGATCAAGGGAATTTGTAACCACAAGGATAAGAAGCTACACAACAAGGTGAGTAGAAGCTTTTACCACAACAAGCAAAGGAAAACCAATTCCATCATGGTTTAGGAGGGAATGGTGTTGTCATATTGAACATAACAAAACAATTGAGAGAGATGAATAACATTAATGTTGATGAGAAACTAAGCTTTATGGTTGATCAACTTAAGGAAATAGCCTTGAGAGTTGGAAATAAAAATTGTGCTATGACGGCACAAATTGTAGAGCTGCAAAAGGAGAAGGATACTTTAGCAAAGCAATTGGAGGACATAGAGAGTCAATTGATAAACCAAGTATAGAAACAATAGTTGGAGTAGCATTAGAAGCATATGGAAGAAAAGGTATTATAACTCATAATTCATAGTGAATCTCTACTCAAGGAGAGACAACAATCCAAAGTGAATTTTTTTCAATTGGAGAAAAGAAATAGTTAATTGGATGAAAATCTAAGACAAAGAAAGTTGGCTAAAGTAGAAACAAAAGAGAAGTTGGAGGAAACAACTGAAAGATTAATAATAACATAGGAGAAGAATTTGGAGTTACACAATGTGATTTCTGAAATAGACCATCAAGGAAAGGAATTACGAAATATCATTTGTACAAAGAGGAAAACTGTAAAAGAACAAGAATTCTTGTTCAAGGCAGATATAAAGATAAAACAATAGAGTTTGGAAATTCAATCCTTCAAAGAAAAGTGGTGGAATATGTATGAAAAATTGAAGGAGATGGAAAGGACAATGCAAGAACATGAGAGTGTGTTAGCTTTTTAGAAAGAGGTAGCTGAATGAACTTAACAAACTCATTACCAAGACTGCGAGTAGTTCATGGCAAAAATAACTAAAGTTCAGAAGGAGGTACAGATTCAAATTGAAGTGCAGAAGCTTTGCCTACAAATCAACATAGATTGGGAGGCTACAGTTGTGGCAAACCAAGCTACAGTAAAATAATATGATCAATTGATAAAAGAAGGTCCTATTGAATTAGGGGAAGCTTTGGGAAAGGTTGAAGCTAAATTTAGGAGGTGGCACTTTGAATAAGTCAAAAACTATGTCAGTGCTTTGGATGTGGCATATCAATGAATAACACTAGATGAAGAGACTAAAGACGATGCTACCATGGAGAGTGAAGTTAGGCAAGTTGAGGAGGAAGGCAAATCAACTAAAGTAATAAAAAAGGGGAAAAAGATTCTTGCATATGCATACATGGTGGATATATTTGATGAAAATGAGATACTTCATTATCATAGTTTTACTCTTAAAATGCAATCAAAGAAGAACCTAGTAACGTAAAAAAAAGTATAAATTAGGTGGGAGCATTTGAAAAACAAACTAAGGGATTTCAAAGGTCAGAAGTTGGTACAAGAGGAGAGGGGGTGGAGATTGGAGTGAAAAAGCTTATTTTTGGAATTATGCCATTGTAGGTAAAACATCTTACACTAGTAGAAAGAACAAGTATTAGACCTTATACAAGGAATGATATGTTCCACATGATGTTAGAAATGGAGTACATCATGCCAATGATTCCTGCCCTTGAGATGTACTATTTGGTGCACCGTTTCCAAATTTGTCTACGGGTAGGAGTAGCACCACCTATGTTGGGAGCACACATTATAGAGGACTAGTTTCTTGTTATGTGGATAATAGATGATATGGAGTGGAGAGAATATCTGACATATAACATTGCGTGTTGCTATATCTAGTACCACCAACTTAAAGGATATGGTGCCTTGAAATTTGAAGTGAGGTGTTTAAAACTTTATGTTTTACAACATTATTATAAGCTAGAAATTGCATATGAAAATTACTACCTTTGTCATCAAACCTCTACATCCAGCTAACCCACTTTTGTTATGATTTGAATAGAGATTGTACTAAACCATGCCAAAAGTAGAACCAAGGACCAACTTGAGAAGTGGGAGCAAATCATGAGTAACTATTAGGAGTTAGCTTGTTTCACTGATGTTTGAGATTATGCCATGGCTATTATCATCTGGAGGACTATTAAAAACAAGCTAACCAAGTACTTTGCTCAAAAAACACACTTGGGACTCAATGAATTATCTCTACGAATAGCTATTTAAAAAACATGACATTTGGTGGAAAAGTTGTCCAAACGACCACATGTTGGTAAAATCATTCATTACCAATAATGTTTGTTGCACCCTGTGAAGATTGATCAGATTAGCGAGTGCCTTCAAAGACAACATATTACATACACCAAGGAAGGAGCTAATTTTTCAAACAATGAGATTGACGACTTCCTGACTCTAGTGTAGTTGATATTTTATGCCAAATTAGAATGTCCTAGGAATTAGGAATATGTAATGAAGTAGGTAGACTATTGTAAAATGCTAAACTTATGCAACTGTGTAGGGACATTATAACATTAAGAGGGGGATAATGTTAGGGAAATACTTAAACATGTCAACAAAGTAATAATACTAAATGTAATCCCAACAAATATTTTTTGTACTATCAAAATGTAATAGGTCGATAGGTCCATATAAGTTGAGCTTATTGTGTTGATATGATAGATAGACTATCGTAACTGCATAATGACATGACATGAAATAGTTACAACTATTTATTATAACTTCCAAAAGGCATGTTAGATCTAAAGTAAATTTGTCATAGGAGACTTTTTGGGTGCTTTTTTTTTGAATAGATACATTGAAGCTTGTTTGGAAATGAGAAGATTACCCTGTGAATGGAATGTGGGGACATTTTCTAATGAAGCTTGAACATTTATTACAATTCTAGTGTGTTGATTATGATTTCCTATCAATTGCATAATGTAGTAAAATGTAGTATTGAAATAATGTAAGGAAATTCTCTAGCAATGTAATTGTCATAGTTAATATTTTTATTTGGTATTTATATTAATGGAGTAGGACAAGAATCCAAAATGATGCAAAAATGTATTGCTAATAGTCATGAAATGTAGACATTGGCATTAAACACAAGTCATGTATCTTCATTAGACTCATATCTTCAAGTTAGGTTTTGGAAGATTGCATTAAATATGAAGGTATTATGTTTGAAATTAACTGCATGTTGAGGGGCATGGAATTCCCTCCCCCCACCCCCCCACATCCACAATTGTTGTGAAAATCATCCATATATATATATATATTAGCTTCACTTTTGAAGAATGAATTTTTTAATAATATCTTTACATAAATGGAGGGTTTGAATTAGTGATGGATGGATGGATATCATTGCTTTTAAATATCAATTCAAATAATTCAAAGGTTACAAGGGAATTTTGTAACAATTACTTTTGCATTAGGTGTTGCAATAACAACTACGACAAAACCTACACAAAAAAACCACACAAACTCCTCAAAAAAAAACTCCTTGATGTGTTTTTTTTTGTGATCATTTTGTGGTGCAATTCATTGAACCAAACCTTTAGTGGCATTGTCAATCTTCTTTCCATGATTTGTTGAATCCACTTCGAATAAGTTTAACTTTTAAGGGTCACTATGATGAATTTCATACATATTTATATTTTCATTATAAACATTTATATATAAATTAACCATTTAACATATATAAAATAAATTATATTTTTATATTATATTTTGATAATTTTAGATTAAATTGATGGCCAAAACAATTATCAAATTCCTACCCAACAAGATAGGAATAAAAATTATATTTCTAAAATTATCCACCATGTAGCTTTGATAAATGGAAGATATTGTAATTGAGGAAAAAAAAAGTAGACTTAATGAAATATTTATTATGAGAATGTTCAACAAATCATGGAAAGAAATTATAAATAACACAATTGAATGGTCAACATTTTGCCTCGCAAATAAAGAATGCCAAAAATATGAATGAACAAAATGACATCTAGTGAAATTTGCACAATTTTATCTTTTGAAAATTTTTTTTTTTAAAAAATCTAATAAACATTCAAAATTGAACCTAACATATTATTTAAAAAACAAAATGATTACAATAAAACTATTCTCTTCACAAAATCATTTAATCATTGTCACTAGTTGTGTCAAGTAATGTGTAGCCCAAGTATGTGGTGAGATGCGAACCACATGAAACATTGAATTTAAATTTAAATGTAGAACAATTGAAAAAAATTACATGTTATATGGAAAACTATATTATTCATCACATTTTTATACATCAAAATATCACACATAAAATCAACACTTATATATTTACAATTACTAATAATACAAAAACACCGATTATCATGTTCCCATGTGAGAACGCACATTCCTAGAAATGTGTGTTCCCATATCAGAATTTTTGTTAATGTATCAAGAGCATGTATGTTCTCCATGTGGGAATGTGATGTTCCCGAGTGAAAGGCATGTTCCCTTATGGAGAATGCATGCCAGTTTCCCATAAGGGAGCGTGAAATGGGTGATCCATTATGGGAACGTGCATGCCCTCCTCCCCCCCATATTCTAGGGTTAGGGTTAGGGTTAGTGGCTGACAAGAGCTTGTAGGCCAGGTCGGACTGCGGAGGAAACACAGCATCATCCACGTGCAAACTCTGAAGAAAATCTGAAGAAAAAAATCCAAGAATCAAACGCTCTTTGATGCAGAAAGGAATAGAATTAGAAGGAAGAGCTCGGAAAAAGATTTGTGTTGTGTTGGTATCGGCCATTGCAATTGCGGGAGGGGAGGGATTTGAGTGATTGCACTGAGCTTTGTGACTGTTGTTGTTGTTGATTTGCAAGTCTTTGTGCGTTGTGAATAGCAGCCATGGTGCGGAAGAAGGAGGAGGCTGCCGCTGCTGCTGGTGGAGGAGGAACGGCAAAGGCCAAGAGTAAAGACTCTGCCAAGTCCGGGAAAGATGCTCCCAAGAAGGAACGCCTTTCTGTGTCCGCGTTCCTTTCCAATATCGACAAGCCGAAGCCTGCCGTTGCTCCCAAGCCGAAAGCCAAAGCTGCCCCTGCGGCAAGCGCTTACACTTCCGGTCTAGACCTGCCTCCTTCCGATGACGAAGACGAGGTATGCCTTCCTGTTTTGTTGCTGTTTTCTGATCGTAAACAGAATTCTGTCGTTGTTGTGTTCAATTCCTTCTCTTCTTTTGTTCTCTGGCTTATTCGAGCCTGCTCAGTTTGAAACTCTAATCAATCCAGGTGCGAGATATGGTCCGACGAGGACTCTGGAGCTAATGGACACGGGAACATCATCTTTCAAGGGTTTTAGAGCCTGTCTTTGCAAACCCTAGATCCTTAGGAGGATTGTCAAGAGTGCTAAGGAGCATTATTTTGCTGTGCAGTGGTGCTGTGATTGTTTGGTTGACCTGTTCTGGAAATTTAACAGCCCTGAAGAAGATCTGTTCTGTGCAAATGTCATCTCCACTTGGTGTAATGGATTTCCCCCCCTACTTTGAGCTGGTTGCCAGAGAAGGAGATTAGCAATTGTTGTAATTGTGGTGCTGAAACTCCCCTTGACCAAGGAATTGGTCTCATTTGGCTGATGTGAAAATTATCTTTTCAGGATGGGCTGGACAGTGATGAGGAAGCTGCCTTGGCAGCAAGGCGTGGGCAAGGACGAGCGCTTGACTTGTCAGTGTCAGAGAGGGAAGTCAAGAAACGAGAGAAGAAGGAAATGATTTCTGCTCACTTAGCAGAGGCTGCCAAACAAGAGGCACTAAAAGATGACAAGAATGCATTCTCTGTTGTGATTGGGGCAAAAACCTCAACTCTTGAAGGTAGCTCATGTTTGTCCATCTCTCAGGCCCTAAACAAGAAGTTACATCTTTTTTCTTGATTACCATTTTGCAGCTATTTATTTGAGAATGTTGTGTGCAGTAAGTGCTTACGAGAATGAGAGAGCTCAGACTTTGAAGTGGTCATGTAGGGTTATTAGCCTGACAATCCTGGTTTCTTTGCTGAAGGTGAGGATGGCACAGATGCTAATGCAAAGGATATCAAGATTGACAGTTTCTCAGTGTCTGCTCGTGGCAAGGAGCTGCTGAAGAACACTCCTCTCACCATTGTTCATGGTCGACGGTATGGGTTAGTAGGACCGAATGGCAAAGGCAAGTCAACCTTGCTTAAACTGCTTGCTTGGCGCCAGATTCCTGTTCCAAGGAACATTGATGTTTTGTTAGTTGAACAAGAAGTAGTGGGGGATGAACGAACAGCACTTGAGGCAGTTGTTTCTGCTGATGAGGAGTTGATGAGTTTGAGATCCGAGGCTGCTCGTTTGCAAGAGCTTACCTTAAAAGATGAGGATGAGCTGGAAAAAGATGATGATGCTGCCAATGCTGGAGATCAACTGACAGCTGTCTATGAAAGGTTGCAAGCAATTGGAGCAGATGCTGCTGAAGCCCGGGGATCCAAGATCTTGGCAGGATTGGGTTTTTCAAAGGATATGCAGGTCAACTTTCTTATCTTTTTTGTGTTTGCTATCTAGTCAGTTGACCTCTTTTGGAAGACTTTGTGAAGGCAGGCAAATTTCCTCAAGTATGATTTTCTGTGACCACTTTCAGGGGCTAGCATTCAGGTTTTCTCTTGCCTGTTTCTGAGGATAAACGTGAATGCAGGGTCGGACAACCAAATCTTTCAGTGGGGGCTGGCGAATGCGAATTTCATTGGCACGAGCTCTCTTTGTGCAACCAACGCTGTTGCTGCTAGATGAGCCCACTAATCACTTGGACTTAAGAGCAGTGATCTGGTTGGAGGAGTATCTGACACGATGGAAGAAGACCTTGATTGTTGTTTCCCATGACCGTGAGTTTCTGAATTCAGTTTCTACTGACATCATCCACTTGCATGATGAGAAGCTACACTTCTATAAAGGCAACTTTGGAGCGTTTGAGGAGATGTATGAGCAGAAACGCAGGTAAGGGATTTATCTCACCTTTTCTCCCAAGTTCATTGGATTACATGGCTATCTCACCCTGTTAGCATGCAGTCAGGGTCCTGTTACATTAGTCGTTATGCTCATTATGCCACCTTATAATGCTATCACTTTGGTTGGCACCTTATAGTGTTTCATCTGGCTTGGACATTTGGCAGTAAGTGACTAGGTTTACTTGAATGTCAATGTTTATATGCTGTTGATCAGAAGGGCCTGTTAGTTTTGTATTATTGTCTGCAAAAGGATGCTGATGTGCTGTATGCCGACCATGAAAGGGTTTGGAAAGGAATGTGGACGAGTTCTGAAGAACTGATGGTAAATAGACTAGCAAGGTCAAGCTTCATAGACCGCAGAACAACCCCCCCTGGATCTGCCTGAATTTTTTGGGATGTCAAAATTCTTGGTGCTGTATTTTGGGTATTTGGCACTATAATGGTCCATAGACTTTGAACCCAACTCAAGGTTAACCCCCTCATCCGAATTGATTGTTTTAGGGAAAACAACAAAAAGTTTGAAGTCTTTGAGAAGCAGTTGAAGGCAGCCAAGCGCAGTGGGAGCAAGGCCCAGCAAGATAAGGTTAAGGATCGTGCTAAGTTTGCTGCTGGAAAGGATGCAAAGTCCAAGGGCAAATCAAAAGCAGTTGAAGAGGATGACAATGTTCCTGATGCTCCACGGAAGTGGCGAGACTACTCGGTTGAGTTCCATTTTCCAGAGCCCACAGAGCTCACCCCTCCTCTCTTGCAGCTAATCGATGTTGGGTTCAGCTACCCTGGCCGTGCAGATTTTGGTCTGAAGGGCATTGATGTTGGAGTTGACATGGGTACCAGGGTTGCAATTGTTGGTCCCAATGGAGCTGGAAAATCAACATTGTTGAACCTACTAGCTGGAGACTTGAAACCCACTGAGGGACGATCACATCAGAGCCAGAAACTAAGGGTGGGTCGATATTCTCAACATTTTGTGGACTTGCTGACAATGGATGAAACTCCAGTCCAGTATCTTTTGCGTTTGCACCCTGATCAAGAAGGTCCTAGCAAGCAAGAAGCAGTTCGTGCCAAGCTTGGGAAGTTTGGTTTGCCCAGCCACAACCACTTGACCCCAATTGTAAAGCTCTCAGGTGGTCAAAAAGCTCGGGTGGTTTTCACATCCATCAATATGTCCCGGCCTCACATTTTGCTGCTTGATGAGCCTACAAATCACCTTGACATGCAAAGTATTGATGCCTTGGCTGATGCATTGGATGAATTCACTGGAGGGGTTGTATTGGTGAGTCATGATGCTCGCTTGATTTCACGTGTATGTGAAGATGAGGAGAAGAGTGAGATCTGGGTGGTGGAGGATGGCACAGTTAGAAAATACCCTGGGAGCTTCGATGAATACAAGACTGAGCTGATCAAGGAGATTGTAGCTGAGGTTGAAGAATAGCGTGGGGAGTCTTGCCACTTGGCAAAGATCTAGGGTTTTAATATATGATTATTTGCTCAACCACTTGACTTTCTGTAGTTTTCATATTCCAACATCAATTGAGCAGCCATCTTTCTAAAATATAGATATGGCATCATCCTGATTCATCACATGTGGGTTGATGCACTGCACTGTATCATAATAACCGAGTCTGGCAGAGCTTTGTTGATGTTAAGTAGTAACTTCCTGAAATATGGTCAATCAGGTGTGCTGACATAGGGTATAGTGCTACATCAAGTGACTGATAATTGAAGAGGAGTAAACTTGTGATTAGGTATGGGAAATCATCCCACTCTGATGAGGGTCCTAGAACTCTGATGATTAGTGTATGTGCTGTGGGAAACTCCCACATGAAGTACGGTCCCCATCTTGCTGCCTGTTTGCTCCATCATGCACTGGGCATGGAGATCTTGTGAGGAATCAAGAAACAGGGGTGAAAGGCATTTGGTGTGTAGGCACTGGGTCCACTAGTGCACAGACAGAGTTTTTTCCAAAACAAGGGGAATAATCGGTTTGTCTTGGAGTTCTCTTCTTTTGTTGTGCTCCTCAGGACTATTGTTTAGAATGTGGATTCTATATGACATCACTTGTCTTTGTCCCAAGGGGGGGATGTCAGGCAACTTTTGTGTCCTGCAATTGATTTTGCAGGATACACACTTATCTACACCCACTTGCTAGGAGCTAATGAAGTTCGCTGCAGGGAGCTGATGAAGTTCACTGCGGGGAGCTTATGAAGTTGAATGGCACTCATGGCAGCTCAACCCTGCTATTTATAATGGAGGTGATGGTCCGATACTTTATGACTGAAACTTGTCAACTTATGGCCACTTATTCTTCTAGTGTCGACTTTGTTTTGCTGAAGCTAACAGAAGGATTACCTTCACAGTGTTGGTTTTGGACTGATCTCTGCAATCTCATAAATAGTTGTCCAGAACCATTATAGTCTAAAAACGTAGGAGACTAGGTGTAATATTGGCAAAAATCCCATAGAAACAACAGGTTGTTTTTTCTGGTTTTACTGATACTTTTACTGAGGGTTGTCATTTCTTTGATAGCTTGTACCCAGACTCCTAGATTTTAGTGTAGGGCGACCCAGGGCATAATAAACTCTGGCATGAATGTGTTTTTTGTAAACCTTATATTTTGAACATTGCTTTGATTGCTGCATCCATCAAGATTTGAAGTATTTATCAGTGGAATGAATGGAATTCCAATCATGCTGTTGGTCATTTGTTTCTTTGTTTCACTACTTAATAATTAATATCAATTAACCATGCAACCAAATGCCCACCCACTAGGTGGATCAATGGTGCGATTCTCTAGGCGGAATCAGCTGCTAGAGGAACCCTGCTGGTCAGGGAGTTTACCTGACTTTTATCACAAGGGAATCTGCTATTCAAGGGAGTTGTGTCGAGGCCTTGAAAGTACTTACCTCCTTAATTTGCTCATTGATCAGTCCCCTCAATGCAATGTGCACCCTGGATTGATCAAAGTGCAGATGTTGAAGCTCAAAGAGCTCAAAGGTGTGTCAACTTGTTCAAGTGAAGCTTTGTGGCTTTCAAGAGCTGATAATAAGCTCATGAAGCTTAGCTTGATTTTCAAAGAAGAAACATGATGATTCTAACTTGAACAACTTATGAGTTGCAAAAATCCAAAAATCAAAAATCAAAAATTCCATGCACGAGCAATGGTTGGAAACACTTTCAACAAAGTGGACAATACCAGAGTCTACTTCTTGTCACTTGCAATCACAATCTGCTTACTTACTTGTCATTGGCACCAGATTCCAATTTGAAAGTTTAGGAATTTGAGGTCTAGTTTGGGAATTCAGTTTCGGGTCTGGTTTGTTGGCATTTTTGTTTGTTCTAGTTCCAAAATTTTGGTGGAGGTTCCAATTCATGTTGCAAAAAATCAAAACCACCTATTTCAAACTGAGGAAAGAGATTTAAAAAATAGTAATAATAACCTTGTGAGTAGCCTAGTACCTAAGGTAATAAGTTGGCTCATATTACTCAGGAAAAAAAAAAAAAAGTCATTTTCAATTTATTGTGCAACAATATTTAATTGCGAATAGAACTTTCACTCAACAATTTTACCAATTTGCCAGATTTTGAGATTTGTGATGTTGTTGCAACTACTATACAACATATGATTATTCTATGTCATCATGTGATCAAGTTGTTCTAAACCCTAGACCTACTATTGATTACAATACAATAGTGGGACAATTGGTGATGACAATTCTACAAAATATTGCCAAAGATCAAAGTTCACCTAGTTCTTTAGAATTTCATCCCCGAGAGCAGGTCCACGGAAAGCAACATAGTGGCTTGGAAAAAGTAATTTGAATGAAGTTCAAGTTTTAAAAAGTGGGAAACTAAGTTTGAACTTATAAATATGCATGTTGGATATAATGTTCTTCAAAAGGGCTAATAACAAAAAATGATTAGCTTTTATAATGATTAACCCATGTGATAACATGTAAATGATTCTCGTTCTACACTTTCTATGATTTCATGTTTATGGGTGGGGATGGGGAAATAACTTGCACACTAATTTTGGATGTGCTAGACCCAGGTAAAGAGGCCCACATATTAGGTGTGAATGCATTTATTCTTTAAATTCAAAGATCATTTCTCAAATAACAAGCAAGATTTTATCTATCATCAAAATGACAAGTATTCAAAAAAGGGTGGGTGCAAGAATGAGTGAACCAATGGCGTACTATAAATTATCATTTTTTAAAGTTCAAAATAAGGACATTTTTTGTGGGTTAGAGTGAATTACAAAAAAAATCTATTGATTTTTTGAGCATTTTTTTCATTTAATCTATAATTCATTTAGAGATCCCTTTTCTTAACACATGTGCACAAGAATAATTCAATTTTTTAAAAAAAACTATGATTTTAAAAAAAATTCTATTTCTAGCTTGTTTAAAAGTCCATAGATAAAATTTTATGAATGTCATCATACAAAACTTTTCAAAATTTTAATATGTTATCTAATCAAAATCAAATCCCTAACCAAAACATCATAAATGATTGGACCACTTCAAAATCTATATTTAATTATCAAAATTACTGTCCATAATGTTCAACTTTGAAAGTCCATATCTCTTGTGTTCTTTTTTATTATAAAAATTTAATAAATAAAATAAATACATATTCAAATTAATATCTTTAAACTAAGTCCCTATAGGGAAAAAATTAAATTTATTTAATAAATATGATTATTTAAATTACAAACATTTTACAATTTTTTTTTTAAAGTCCAAAAATTGGTCCACTCATATTTACACCCACCCAAAATGGTCAAGTTCTAATGATGTGTAATAAATGAAGTTTGTGATGTTTTTGGATTCCTATAAGGAATTGTGAAAAAAGAAAAACCCAAAATATGTTTCCATTGATGTTTGACCTTGGGTCTAAAAACTTTTGTCGAATGTTTTCATTCATTGATTGTGAGCAAGGTGTGACCATTGTTGAAGAATATGATAGGAAATATTTGTTCCCTATGTTCTTAAAATTTCATCACCATGTGCATCCAGTGGTAGAATTTAAAAGTGATTTTGTAAACCAAGGAAATGATGAAGATTCAAGTCTAAATACCATCACAAGTGAAACAACTAAAAAACTTGTCAAATATAGAAAGTTGCTAATTTTCAAACATTACCAAATGGATGTGAAGGATATTAAAGGTCTTCTTTAATGTTTCAATGGTGGGAAAAACATGAGTATGTTTTTTATTGTTTGTTTTGTTGTTCACCAAATCACATGCATTATTGGATCATAAAATTGAAATCTATTCCAACAGTTTCAAAATATGTTCCTATGGTTTATCAATTCAAATTTGATAGTGAGTATGTTAATGTTTAAATTGGAAAATAAAAGGGTGAGTAGATTTTAATAGGTGAAAGTGTCAAATTATGAATTTGAAAACATGAATTCAAACCCCCTTATTTGCTAGAAGAACAAATCATCTATTAGCTTAAATCTTAACAATATTTGAAAGCATTATTTTTTTCAACAAAATGTTTTTTGTAGGAATTTTCCAATTTTTTTTGCGATTTTCCAAATGGGCAAAAAAGCTTTGCTATAAAGTGGCCCAATTCTATTGATCAAGCTTTGTGTCTTTAATTAGCAAAGTGGGCTTTTAAGTTAATAGGTGGTTATAATCCTTTGGTGACTAAATCACCTTATTAAATTCTTTCATCTCTTGTCCCATAACAAATCAAACATAAAAGAATAAGGCCATATTATGCCCATGTTCAAACATTATTAACCATTTTTGCCAATAGACTATTTTGCTTGTATTGGTTGATTTAAACAAAAACATAAATAATTATACATGTGAAAAATAAGCTCAAAAAGTTGTTGAAATACTAATATTGTTTTTAAATCAACAACTTTTTTTATATCCATATGATTGATTAAAGTGGATTGGAATTGTTTGTATAATAAAACTAGATTTTGATTATAGAAGGTTAAAGGTAAAGCAATTGTGACCATGTGTTGTTTGGTGTTTTTTTAATTAAATAAAAAATAAAAAAGGTATTTGCGTTAAAGCAAACTATGCAATAAAACTACCTTGTTTTTTTTATATGGTATTTTTCTTTTGTAATTTGGTTGAAAGAAGTTCTACCTTGAAAAATACACAATATATTTTTGAGTTGTTGCCATTGTCAACTTGTCAAGCCACTACAATGAAATAAAATAATATATGGATTTTTTTGTTCAATCTCTTGGACTTTTTTAATATAATATTAATTTTTATTAACATAGGATAATTATTATTATTTAAAAAATCTTTTTGCTCTCTTTTTCAAGATACCTTGAATTCAAGTAGGTGATGTTGGTTTTTTCTTTACATTAAAAAAATGATATGTTTGTCAAGTTTTTATTTTTTTAAATAATAAAGCATAGAACAAAAACAATGTGGGTCAACCTTGCATTGTGCTACACGACAATTCTATTAGGATCTTATTTTTAGCAGTGGCCTCCCACACTAGTAGCTTTGACAAAGGGCACAACAACCTTCATAAATGCAACTAGATTTTTTTAATTTATTTTAATAGGAAATTTTATTGTCAAAATTTTTTTGGTCATATTGGCAAATATTTCAAATCGGGTTAAATAACTTGACCAAACCTTTAAATGATATAGTGAATTTTTGTTGTTATGTTGATAAAACTTATGTTTTTTTTTACAGTAGTCTAAAAAATTTGTAGTATGAAGTTCCAAAACTTGTAAGATATAATATAATCTATTTGATTTCATTAACCTTTTTGTTTCAGAAAAAAATTAATTAAACTACTTATTGCTATTGCAAACAATCTTGTGCACCAATAAGCAATTATTAACCTTTTCATGCAAAAGATTTGAACCTCCATTTTTTTGGTGTGAATGTTGTGTGAGTTTATAAATTTAATTATTTGTAACACATTTTTGCATTACAAGAGTTGCTATGTGGAAATGAACCAAACAAGCTTATAAATGTGCACAATCAAAAATTTAAAAAAATTTGGATATGTTGTTTCTAAGTTTTTCAATAGTAAATCCTTTGAACTCAATTTTCAACTTCCCAATCATTATAAAAATACTTTGAGAATTCATCTCAAATTTGTTGAATTACTTTCTACTAGTAATCTTACCCACTCAACAACAACTTTTACTTTTAGAAAAAAGGCTATCTCTTTTAGCAAATATTGTTTTGATCATAAATTGCTTTGCTCAATTGTGTTTGGATTTTTGAGTCCACAAAACTAGGTCTATATCCTACTTTAAAACCCCTTTGAGCCTATAAACATTTTTATACTTAATGTCATCTCAAATAGATATTGTAATTTCTTTTAACATAAAAAATCTACAAAGTTTAATTAGGTCTTCCACATATTAGGATCCTCCTTATGATTTCTATATAGCTAAAAATTATATTTGGATAGATATTTTTGGTGTTATTTTATTAACAAGACAACAAAAAAAAAGAAGAAGCTTTTGATCTAAATTAAGTATAAAAAATGGGTTGAATTTTTTCATCATCTGCCACAGTTGAAACTACCTACCCAATTGTTGAACCAAGAAACTACACTTAAATTAATTATTCAGCATTTGTGTGCCAAAATTGCCAAGGTATTGCGACATTGTAGTTGTAGAAGTTGTGGACAATTATGTGAACTAGACTTGAATTGAGAGAAAAATTCCAAGGTTATACTTTTGGGGGAGGGGGGGGGGGGGGAAAAAAAAAAAATATAAACACAAAAAAAAAAAATATTAATTAATATAA
>Ga0116231_10008869_pt1 | contig 17373 bp, 25 predicted proteins | sample S1TSphgellanicum_2_FD_89695 | JGI IMG/M metagenome (GOLD analysis project Ga0116231, IMG submission 89695) | Host-associated microbial communities from peat moss isolated from Minnesota, USA - S1T2_Fd - Sphagnum magellanicum MG | ecosystem: Host-associated > Plants > Peat moss > Unclassified...
GTCCTTGCAATTGTTTTCATACATGCTTGCAATCGCTAATTTGAATCAAAATAAGAGAAGAGAGGACCTTTGATGCAAACCACTATCTAGTTAGAAAATTTCCATTGCACGGCTCCAAAATGACATGTATGCCAATTTATGGATGAATATTGCATTTGAGTTGCTATAAAAATTCGATTTGTGTCGGCATTTTGTGCAAATCTGTTATGAGTGAATAGCAATGGCAAGAAGGCAAAATGATTGTTGTTACTTGGCTGATCACATTTATTGAACACACATTGATTGTTATTGATTGGCCGACCCTAGTGATTGACTCATGTCTGATAAAAACATTTATTGATCATACATTGACTGAAGGTTTTAGGGCTTAGGGTTTAGTTTAGGGTTTAGGGTTTAGGGTTTAGTTAAATCAGACCCATATTTAGGATTTGCATGTGATTCTCTTATTGATTATGGTTTAAATTTTGATTTAGTGCCTCTCCATGAGATTTTTGCCTTTGAATTCTAGTTGATCAAACCTCTTATTAAGATATATTGATAGTCCCAAAGCCCATGATACAGGGATCCATGCACTGTGATTTGTATGTCACCTGCACCCCCCATTCTTTTCCAGTACCTGATCTGAACAATCAAGTACCTGCACTTCTTCTTAAGGTAACTGACAATGGTGAAACAGATCCAAAAGATCATTCATCATCAGCAGCAGGACGAGGATGAGGAGGAATCAGGGGAGAGAAGATCATGGGGTTTTTGCGAAGGTGCACTCATTGCAACACCACCCAGGGATGATGATGATGATGCACTTGGGATGATAAGAAGCAGCAGCTCCAAAAAAGACAAGAGAAATGTCTTGAAGGCACAGGATCTGCTCTGTAGATTCTTGAGCACAGGTACAATTGTTAGAGGGTTTCTCTAGAATGTTTTCCCTCATTTGCTTCTTATGGGTACTACTAGAAGGAGGCATAATTGCTGCAACGTTTTGCAAAGCCATCAGAAATGTCAGTTCCCTAAGTCTGTCTGTGCTCATCATGAGATCACTTATATCCATGTAGGAGTGGAGATGGAGTGGCACTGGGATGGTGTAAACTGCAGCACTAGCAAGCTCTTAGACACCATAGTTGAAGAGGCAACCAGAGATGCTCAAGCATGTGAAACATTGTTGAAGATTCTTTCTGTGGAGAAGGAGCGGTTGTGTGAGTTGGTGATCCAGCAAGCAACCACGAAAGCTGATCTAGAGACAAAACATTTCTGCTGGAGCAACAATTGTTCAAGCAGAGATTCTTATATTCCTCTTTTGCAAACAATTGCTGCCACATCTGCTCATCATCACAGGTTAGAAGAAGAAAAATGACAGACTTCTGCAACAGAACCTCTGTCTGCAACTTCTTCCTCTCAGGCGGGTGGCTGTTGGAAAATTTGCCTGCTTCCTGCTTCCTGCTTCCTGGTACCTTAGGAACAAAAGTTGAGACAAAAAAGTATCCTGCTGTGGGCTCATCTCTGTTGTGTTGAATTTGGATTCTCAAGAAATTTCCAATGTGCTGATGACGCTTTCGTAGCTGAATCTGACTGTACCAATGATTCCCAAGTGTGCTTGTCTTTTTTCCCATGAAGCATCATGGCTTGATGATGATGTATGCAGTTGGGGTTTAGGCTTTAGGCTTTAGGGTGTTCTATGGATCCCTTCCTGTCCCAGCAGATGCAGAAGCAGCAGCAGGTGATCCAAGTAGATGCAGAATTTGGGTTTTTACATGCAGTTTACGTGATGGCAAGTTTGAGCATTTGTCAGTACTGGGGAAACACTGGATGGAGCAGCACGAGAGGGAGACATATCAGCTTCAGAAATGCTTGACATGTCACACTTGTGGGAATGACTTTGCTGATTGAGTGCAGTTTCTGCATCACTGGAAGTCAGCCCACCTGTCATCCTCGGACTCCATATCATCATCATCATCATCATCATCAGTAGTAGGCTGGTCAGTATGCATTTTATGTGACAAGGAGTTCATGAGCTTTGATCACTTGTGGCAGCACATTGAGGATCAGCATCCACTACTGTGGACCAACAGCAGCAGCAGCACTGAATTTGCAGTGCTGCAGATAGGCAGCACAACCAACTTGGTTGATGGTTGGCTTGCAAAGAAGAGATGTACACCTGATGATGATGATGCAACAGTTCATGCAACAACAGAATGCAAAGATTATCATCACCATAAGAAGAAGAAGATGGTTCATGACTCAGACAAAGGATTCAAGCCTGAGGATTGTAATAACACAAGGAGAAAAATGGAGATGTTGTCAGAGAAGGTCGACAACACCACTGCAGCCAACAACAGTAAATTGAAATGGAGACTCTACCAGCAAAAAACTCTAGAAAATTCAAGCAGTAGAAAAATGGTTCCTCCTTACAATATCATGGATGACCTCCTGAGAGTTTTGTTATCCATGTGGTGATCATGATCACACCCTGCTACATCGATTCACCTGTCAAAACCCTACCTAGATTTGCATCTGCACTTGTTCCAGTAGCTCCAACATTCATTACTCAATTTGTTCCTTCCAAAGTGTTTCTCAAATCACATGAAAGCAAAGCAACAATGAGAACATATGTATCCAATTTTCTGCCAAATTTCATACCAAGCATATGCAAGGGTTACACATGTTGACAATAGTGGTCAGATAAACGAAATGGTTACATTGAACCCAGAGAAACATTTCCTTAAAATCTTCATTGTAAAGACAGTTTTTAAAAAAGAGATTAAAGATGTCACACACAAGGTCATATGGCTCTTCAAATGCTCCATTCTTCAAGGACAGCAAAAGTGTAAGATCTCCATTCTAGAAGACAAAAAAGGAGGAAGAGTAAAGGGTTTGTGGAAGTGGATATTGCTTCTTTTGACTTAGGTCCTTTGAAACACAGAGCCGATCCTTTGTCTTCTACTTCTTGATGCCATTGAAAGGAGGCAATTCTAGCCTGCTCCTCATGCCCAAACAAAGATCAATAGGCAGATGGCTGTCTATTAGGTAGCAGTCTTTTGGAGACCAGCTACTACTTGCATTTGGCAGGCCTTAGAAAAGTGGAGCCGCCATGACAAGTGTAACCAGTCAACAAAAGACTGCAACCAAACATAGTCAATTTTCAGAAAATCAAGGCATTGGATCAGTTTCATCCAACAGTCCAGGTAGAGGAACACACATCCTGAAACAATGCATCAATCCAAGTTATGCAGCACAATGGAGTCCCAAGTTCCAAAAGCAACTTGAGTTACCTTCCAGATGAAAGCTTATCAATAGGATGGTTCAAAAAGGCTTACATCTTGCCAAATGACTCTGCTGGAGATGCCGTATGCAGCCCCCGGACATGGTAACAGCACTGAGTGACCCGCATCCCAAGCTGCAACAGCAGTGTCACATGACAGTGGCCACACACAATGCAGCAACAGCACCAATCAACCCACATCCCTTGCAACAGCAGTGTCACATGATGTGGCTGCACAGAATGCAGCAACAGCACCAAATAACCCACATACCAAACTCCAACAGCAGTGTCACATGATAGCGGCTGCCCACAATGCTGTAACAGCCTTGCATGATGGACCTTCATTACTTGAATCATCTCGAGTGAGAGAGAAGTCACTTTGTTTAGACCAGGCACAAGGAATAAACATGCCCTTGGAACAAAGTGGAATTCCATTAGATCTGGATCAGGTATCTTGTGAAAAGCACCTTCCATGAATTTTATGATTACCAGAGGCAAACATCCAAGATATGTACCTGTTGATCACATATACATTTACATTGCCTGAGTAATTCTTAGGGTAGTCTTTGTACTCCTGGGAGTGGGAGATCCACATTTGGAGGCCAGTTGTGAGTGCTTGGTAACCGGCCCACCCAAAAACTGGGACTGGCTCCAGGGTACAAAAGCCTTCTGCTCCAACACTACTTCACTGCAGAAGGGGACATCACAGTCACTGCAACAAATCCAATACCTGGAAACCCTAGTACATGGCATTGTATACAAAAGCTGTGCAAGAGTACGATGCAGCAAGAGAAATAACACATCAGTATCAGCATTTTGAAGTAGGGGTATTCAACCACAAAAGAAAAACTTTCAGCAAACCATTTTGAGTGTAGGACACCTTCCACTGAGATGGGCATTCAAAAGTAAAAAGAACATACTTGTAAGACAAGCAATTAGGCCTTTGCAAAGGAAGAGATCAGCACAGAAATAGATTACCTTGAAAGGCTGAATAAAATTGTGCAAGTACTTTGGCTCCTGACATCAAATGTAAGATGGAGACATTCCAACCTCAAGAGGAGAAGAATACTTCTGATGAGCCAAGTCTAGGGATTGGTTGCCAAATATCTAAAGATGGAATTCGTGCAGCTTGCCAGAAATTCATTCAAGAAACAATTTAACTGTAAGTTCAAGTCACACTACTCAACCTCCCATTCGTAACTCATGTCAAAATCCTCAAATACCATGCTCACAGTTACACTGGAAAACTGGACAACACTACCAGTCAATCCTACATAACTACGAACTGGCATACATTGATTGAGCAGCTACTAGTTTCATAAACTTACATGAATCAAGATAAGCCTCTCAAAAGGACAACACCACCTGTTGGTGTATTAACCCCCTGCCCACAATAACAATATGCACCTAAAAAGTTTATAAAAATCTTGCCTATCTGATGACCTTCATGCCAACTACACTAATGGAAAGACCCCCTTGGTCAACATTCTTCTCAGTTCACCAATAAGTAGCCCTGAGGAGCCTGGCTATAAATATCGCCTTACGATAGTCCTCACAGACAGGAGAATGCGAAAAGCAATGAGTTTCTGTTTCCATCCCTCTCACTTTCTCTCTTCACAGGAGAAGGTTCACACAGTGAAAGTGCCTCACAAATGGTGAAGTTAAAAAAAAGAATAACACTTGTTGAGCAGATGATATTTGTCTTACTGAACAAAATGTTGGTCCTAGGCGTAGTACATGTACAAGCTGTTGGATGCTGCGCATGCAATCACATTTGATGTAGGATGCCATGCTAAGTGCAGTAGCTTTGATGTAAAATCATAGACCCCACCATTCATATCTGACCCTGGGCTCTCACTGCCTCCCACTGCCAGTCCAGAAAGCAAATCAAACTATTAGTACTGGCGTCAGGGTAATTGATTGAAGAAACAAGTACTAAAAGCAGTCCCAGGCCATATGGACTCATGGGTACAAAGATGTGGAACATTACTTTTGCAAAATATCCTGTTCTTTCCCTACCTACTTCAGGGAGAGTAACAGACAAACCTCGTCGGTTGTCACGTCGGCCACGGGCAGGAGTGGTAACTCGGCTTCCAGGCCTTGCAGGGGTAGGCATAAGTCGTCTTCAGCATTGGTTCAGCACAATTCCATCAACCCCAGACAACCCAACCATCATCCATCCTCCCATTGAGAAACAGTAACATCATGAGACAATACCATGAATAAGACCTGAACCCTCTCCTAATACCGTTGGTGCTCAGACCCATGCCCAGTAAGGTGACACTATCATTATCTAACTATCCTTCAAGCTTCTTGCGGGTGTCTATGATCCTTCTTTCATTCAATTTGTCTTCCCTCCTCCAAAGTAGTGTCTATTTTATGTGCTTGATATTCAATTTTTGCAAGTATTCCTTTGTTATCAGCTGTAAATGCTTGCCCTTGACTAAAAAAACATTGGTCTTTCTCCTTTGGCCTCCCCATATAGCTGAAATCAATTACTTTCCTCCTAAACGAAACAGTCCAGACAACTACAGATGAACTGAATGACTGCAATACCTATTAGGAGTTTTGCTGGCTTCCAATGTGGACGCCTCCTCACTGCTAGGCATTGCCCCAAACACACGAAACACATTGCTGTTGCACATGCAAGCTTACAAATTGTCAGCATTTTCTTCTTATTTCTCTGATCCATTACCAAAGTAGCTGTGCATGTTGATGACAGAATACCAGTGGGCAATGTGGTTGAGGAATTTCACTAATCTCCTTATCTTCTGCCTGCACTATCCGAGAGGATGGCTAAGGGCATAATCTCAATTGCCCACAAGGCTCATATGCAGGCCATGAAAGCTGTTGCAAGTTTAAAACAAAGCCATGTGGCCATCTGTAGAGGTTGCCAATACCTTACACCAAACAAGACTATGTGCTCTCAAGTCTCCAACAAAATTCTTTCGATGCATTGCATAGGAAACAAAAGCATACATACCTGTAAGAGCCAGTAGCCACACGCTCGCCATCTCCACTTAGACAGCACTCGAACTTGTCAAAGATCGAGTCATTCTCATAAAGATCACACAGCTGCCAAATCCAGATTGAGCCACAATCAGTCCAGCTTTGCCAGACTACACATAACCTCCATTGCTCCTTAGTGTTGGAAACAGAAACTGGCAATTCAAGTTCTTTCATACCACCTCAGAGTCTACAAGCTTAGGCGTGTCTGTGCGAAACTCCTGTCACTACAAACTAGTACTGCTTCATATATATTCACATCAGGTGCACTTCTCATGACTATCTAAAGGTACACAACAGTAATTGGCATTGTCTTTGGCAGTCCCAAAACCAACCCCAGCATAAGGCAATCTTGAGATGAGGCCCCACCTGGGTGACAAATAATCCAAGCAGACTTACACTACACTATTGCAACAATATATCTGCAGACTTCAGACATGCTCAAAGAGTCACAGAAGACAACTGATAAGATCAGACCACCCACCTTAGGCCGCAGGTACTCATGAACTCTGAATGTAGCAACAGGTGCAGCTTCCATGTTTACATCCCACAACTGCATAATGCAGCACCAGAACTTAGTACTCCAAGATAAGTTTCAGTACAACAGCAATAAGACTTCAATTGCAAACCTATGGATAACCAAACATCTCTAGGAATCCAGTCCACCAATAATTCTGGTGTGCAAATTTCAGCTTGGAGAAAACTATCTGAAGATCAGACTTTCAGTTACTGTGATCAACAGCTGTATGGCTTATGCAAGATTCTATCCTGGTCAGGATCTCAGATAGCAGAACACCAATATTAAGTAGACAAGCACACCTTGAGGGTCATGTAGTCACGGCTGAGTATGTAGCGACCACCTCTTGCAAACTTGATATCAGAGATGGATGCAATTATCTCTGTGAAAAATGATCTTGTTCCCAGTGGCTCAGACTCCTCAAATCTAAGCAATCATTTCCAACCAGCAACTGGGTCAACAAAAACCAGGACTGAAAAATGCCCATCTAAATCTTGAAAGAGAATTAAGTGAACATGCTTGTACGGTGTTAGAAGAAAGAGGAGCCTGTACAGAAACAGAGTATTGTTCCTCAATTCCTACCCTTCCAATAAACCCAGGCAATTGGAAATACTGAAGAGGCATCATCAAACTGTGTACAAGTTTGGCTTTGTCATTGCAAATTGAGCATAGATCCAAACACCAGTAACTAATTGGTTCCAGAGATGTGGAGAAAGGAACCAAAGGGAGATGCATCATTGGACTGGGAGGCGGCACCATACAGCTTAGAGTGTCTGTCACAGAGTGCTGACTGGCGCATGTCAATGAGGCGAATGGAGCCCTTGCTGCTACTATATGCCAGCATGTTGCAGTGCGTTGGGTGGAATTCTGCAGAGGTTATCACCTCTGCTTGTTCCATAAGAACACAAACAAAACCACAGTGAATTGTTGGCTTTGATAACAACCAATCTTCCAACACTCCACCTTCCAGCAGTAAAATTGACTCAGGTGGCCTCAACAACTCAGTCCATCCATCACCAGAAGTTGAGAGCTCCCATTGCAGGTTCAGAAGGGTACCTGTGAGGTCTTCCATGTTGACTGGTTTTATATCAACAATGTTGAAACTTTGATCACTAACTTCAAGGTTCCATAAATTTATCCTCAAATCATCAGCCGATATGTATGTTTCACAGTCACTGCATAGGAAACACAATGGAACAAAGCCAAGCTAATTAGAGCTGGAAGTATTTGAGTCACAAACTACCAGTATACATGCTCAATGCAGTTTCTCAGTTACATACCATTCAGTTCTGTTCCTTATGGTCAAATGATCGGATACATACACCAAGTCTATTAATTACATGTCAACAAGTCTTGTCCAACCATGAACTCGCCCAGCCAGAAATCTCTCAATTTGGAAGGGACGTGCTTAGAAGTACCTGTTGTTGGAAACAGAGTTGATATGGTATGCATGTGCATTAGCATACACCCTCCTACATCTGGCCACCAGAGCAGTCTCGTTGCTCCAAACCTAAATTCACTCAGCACATTTCTAGTCAGTGGGCATAGTCCTGCTAACTCTCTTAATAGCAGCATATTGCTTTCTGCGCAGTTTTTCAAGCAGACACAAAAACATGTCACCTGGACATCAAACAGCAGGGTAAAAACAAAGGACCACTAATGGAGGCTTCTGTGCAGTGATTGGTGATTTACAACATCCTAAAACTCATACAACTCAACAGACCATCCCTCCATCATCACAATAAAGGAAGTGCAGACTAGACATGGCAGTTCTAATAGCACATCCACACAGTTTAGACACCAAAAGTCTTTGAAAATGTAGGAGACAAACAACAACCAAGGGCAGATGTAACGATGGAATGCCGCCAGGGGGAAAATCAAAGTCATTGCCAATAAGAGGAGGCTGTGGCACAGCTCCACCATTCATTGACAGCCGAGGGGTGAAACCTCTTTGGCCAAGAACCGGATTGCTGCTTGTCAAGCTCCCATTCCCCAACCGCAAGGTGGGATCTAGATTAAGATTGGAGACGTTCTTTAACTTCTTCTCTGACACCTGTGGCAGACCAGGCTGTCAGACTCATTCAACTGCACCTATCCTCTTGTTTCCCTATCTCTGAGAGGCTGAGCAACCTTCTAGTAGAGGGCAAGAGACCTCAAAGCATACATATAATAAGAACACTGAAGACCATGACAATATACTACTTCAAGGCAAAAGCTAACAAAAAACAAGCCAGAAATGACAAAAAATCTACAGAATGAAGCAGGGCAGTCAATGCCGGTCCTGTCATATAAACTAGTGTTATCACAGCAGAGACTCACACCACAGATCCTTGCAAACAATTGCCAAAATCACATGTCAAAGATGTATTGACTGTGCCAAACAACAGAATACAATGTAGCAGTGCAAAACTCAAATGCAGACCAAAACCCAAAGCTGATTGGTACCTTCCACAGTTTAATGGTTTTGTCATTTGTAGAAAGTAGAAACCGAGCACCGTTGGCAGTCTGACACCACCTGATTTTATTGATCTTCTCTTCTATCTCCAAACTCTTTAAGTAGTCAAACTGCAGTCCAAGGTACACAAGTTAGCTGGAAACAATCTCCAGCCACAGAAGACAACATAGATTTGAGGTCTATGGACCCAAATTTGACTAGAGCCAACCCTAGAGATCTTGTTCATACCTCTAGCTCATTTAACATATCCTGGTATTAGGACTTTCAATGTTGTACACAATGATGTACAATATCTCTCTCAAGCACATGGCTGACAAGATTGCAATGCTCTTGTGCAAAAAATAGCCTCCAGAAACCCCTTGAGCCCACATCAAGCGAGAAGTGAAACATTACCTCTGGTTCATGACTTTGAAATTCTGTTGAATAGCGATATTCTGGATGCCTAGGACCCAGAGAATCAGCCCTTTCCAACTCCCTTCGAGCTCGTTGCTGCCATTTGAATCCATTGCACGGTGTTAGAATGCAGGTTGAAGAACATATACTCACCTCTCACTGAAACCCCATCTAAAGTAATCAAAAAATAAAAGACATGAATCCCTTACTTCTCTGCTTTCAGTCCTCTCAAACAGCACAACGCGTCCTCCCCTGTCACCAGTTGCCAAGTGCTCGCCACTCTTGTCAAACTCAATGGCAGAGATGATGTCCACTGCAACAAGTCAATCAACTGTATCTCAAGCTCCTCACAATTAAAAAATTCTTAAGAGTGCTGCCAGATCTCATTTGTGTCACAGCTTGCTACAAGCATGACTCCATTGCCGCTTTGATTTGTGAAAAGATTTCATATGCTTGAAGAGGCACAAGAAAAGGCAGAGGCAGTTGAAATCCTGGAGTGCAAGGAATAGTATCTACATTATCATCACCAACATGCTATGCAAGAATAGGTTCATCTAAAGAAAACTGAATTGAAACTCAGGTTTTTCACATTTTGACATCCCTCAACACATCCCGTCACCATTGCAACACTAAGTCAACATATCCCATCACCATGGCATGCACATAACACAAGCTACAAGGCCCTCTGATCCATTTCCCCAAAATGCACATCATTGCTTAGGCCTATGCTAAGTAAAACCCTGCGAGAAAACACACAAAACCTGGGAACTGCACTCAGAAGGCACGGAATAAGAGCCATTTCCGTAGTGGCTGCTCCAATGGGGTCCAGTGTACATGTGAGTGTGCTCTGGATACAGGGACTACATCTAAAATTTTGCTGGCTTGACCTTTCATGCCCTGTTCTCATCAGGAATCAATGCAGATGCATAACCTAAAAGCCACAGCCAATAAAAAATACTAAACTGTCAACTTTCAAGTAGGAAGGCCAGATTATTAGGTCCTCAGAAAAAATGGTTCAAAAAGCTTATCTGGAGATTGTCACAATGTACAGAGCAGGGAATGATGGCTCACAGAAGACTGATGCCACAGGAGGCATGAGTCAATCATTTGACCAGTAGGGCTATTACCTCCTTCTCAAGGTGGGCACTGTTCTACCTACTACAAACCAAGCAGAGTTGCAGTTCACTAATCTTCCCTGAATGACTCAAGAGCCCTTCCAATCCAATCCACCACAGTGCAAAACTGTTCTGACCAGGAACAACAATATTGTAACCAGAGTGCCCATGCTGGTCACATTTAGCATACTGGCAATGGTATCCATGACACCAAACCACTTGCCAAAGTCAATATAAACCCCAACCACTCAGCTTTGATGCTCAAAAGCACAAAACACAACAGAAGAACGTTCACAAACACTTTGTGAAACTGGGAAAGCACAGAAATTCACACTATGGCTGAGACTTGCTACTGTGGCTTAAGCTTAATCTTCCTTGCAAAGCCCCTTAGGTTATCACACATTGGGATGACTGCTTAACACAGTAACCTGCCATTATTGTAGCTGGGCTGAACTCTTAGGATAAGCATCTAGCATGTATGTCCCTGTGGAGATTTGAAACCAGAATGTAGCAAGTCCAAAGGTGGCCATCAGTCCACCTTTCAACCAGTCAGTTGGATTGGCTTGCTTGCTGGTCACCATAATCAACCAAAACAGAGGAATGTTCCTTCACAGAAAAAAAAAATAACACATACACACATAGCCTACAGGGGTTCCTTACCTTCTTGGACTTCCTCTCCCGCAGCACGCTCTCCAAAGACTTGAGAGAATTTCCAGTCGAGGACAGACTGTTGCTCCTGCTGTTGCTGGCTCACGGATGCGGACGACCCGCCGCCTCCTCCTCCTCCTCCTCCCGCACTCATCATCTTCTCCTACCACCTCCCAAAACACTGTCTCTCTACCGCAAACCCTAAAATGCTGCTGACTACCACGACTCACAACAACAAACTCGAGCTTCCCCCCATCTACAGCCACATTGCACATAGCACCAGACACTCGTTCCGTCCTCCTCCTCTTCCTCTTCCTCCTGCTCCTCCTCTCCCTCTCCTCTCCTCCATAGCTTCCGGGACTTGCCTCTAGGACATCCGACCACCAAATCCGCCGAGAATTAGGTCATTGGAAAGCTCAGCACAGGAAGCAGTCACGGGAGCACAGAACGACGCCTGTTTACCACCATATGCGCAGCAATGGTGCGCTGCAGAAACTGTACAAGGGTAACGAGCGGGTGCATCACCCCTCTCACCCCCTCCTCCAAAAACAGACACTGACAAAACAAAACACACTGTGATCGCCAGCCACGCTCTCTAACCTCGTGCCCAGCCTCTGGTCCTTTCTCCCCCCATGCTGCCCGCTGCCCAAAATTTCCGCCCGCACGGTTTTTTCTTCCTAACTTCACCATTTGGTAGGTAGGTAGGTAGGTACCAGGTACCAACTGTCCACTGCCCGACACGCTAATACACATTTTTATTCTACATTTACTTATTCCTCCACCAATAGCAACCTGCCCACCTCGGGTTATTTTTTCCCCACACTGCCCGCTACCCACAGTTTCCGCCCGCATGGTCTGTTCCTCCTTACTTCACGATTAGGTAGGTAGGTAGGTATTAGGTACCAACTGCCCGCTGCCCAGCTGCTGCATGTTTTTCTTCCCTGACCCCACAAATAGCAACTGCCCACTGCCCAACTAATTCATGATTTCTTCCTTACTCCACCAATAGCAGCAGCTGCCCACTGCCCGACTGGTGCATGTTTTCTCCCTTGCTACAGCAATAGCAACTGCCCACTGCCCGACGGATGCAAAAGCCCACATTCCAGAAATCCCGGGCAGGCTTATGATCTTTCTGCAAACCTGAGCTCCCTTCTTCTTCTTCTTTTTTTCAGAAATTTGGCTTTTGCTTGGAAAATCAAACTCTGTTGAGCATTTTAGAGAAAAACATGCAAATAGAGTGGTTTTTTTTTGGGTGCAAAATTATGCCAAAATACCAAAAATAAACATAAAAAGAGAATATTATGTCCAAATATTCTCTTTTTTTGAAAAAAAAAAATCCAATTTTCCAAAAGAAATGTTGGAAATTTTTTTGGGCCACATTTGGAATCTGATTTTAGTTTAGTAGCATGTTTTTAACTAGTTTTTTTTACTATTTAAAGTGATGATGGATGAAAATCAAACAATGAAATTAATATTATTAATTAATATTTATTATTATTATTATTAGATTTATTTATTTTTTATTAGATTAATTAAGCTCCATGAAATAGCTTTCTTTATAATAACAAAAAAATCAAACACCACATTTATGTAAAGGAGAAGACCTACTACTTGTGCAGGTCTGCCATAACTTAAGGGCGGTAGCCCCAAGGCATAGGCCTTTAAATGACGCCATTCTTAGGGCTAGGACCCGCAAATTACGGGACGGCCGCAGGGGCATGCCATTCATCACCGGTGTGAAGTCAAGGGAGGCCCTAAACCCAATTGGAAACACAAGACAGTTTTGAAACTAACTAGTGGACTTATATTATTTTTTAAAATTTTCAATATTTCTACAAATATCATAATTATTGTCAAAGTTGCCAAGATATTAAAGTATGTGTGAAGCCAGGACCCACAAAAAATAATAATAATAATAATAATAACAATAAAATAACATGCAAATTTACCTATTTATGATATCTTGAAGGATTTTAGTTTCTTTTAGAGGGTTTTTTTTTAAGATTGTATATTTTTGCATGGTGAAATATTTGAATTTCCATAATTCTTCTTTTGCATTAAGATTTTATTTATTTATAAATGTAAATGGCAAAGCCACAGTGTGACACACCCCTTGTTGCTACTGTTACTAGGTAGAGAGATGTGTGTAGAGGGTTAATAGTTAATATATAACTAACCACCATGGTTAGCTATGGGATAGGAATACAATGATAAAGTGTTTACTCAAAAATTTGTCATTGTATCTCAATTATGATCAATAGTAATAATTTTCTTCTTTTTTTCATATATATATATATATATATATATATATATAATAAAGGTAATGGTAATGCAATGGTTAAGAACCAACTTTTTCTTTTCAAGGAATAAATTTTGAGTTCAAATCTTTTTTTCTCAAATGTTCATTCAAAGATGAAGGTGGGATCTTCGAATGTTTTTTTCTCTACAAAATTTCATTCATTTTCCTCAGTCAAGTTGCCCAAGGGAAAAAAAAAAAAAAATTTAAAAACAAGGTCAAGCTTTAAAAAATAAATTAAGGAGAAATGAAATTGAGATCACACTTTCCCCCAGGGACCTTTGGCTACATTTCAAAGAGGAAATCATCCATGGAAAAATATTATTAGAAGTTGCTACAAAAGGATGAATGCTTCATCTCATTTTCTTTTCAATCTTTTAAATCTTTTCATCCCAAGCTAATCATTCTAATTCTACAGTAGGAACCAAGGCCAAGAAGAACAAGAACAAGAACAATTCAACACATTCTTCAATTGGGTAAACTAACTTCATCCTGATTCACAAAGATGAAACTGGTAAAGAGAATTTTGAAAGAAATTGGGTGTGACTGAATTTCTGCTGAAAATTGGATCATCCAATTTGAGGAGGATAAGTAGGAATCTCTCTTGGTGTCAGAAATCAGTGATGTGTACAATTTTGAGAATCTTCTTTCTTTCTCTCCACTGAGTTGGCACATGTGAGAGGTGATGACAAGGCAGCAACAGCAACAGCAACAGCAGCAACAGCAACATTAGAGATCAGCTCAAAGACTCACTCCCCCATTTGAATGGGGTTTTTTAAAACCTTCTCTGTATACAGACCAGGCAAGGTTTACAGGGTTAGTGTAGAAAATATACAGAAATGTAGAGGGTCTGTGGAATTACCTGTGGGGTTTTGGCGCATTACACTTGTGTTGTGTGTTGTCAAATGGCAAGCGATGGAAGTTTCACAATCTATATAGTAAGAAAAGCATGCAACTTGAAATTACACTCTCTGTCAGGGTCTTACTGCCTGTTGCACACTCTGTTATGGCAGTAAGAAAGATTGTATTACCTTCAATCACGCTATGACTGCGGACGTGGTTGGTTGCCATTCTTCATCTGCTTCTTCTCTGTCTTCTCCCTCGCATGTGGCACTGTTCCTCGAGGTGCAACACAAACAAACTTGATGTATCAGCAGAGCTCTCTGCAAGTTAAGCTGTCTGTGGCAATATATATCAAAGAAGAATTTCCTGTATGAAGCAATCTGTCAGTAGACTGAGGTCTAACAATTCCTGCCTGCTGCCCTCTGCCAATGATCCTGCATGTCAGAACCTTAGTCAGTCATTTCAAAGTTCTGTATCAACAATTTTTTTCCATGAGAAATCTGACCAGATTTGAAGCTTTACTTGGCACCAGGAGGAACACTGACTTTCTGGTATGAATGTGAATTACTACTCTCTCACCAGATTTCCTCATCACCAATCCCATTCTATATTCCCATCTTATTGTGAAGGGTGAGCTGCCCCTTCTGCCATAGCTTCCAGACTCTTTCTCAAGAGTAGTAACTTCTGACACACAAGTGAAAAACAGCATGAATTCAACTACACAAGAACTTTCAGAGTTGACGAAAAGAACAGCAGCTTCACTCCACTCCGTGGAATCCAACAAAGTGGAGTTACTCAATCCAGCAAAGTGGAGGTACTCCATCTCAAAACATACTCTGCAATGAAACTAAACCAATAAAGCAAAGCAAAGCTTATGGGCAGCAAAAAAATTAGGCAAACCCTCAGGAAGACAATGAAGAAGAAAACAAACCCCAATACAAGAAAATCCCAGATGCAAGGGGTGGTGAACACTTTTTGGGAGAAGAACTGTAAACATGAATTGATTTGGAAATAGCAAACCACTCATAATGTTCGTATTCTGGATGCAGATCTAAGAAATGAGACTGTTGTTTTCAAGTCTGTTTTTTCTAGTCAATAAGACTACCTACTCTGCTGTTTTTCTAGTGGAAAGACTAACTCTGCAAGTGGAGGAAGATTCAAAGCCAGAAACACTCCAACAACAGAAGGAGATCTCTCTCTCTCTCTCTCTCTCTCTCTCTCTCTCTCTCTCTCTCTCTCTCGCAATCCTGTCCTCAAATTGCGAATTCTCAATTTTTCTTCTTTTTATTTTTTTAGTCTTCTAACCTAATATCAGAATGCAGTGAATTGCACTGGAAAACGAAGGATGTGGTGTTGTGAAGGTTTTCAGATCTTCAAGAAAACACCAAATTTCGCTCAAACCTTTGAAAAGTTGTAGGCAGAAGTGGTGGATTGCAGCATTTCTCGGCAGATCCTCTTCCTCCTCCTCGTCTCTTTCCAGTGCAGCACTAGATTTTTTTGGTGCTCAAATCTTGACGATCTTCTCAGCTATAACAAGCGGATTGGCCTTGGCTATGGCTTTTTGACCAGCGGCCTTATAATCGTAAGAACAGTTATGCTTGTCTGAGTATCGATGCAGCGCACAATAGATGTTGCCGCAACGGCACTTGAAGCCGGTCAATCCCACACGCTTCCTGCAAGAACCGCATCGATTTGGTGCTGGAGGTCGCGATGATGAGGCTGCTGGTCTCAAAATAACAGCGGCGGAGGCGGCTGCTTTCGTCACAGACGGAATCTCTAGTGCTGCCTCCTGATCTCCCTGTATGCCTGAAGAACACTCCATCAGTTGCTGCTGCGCAAGAAGTGTATTGTCCGATGATGATGTTGCATCAGCTGCTGCTTCCTCTTGTTCCTTCTCGCTGACGTTCTGCTCCTCCCTGGTGGAAGAAGAAGATGATGAATTACGCGATGTGCCAGTTTGTTGCAGAACAGATTCCGTGTAGCACTTGGAACATAGCCCCATGGTTGCTGCACTCCCGAAGAAACCACAGATGTTCTTGCACATCACCGGTCCCTCAGAGGAGGCCTGAGAGGAGCCTGTCTCCTGCTTCGCTCGCTCCAGATCCATCTCGGAATTACTCCAAACTAAAACAAGTCCTCGACGACGACGACTTCTTCGAAGTTTTTTTTCTTCTCCCGTCGACAACCTCCGAACCAGAAGAAGAAAAAAAACTTCAGAGGAAAGGAGCTGCTTCTTATTCTGTCGATCGCAGTAATAAACTGATGTCGGAAAACGTTTCCGAACTTCGCAATTTCCAAGACTAGCAAGCAAAACACTACAGAAATTTCTAAAGAAAGAAGGAAAAAAAATCCTATGCCTCTCAGACTATCTATTACAACACCGATTCACTCCCTGTTGATGCAAAATCACCGACGACACAACCGAACTGGAGCAACAACCGGAACAACAAAGCTTACAACGCAGCAGCGGCAACAAATGAATACGGTACCTACACCGCCGGCGACAAGCAAAACTCTCCACCTCAGTCCTCCTCCGTCAACTTCTTCAAACTTCCACCATTTCTGAAGGCGAAAAAGATGTTCCAGCACACCGGAAGAAGCACAACAACAATCCGATTCTTCCGTTCGCCTGCAGCAACACCGATTTAAGCCAGAAAATCGATCGAAGAAGAACGGGAAGCTTCGCACTTTGGCTCCTCCTTCGTCGTCGTCGTCGTCGTCGTCGTCGTATTCCTCGCGCGGCCCACCACAGCTCCTTTTTTTTTTTTTTTTTTTTTTTTTCTTTTTTTGTTACAATGATTCTTTTTTTTAAAAAAAATTTTTTAACATCGAAAAAAAAAAAAA
>Ga0116231_10008872_pt1 | contig 17367 bp, 14 predicted proteins | sample S1TSphgellanicum_2_FD_89695 | JGI IMG/M metagenome (GOLD analysis project Ga0116231, IMG submission 89695) | Host-associated microbial communities from peat moss isolated from Minnesota, USA - S1T2_Fd - Sphagnum magellanicum MG | ecosystem: Host-associated > Plants > Peat moss > Unclassified...
ACATTTCAGGTATTTATTTTTTCTATTTCATTAGGCATATTAACTCATCTTCACATTCCAGACAAGTTTTTTAGAATGTTCTAGGATGATTTTTATGGGCATGAAGTTTCTATTATCATATAAATTATTGACTCACAATGCCTAACACATATTAATTTCAAGATTTCCATTTTGGATGAAAAGAGGGGCCGCACCTTTGACTGTGGAGTTCAAGGGCAATTCATTCAGGACTCTAGAAATAGTCGGCATGACAGGAATATTGTTCGAGATATTGTGCCACATTATGGAAAGCTGGAAGAGATCTTGGTGGTGATTTATGATGCACATTCAAAGTTTGAAGAGTATGTGTTTAAGTGCAAGTGGTTTAAAGTGAACCTTGCTGGTGCAAATTGCACTGTAGTTCAACTTTAAGATCACCTTTAAATGTAGCCCAAATATGTTATGCCCAACACTTTCTTTGAACAATTTTGAGCTTTTCAAAACTTTTGTAGTGTCTTTTGTCCATGATTAAGAGATTGTGTTGTCACACTATTATAACCAGGTGCTAGCTAATTGTGATTATGAAATTGAAAGCTTGGCATTGACTAATTTTTTGTTGGATTACTTTTGGCATAGGCTTTCTACAATACCTTGATTGTATTGACATAGGTGTTGAAACTCTTCAAATTTAAGTGCTTTCAATGGACACCTCCAAGTTTGCTAAACTTGAATAGTTCATCATGAAATTGCAAAAGAAATACTTGCTTAATTTGTTTCTCTCTGTATATCATTATGAAGAACTTATTTCTGATTCCCGAATGTTTTTTTCTCTCTTTGTCAAAACATTAATTCCAATCCCCAATTTTCCTCTACCATTTTGTTTCATATATGATAACATAAAAAATCTTGGATGGGAAAATGCAACTTACATTATGGTTCAAGAGGGTATATGGAGGGGAAATTTGACCAATTGTTTCACCAACTTTTGTGTGGTATGTTACACCAATCATTTCTATCTCCAATTGTTGATATTGGCATGCAATTTAGTACGAAATAAAAAAACATGAAATGGTAGCAATGTTATTTTATTGTCATATCTTATGTTTTGAGAGATTGTTACATGCATCCCCATCACAAATTTTGTTAGTTTTGGCTATTGTTTTTCATGGATGATCACCACTTGAATAGTTCATCACAAAATTGCAAAAAAAACATTGGCATTGTCTTTTTCTTTATATCAATGTGAAGAATTCTTTTGTGTTTCCTCTCTTTCTGAAAACATTCACTATTGATTCTTTCATGAGCTTCACAAGGTATAACCTCATTCATTTTTTCATATTTGTCATGTTATGGTTGGAACCAATTTGTCCATAGTTTTGTGAACAAGGCTTCAATTCCATAACTATGCAATGTGGGGAGAGCTCTAGCCAAGGGCAACAACATAGAGCTAAACGAAAGCGACAAAGGAGAACTTTATGTTAGTGTGCATGTTACAAGGGTTACATGTTCATTATGAAAATATCATTTGCAACCACATGATCAAATGGGGACCATCAATTGCAGTTGATGATGTAAGTTTTATGATTTTAACCTTTGCTTTAAATGAATCAATGACTTTTTTAAAGATGCACAAAGGTGAAAAATGATGGTGTTCTAAGTTTGGATGGGTTCACAATGTAGGATTCTTTGCAAGATGCACTTACAAACTATGACAATCCACCATCACCTAAGAAGGGTGACTCAACACCAACAAACAATGGCACTAACAACATAGAAGATTATACACACATGGAAAAAAAAGAGTATGCCAAGATGATTGAGGATTTCTTTCATTTTCCATCATGGGATGAAGAAAGCAATCCAATTCAAATATTAGCGTAAATAATGTTGTATGAAGGCAATGATGTCAACACCTTGTCAAGATTATTATCGTTACTAAATTTACAAATTATACATGCTTGGAGTGACACAAGCATTCACGTTTTGCTCATGTGAATGACAAGTTACAATTTATTGATCAAAGTTGCATCATTTTTATCAAAGAATTTACCTTACCTTTTTACTTTTTAGTTGAATGATTGGTTATTGAATGAATGGGTTTTTTTGTCTGTAGATTGTTAAAGGATAAGTTTTTGCCTCCTAGAAACACAGTCCTTGGGTCCCACAAAAATGCAAAAAAACTTTTGATGTTTGTTGGGTTATGTGCGAGTTCATCCATGCTTACAAGAATGATTATGTTTTGTTTAGAGGCGAGGTAGAAGAATTGGTGCATTGTCCCAAATATGAGGAACCTTGATATAGGCAAGATCTTCAAGGAGCTAATACACCCCAAAAGGCAAATGTATAAATCATCCAAACATCAAAGCTTGGAAAATCAATGTCAATCTAGGTTGTTAATTATGTGTATTTTGTCAAGCTAACTAGCTTGTTCGTTTCAATTCATTGATGTCCTCTCCATAAATTGGCAAACTCCAAATCTAAACCACTAAACTTTATGGAACTTGTGGTGTATGTGTCAAATGATGTGTTACATGCCTATCAAACCAATGATAAAAAAATTATTCCTTACGAAAAGCAAAGTCATGTTGATGGATTCACACACTATTAAGAAACATGGGTCTAATTCGTTAACCATTTCACTAAAAGGCCATAAAAGTGAAATGGGTTCACTAGCTAGTATTTTAGCTTAGTCCAATTTCACCATGGGTGAAATCATTTACACCTAATTCATTAAATTTCATTTTTTAAATTCAAATAATTGATAAATTAATACAAATATTGAATGTAATTATTTATTAATTTATTAAAATATTTTGTATTCATATAACTTTAAAAACATGTTATAGTTCGTATTAAATTTGTTTTCATCAATGAAAATACCTTTCCAGGAAAATAGATGAAAATATTTTTCAAAATAAATTTCAATAAAAATACTAAAACATTATATGTGTATAAATTAATAATTAAGAAGTTTACATATAATGTTAATATTTTTACATAATGTTAATACTTTATATAACAAAGTATTTAATTTTTGTGTGTGTTTAATAACTTAAATATTACACATTTAGGTCAATTATTAAATAATTATAATTAATTTAATAAGAATTTATATAATCTATATTGATTAAATATACGTTTAAAACGTGGGGAGACATAATATAATATTATATATCATTACCAATAATCAAATATTTGGAGAAAAAATCAATGTTGTTTTTCAATAGACTTATTCACACATTATGTTATTTGAATAAATAAATAAATAAATAAATATAGTTCAAATGTATTAAAAAATAAAAATAAATGAAATTTCTATAAATGAATTGATTATTATTTTTTAAATATATTTTTATGTGTGAATATCTTGGGGGAAAAAAATAAATAAATTTATTTTTATTTTCATTTTGACAAAGTATGAGGAAAATAATAATGATTAAAAAATAAAATTCAAAAGACAATTGTTGAAATGCATGAAATTGCAAGTTTGAAATGTATTTTCAATCAAATTAAGTCGTTTTTTCCCCTTTAAAATGTTAATGATGTTAAAGTTGTTAATATGTTTTTTAAAATTTAAAATTTTAAAAATTGAATTAAATTATTTTTAAAAATTTAAATATCTTATTTAATATTAATTCGAATTTCAAGATATATTCTTAACAAAAAGTATTATTTATATACATATGATAAACATACAATGTTAATGATATGGTCAACATACACCATTGACCACATGGAAATTTTTATTAAGATTTGAACTTAAGATTTCAAGGTTATTACCCATTGTTTTTGCCATCCAACCACCTGATTTGATTTGACAAAGATTAGGTGATGATTGTATTTAATACATTGTTTATTCCAAATGTTTTGCAAAAACCAACTTTAATTATTATTATCTTTTTCATACTATGTCCAAATGAAAAAAAATTAATCTTCAATCTCGAAGATTTTTCCAAGATGTACACATCTTTAATATTTTTAATATTTTAAAAAAATGATTGAAAATGCATTTGAATCTTGCAATTTAATACATTTCAACAATGATGTCTTAAAGATTTTCTCTTTTTTCAACCATTATTATCTTTTTCATATTTTGTCCAAATGAACATTTTAAACTTCATTCTAAATGATTTTTCCAAAATGTACACATCTTAACATTTTAAAGGAAAAAAAACTACTTGATTTGACTAAAAATACATTTGAAACTTGCAATTTCATGCTTTTCAACAATGGTCTTTTGAAGTTTTTTTCTGTTTTAAATCATTATTATCTTTCTCATACTTTTTCAAATGAAAATAATAAATGTCATGTGGTAATTTTTAATTTGATTAATTTTCAGTGAATTCATTTGTCCATATCAACTTGTCGTCGACCACTAAATGGTTTGGTGAATTCATTAAATTTCTAATCTAACAAATTAGTGTTGATTTCACCTAAATGGTTAGTGAAACTCTTAATAAATTAGGGACACATCCCTACTAGTGACTAAGAGTGTGGATGGAATGATGAGAGATCTTGTTTATTCAAAGACTTGGTAATTTGTGGAGGATTAATGTCCATAGCTTAAAGAAATGCCTATGCCTAGCTATAGACGTAATCAACATGTACTTTTTACAACAATCAAAATACTTAATGTGGCCAGTTGTGGTGCTAAATTACAACTTACCACTTCATCCAACAATGAAAAGTGCATTTATGTTGTTCACATTCATTATCTTAGGGAGAAGGCAAGTTCATAATATGGATATTTATCTACAACCATTCATTAATGAGTTGCAACTTTTATGGATGTAAGGGGTTATAGTGATTGATGTTTCAAAACCTATAATTGATCAACAACTAATTGTGAATGTTAAATTATTGTGGACACTTCATGATTACCCTAGAGTCGAGGTCATGTCAAGTATCCTCCTATCATGTATTTTTTGAATTTTCCAAGTTTTATGAATATGATGGCACACTCATAGCTTAAGGTGAACTCTAGGACCTACATTAATAACAAACTCAAGGTACCTAAGGTAACTAATAACATAAGATATAAAAAAATGATACTTGCCTTAGTAAGTGTTAATTTACTGAATTCTTGTTTGAGTTATCTAGACTTGGTTGAACCAACACACAAACCGGTCCTTGAATCCATTTAACTTGTTTCTAAGCATCATGAATTTCCCATGCTTAGACCAAATGAAGGTTTTTAATTACATTTTTGATTTTAAAGGCAAATTGAAAAGTAGGACCTCATTATTTGTGTGAATCATTTGAAGTGAGGTTTTGGGTTAGTTGTACTTTGTCATTTTGAATTCTATTGATTAGACTACTAGTTGTTTTGTTGAATTGTATTATACATGCTAATAAAGTTGCCATTTTAAAACTTAATCAATGTACTTGCCTATTGGTAAAGTGAATAACTAGAGAATAAGGTTGAGTGGTGAAACTCTTTGGAATCTTGGGAGGTAATATTATTCCTTGACCTCAATAGGTAACAATAATATGGAAAATTATGGAGTTCATTATGCTTCAAGGATCTAATAAGTTTTCAAACTTGATCCTCTCACTAAAAGATGGTCATCCTTGCACCCATAGACTTCTAGCAAACTTGAAAAAATTGCCATGCCCATCAACTACATATTTGTATGGAATGGAAACCCATTAGAGGTACAAGTGATGGGAGTTAGTTTAGTACCCTAGACCTAACCAATCCTAGTGTTTTTGTTCAACGGTGAATCTTTTCAACTTGATAGGAAACAAAAGGGGTTGTGAATGATACAAGGAATTAGGGTTTATGGCTCTTCTAGGTTCAAAAACCAAAAGGCATCATGCTTGCCCATTGTGCATGAAACAATTTAATGCCCAATGGTTAGCAACATTGGGAAAAATGATCTATGGTCATTATAGGCGAGAGTTGTCACTTGACCATCCATTTCATACAATTTTAAAGATGTATTTTGACAATGTGGTGGAAGGAAGGCCACCTCGTCATAGATGCACAACTTCCAATATGATGAATTTGTGGGTAACAATTGTTGACAATTCTCACATTCTAGGCATAAACATGTTGTCAACTTTGAACTCCCAATTGGAATATTGGAAGGAATTACCCATCCAGCATTTGCTCAATCCCATGAACATCATGAAAAATGTTTGCCATTTTCTTATCCTCCATTTGCAAGGAGTCAAAGATATAGATTATAGGAAGGATGACTTGGAAGAATCAAACACTAAGCATATGTTGTGGTGATCAACAAAACATGGAGTGGTTCTTTGTGTCATGCCACAAGAAGAAATCTTGTGTTTTTCCATTACCTAAATTCACTAGGCTTTTAGTGAAATAGGACAAAATTGACTAATATGCAACTTGTTTGTTTTTGGTAAAAAAGGACTAATTGATTGGGACATTTTTAGTAAAATGCTTTTAGTCATTTTTAATAATCACATGTTGCACTAGATAATTTTTAATTTAAATTTTATGATATGGATATACAAGGTCCCAAGTTAATATGATGTGGAATAATGTGCCACATCATCATATAATTTTTTTCTTCCACCCCCCCTTTTTTTTGCATCGTGGAATCATGGATTACATTTTTATCACGACATGTCGTGATAAATTTATGCCATGAAAAAAGTTTAAAATGATTTTTTATTTTATTTTGTTGACAAAAATGTATTGACAACCATTTAAGCATGATGTATATGTTTTGTGTATTCAGCATGATGTATATGTTTATAAATTGCATTTGTACAAGATACATTAAAGCATGCATCCATCAAGGATTGAACTCAAAACCTCATGGAAACACATTAAGGTTTTAATTACCAAACCAATTCAACGCTTTATTAATAAAGATGAAAAAGTTTAAATTTATTATGTTTGGCATGAAATTGTTTAGGAGATTCAAACTTCAACATACATTGTTTTTGCAAAATTTATTCAAATGATACAAATGAAAGATGATTTTGAAGCTTATTCAATAATGTATTCAAAAAAATTTACATAATTTATAAAAATAAAAATTACAATGTTATTTTTTATAAAAATAGCATTTCATGAATAAATTAATAAATATCTTTTTTTAAAAATTGACCTAAAATCTTTGTGAATTCAATCTAAATTTTAAAGTGCATTAATTTTTTTAAACCATTACATAAAATATGTCCATTTTTTGAAGAATTGAAAGTTTTTATTTTCCCCAATATGATTAGGTATAAATTTATTTATTTATTTTTACAATGTTGTAAAAATGTTAAACATCCATAGAAAAATTACCAAATTTGGTTATAGAAAAGTTGTGTACTTGGAAAATTGTTTAATCTTTCAATATTATGGTTAGTTATGATATTTTGATGGAAGATGGCTCCAAAAGAGTTTTTTTCAAAGAAATTTTCCTTTGATGTTGTTGCCCTTCTAAATTGACAGAAATTAACCATTAAATTTTTTAAAATTAATTACTAAATAAAGCCATTTAATTATCAAGACCATATTTGTTTAGCAAGATTAATAATACATTAATACCAATGATTAACTACACAACATTGAAAAAAATCACAACATATTCCTTAGATGTTATAATATTCTTTATTAAAATGATGTAAAAATGTATATTACATTTGTTTCCTTTGTAAAAGGAAACACAATTTAATTTTGTGAAATTTTGGGTTTAAATAGTTGGATTACCCCCCTTTAACCAACATGTTTTTTTCATTTCAAATTTTTTTAACTCGACAATTTTTGTTGGGAAAAAAATGGAAAAAAAAAAAATGCAAAGTAAAGGAAAAATGTAAAATTTAAAAAAAAAAAATTGGGATCAAAATTTTGAAAAACAAATGTTACTCCAAATGAGTATAAATTTTAAAGTAATAATTCCAACTTCAAACACATAAATAATTCCAACATCAAATTTATTTGAAAGCATTTAAGTTCAATTGTTGAGATCATCATAAACCTTATCCTTTTTTTTTGAAAATTTGAAATAAATATTAATGATGTAACCAAAGGTTTTTTGTGTGGTGAAATTCTACCATTTTGTAAACATAAAAAGGGCTATCAACATCAACAAAAAAATTTTATTTTTTTAAAATACATATTTCTATTTTTTTTAAATGATAGAATTTTACAATGGGTTCAAGGACTTGTAATCAAAATATTAAAATATTTTAATCAATAATTTATTTTTAAATAATAATGATTTATAAAAACTAAATTTGAAAGAATAAAAAAATAATTTGAAATTGCATGTCATGAATAAATCTACAATCTTTTGTTGAAATTGACCTAAAATCCTTGTAAATTCAATGTCAATTAAAAATGTATTCATTAAGTCTCTTACAAAAAAATTTAATACATAAAATATGTCCAATTTTTGTGGATTGGCAACTTTTTAGTTTCCCCAATATGATTAGGTACAATTTTTAAATTTTATCTATGGTTTGCTAAAATGGTAATCACATGTAAGAAAATTACAAATTTTGGCTATAGACAAGTTGCGTAGTTGGAAACTTGATTTAAATCCTTCAATATTATGGTTACTTACTATATTTTATTGTAAAAAATTGAAAACATATATTTTAAATTTGACTAGAATAATTTTTATAAAAAAATCCTTTCTTAATGTTGTTGCCCCCTTAAATTGGGAGAAATTGGCCACAAGAAGAAAAACATTAATTAAATAATCAATATAATGATTTAATTATGAGGACCACATTTGTTTAACAAGATGAATATGCATTAACACAAATTATTAATTACTTAACTTTGAAAAAAACTTGCAACCTATTAGTACTTTTTTTAATGATGTAAAAATATATTTTACATTTATTTCCTTTTTTAAAATAAAAAATTAATTTGGTGAAAATTTTGACTTCAATAGTTAGAGTGTCCCCATGGCCCCACTAACCAACATGTTTTTTTGGTTTCAAATTTTCCTAACTTGGCAATTTTTTTGGGGGGAAAAATATTTTAAAATAAGGAAAATTATATATATATATATATATGTAAATTGAAATCACAAATTTCAAAGGAAAATTGTTACTCTTATGAATAAAAGTTTTAAATCAATCTTAATAATTCCAACATTAAGCACATAAATAATTTTAACATCAAATTTATTTGAAAACTTTTAAGTTTAATCTTTGAGGTCATTATAAACCTTATCCAATTTTTTTGAAAATTTAAAATAAATATTAATGATGTAATTGAATTTGTTTTTGTGATGAATTTTCAGCATTTTGCAAACATAAAAAAGGCCATCAACATCAACAATTTTTTTTTTAAAATTAAACATTTTTATATATTTTAAAATGATATAATCATACAATGGGTTTTATGACTTGTATCTAAAATATAAAAATATTTTTAACAAATTTGTAACTCCATGTATGGCTTATAGCTAAAGCATGGGTAAATTTTTTTATGGATGATTTTGAAGAAGATTATAAAATTGAAAAAATCATTGATGTCATTATTAATATCACAATTTACATTTCATTCTTTTTTTTAAATGAAAAATTTAATTCATCTAAATATTTAAACATAAAATTTTTAAAATACAAGTTTTAAATAATAAGAATAAAATATTGATAATTTTTCATAATAATAATAATACTTAAAATTTTAAAATTTTAATCCATTTTTTTAACATGGATTTTTTGTCATACAACAAAAGAAAATGGGGAAAAATTATGGATTATTTTTGGATTTTTTTGGTGTGGCATCATGAACATTCATAATAATAAACTTGTTCATGATGCCTAAAACAAACTAGGGGAAAAATATATATTTTAATTTACATATGCACAATAATTTAATATATGGAAAATTTATAATTTAGAGGTTTACATGCATCCTAGACTTTACATGCATAAACATTTTGACGTAATCATTAACCCATTCAAATATAAATGTGAGAATTCTTAAATTTTTATACATTCATTTCAAAAAATTATGATGGTCGTGCAAAATGCAATTCATGAATAATGGATTTAACAACATTTAAGGTGAATGATTCAATTCATGTGCAAATGTTAATAGGTAAAAAAATGTGAAAAACTTCAATAACACATTCAAGTATAAATGTGAGGCATTAAGTTGTTATGTGTGTTCAATATATATTAGTAAATGCAATATGCAATGTTTGAATAGTGGTTTCAATAAGCTCAAAGTGAATGATTCGATTCATGTAAAAATATTGATAGTTCAAAAAATGTGAAAATTTTCATTAAACCATTCAAGTATAATTACAAAATATTGAGTTGTGTGTGTTTTAATATATTATAATAAATGAAAAATACAATTTGTGAATAATGGTTTTAATATATTAAAAATGAATGGTTCAACTCTAATAATTGATGATATGTGAAAAAATCACTAACCCATTATAATGCATTATGTAAATAAAATTAAAAGCTACTTCAATTTCCACATTAGAAATTTGAAATTATTAAATAATTAAATAAGGTCCAAATTATACTCATAAGTGAACAACATAGTGAACGTAACAACTATGAATAATATTGACCATTAATTAGTGCAATAAGCCACTTGCAAACTTAAAATGGTCAAATGTAATTTTGAAATGTAGTCAAATTGGACAATATAGTCACAATGTGCAAGGGTGGAAAAGGACAAGATTTTTTTGTATGCCTAAGGTAGATCAAAATGTGTTTTTCCAGACAATGTTGTCCACCAAAACACCCATTGGGTTTGGGGCAACCTTAAAAAATAGCTTGAGTTGAAAGGATAAGTTTTCAAGCCCTTAAGTCACATGATTATAATAATCTAATCCAATTTATGCTTCCTATTGCCATCTATGGGTTTGTAATTGAAAGGGTTTGTCAAGTTATGTCTAGATTGATTAGACTTTTTTGTTGGGTATGTTCAAAGAATGTGGATGTTAAAGACTTTGATCTCATGAAGAAAGAGTCCGCCATAGTTATGAGTTTTTTGGAAATGTTTTTTTTGATAGTCAAATTCATTTCATTTTTCACTTAGTTGAAGAGGTGGCCATGGTAGGCCATGTTTTATATCATTGGTTTTTCCTTATAGAACGATTTTTAAAGACCTTAACAGGATTTGTGAAACAAAATTTTCATTTGGAAGGGAGTATGGGTGAAGGATATCTCATGCAAGAAGCAATGGGAGTTTGTCATGATGTCATTGGTGACATGGTCAAATATGCACCTCAGGCATGGAAAGAGGAAAAAGATGAATGGAAAACAAGTATGTATATCCACTTGGCCACATAAATATATATTTTTTAAAAAAACATTATCATACATTAATTTGAAAACTAAAAACTAAAAACTATACCAGCACAACTGTTTGAAAGTACCAATTTTGCTCATCTAAAATTGTTTTAAATGATCTACATATTGGGGTTTCATTTCAATTTTCTAGTAGCTTGATTGAATTTTTTTATTAACTTGTATGTTTGGTTTCAACTAATGGAGATGGTTGTTGGCAAGGGAAGAAAACGATTATTTCGGCATGGTTATGAAGATATAGCCTACAAACAGGTTAACAATTATATTATTCAACAATCAATGTTGATGACAAAATGGATGGAAAAGTATGAAAAGCAAAAAACAAACATATGCACATGTGGTTGAACTATGGAATGGAGGTAGAAAATCAACCCAAGGAGGGCGTCTTGAGATGTTGAAAGATCTTTTAACATGGATTCATGAATCGGTTGTTACACTAAAAGAAAGTGGGGGGGTAGTGTCCAAGAAATAATATGACATTGCATGTACTATGCCAATCCTTGTTGATAAGCTATGTTGGGGAAAAAACATTAAAAGGTTGAAGACATGATTTAATAGGTTTTTTTTCATTGATCTAGTTACGAGAGAAAGGCAATAGTATGGGTAATAAAAGCAATAGGACTAGGGGCACCAACTCTAGCAATATTAGGCATAACAACTAGGGTAACATGAATATTAATAGGGAAAGCAATGAACCAACAATATTAGGCATAACTATTAGTAGCTAAAGTAGGAGCAACATTAGTAGGAACAACTCTAATAGTATTAGGCATAGCAATTAGGGCAATGACAATATTAGGGGCAATAGGAGGGTAGTGCAAGGGTATAAATAAAGGTAGTAACAATATAATCAACAATAAGGCTATGCAAGGGAAAAAACTAAATTCATGGTTAAATTTGGCACTTTGTGGGTTGTAATAATATTACTAAAGTGTGATGTTTCCATTATATTATTATTTAAATTATGTTATATTTTATACATGGACATTGTAATTGGGTGCAATTTTGTTGCATAAAGTTACACAACAAAATGGTCATACTAGTGGCATTTTAGAGTGTGTCATGTTGATGAATGGCAAACTATGTGTGATTCTTGTATTGCTTGTCAATTTAAAGAGTTTAATGGTTCAAATGTTGACTATGTCGACACCATTGAAAAAAATTTGGAGGTGGATTTCAGAAGTTTGGTCTTGAAGGTGAAATGGTTCCACAACATGGCTTGATTGGAAGATTATTTATTTTGCTTAATTGACACCTCCAAACTCTTTGGGGAAGGCCACATGAGTGACCAACCTTTTGTATTTCTAAATGAGGTTGAACAAGTTTCTTTTTGTAAAAGATCAATTCAACCCCAAAAGAAGTTTGGTTTTGCAAAAAATCCAAAATGCAATATAATCTTTGATAAGTTTCTAAAAGCTCCTAGGGCATGGACTAATGGCATTGAGGTGGTTGTCCTTCTTGCTAGTGATCAAGCCCTGAAATCCCCACCAACTAATGAAAGACATGAATGGATAAATGAACAAGAAGATGTCATTGACGACACCTTATAAGATAAGATGAAGAGGAAATGGCAGGGACAATGACATTGAATCGAAATGAACTTCATGACTTAATATGAGATGAACAAGAAGATTCTGATAATGAACAAGTCTAAAAGACAAGGTATTTGCTTTCATTGTGGTTTAAATATGTTTAGAAATGAAATGTGAACATTTTTCTAATTGATTTTAACTACTTTCTATTCTATTTGCCATAGGGCTTTGGAGACATTTTATTGAGCAATGGCAATTTAACAATCCACATTCTATAAGCTTTCATTTCATTTGCTCTTTATATTGATGTACTTCAATGGCAATCAACAACACTAGATTGAGGTTAACTTATTTTATTCTTGTCACTCTATATTCATGAATTGCCTAATTCAGTAGTTTATAATCCAAATCATGTGCATTAGGAATCAATGATTTGCAAGGAATCTATTGTTAAAACCTACTAAATTTTACAAAGGTTGTTGATGGGAGAGTTATATTTGGTGTCCGGATTGTTCATTAAACATGGATTCTACTACAAAAAGCTTGTTCTTATAGTTCACCATCTTGGATTATTATGTCTTTCTTCTTTTATTGTTTAGACTTTTTTTTGAACTTTATGTTTGATTCCTCCAAAGATAGAATTGTTCGAAATTTAGTGTTATAGATTGAGCATCAGCAAATCTATCCACCACTCCAATCTTGAGAGGCAATTGAGATGTTTCTTGCCCTTACTATTAAACACATTTTGTGATAAAAACTATGATAACATTTGCTTTATATGTGACCTTGCAATTGTGGGCTCCAATGGGTCGAACTACTTGTGTGCATCTACCTAGGTGAGGTAAGTTTGTGTATTAATACATCCTTTCACTATGCCTACTCCTTCCTCATTTTTTGGATTTGTTAAAATGAATATAAGAAGTTGGTGTTAGGGAGTTTCTTTTGTTTATGCTACACAAATTACCTAAGTTTTCATACGTGATCAAACACATAGGTCTATAACACCTTATTGTTTATTTGAATGTGTGAATGCACTTTCAAAGATCTAGTGGAAGCCTATTGATTGATTAATTTTCTAGTTTAGTGAAATAATTTGCAATTCATTGGCTAGGTCATCTTTTTGGTGAAGAAGTAGTTTTAAAACAATAATACTCTAACACATGCCACAAAGGGCTTAAAATTGTGCCAAGTGTTATACTTCAAAGTTGAACCAAATAAAGAGGCTTGAGGTGTATGATGTAGTTGAAAGGTTTGGGCCATCAAAAATAACTTTTGTGATGAGACTGAAAAGCCTAAGAAAAAAATAGTGTGACAAAAGTATGGAAAATAATAGCATGGGAAAAGTGTGGAAACACTTTGGAAAAAAATAAGGTTGCAAAAATATGGAAAAAATGTGGAAATGAATAGCATGGGAAAAGTGTGGGAAAAGTGAGTAAAAAAATAGTGTGACTAGAATATGGAAAATTTGTGGAGATGAATAGCATGGGAAATATGTGAAAAAAATGTGGAACAAAATAGTGTGGCAATAATATGGAAAAATTGTGGAAAGGAATAGTGTGGGAAAAATGTGAAAAACCACAACATGGAAAGTATGTGGAAAATTATCGATAAATATATAGGAAATTATAGTGTGGAAAAATGTGGAAAATTAATGTGGAAAGTTAAAAATGTGGGAAATGAAAGTGTGGAAAAAAAGTTGGACAACAACCTTGTGGAAAATTTGTGGAAAAAATTGGTGTGGAAAAATTTGTGGAAAAATGATTGGTAGGAGGTGGAAAGTGTGGAAAATTTTCATGGAAAATTGTTGCATATGTAGTTGTGGCTAAACTCCCACTCGCACAAAGTGGGATCCCAAGCCACCTTTGCCTTCTTGGCATAGGTGACTCTAGATGAAGTAACGACATTCCCAAGGTCTTGATCCTTTTCCAAATGGGAATTCAAGGCATCTTAATTGATGCTACCATACCCCCAAGTTGGAATCTTGAGGATCCGTAGCAAATGCTCTTGGGTAACCTTTACTAAAGGAGGGTTTTTTAGCCTCTTCTAAGTCTTCTATAATCTTTTGCAACTGATCCCATTTTGTTGCATTGTGATCATTGTACAAGTTGTAGCCTTCTGTTCGTTTCGTTGCACGATCATTATTGGGTCATTAAGAACCCTCACATTCATGGAGTGTGATTCTGTCATTTGGGACCTTCAAGGTGCATTGAAGGGCAATCCGACTTGCCCTTCTTTCTTGTTTCATTTCCTCTTTATTTTTCCTCTCTATCTTTTCCTTTTTTCTTTTTTTTCCTCTTTGGTTTTTTTTCTTCTTTGTTTTTTTCTTCTTTGTTGCTTCTTTTCCTCTTTCTTTTTTCCTCCACATGCCTTCCTTTTTTTCCTTTTTACTATTCATCTTCCTCTCTAGTATTTTTTTCTTCCTTGCTACTTCCATTTTTCTTTTTCTTTGTCTAATTTCCTCTTCCACCTCCTCATTTTTTCTCTTTTTTCCCCTCCTTTTTTGTTCCATCCTTTTCTTCCTCTTCTCCCCCTCCTCACTTCCTAACAAACCCTTATTGAAAAAAATGTTGAAAAAAACCAAAGAAGTTAAGTGGAAAACTTACTTTGTAAGCATGAGGCGAATGCACAAATTGGTGATGGTTGGTTGGTAGGTAGGTTGGAAGAGTGCACACACCAACCTACAACCAAAAGAAAAAGTGGGAAACTTCAGAAGGTTTTAAAGCTTCCCATGGATCCAAAGGCAAGGATGATGGCAAAACAAGAATCATGCATGACAAGTAGGATGAACATGAAGCAAACATGACAATGGCGAAAACATGTTGGCCTATTGGAAGTAGTGACAATGGTGACGATGGAAATGATGAATTGTAGCCTATTATTGTGCTACAACTATAAACATGGCCATGGCAGAATCATGGAGGTTGCTATGTGGCGATGGAAGCATTAGGGGTAATAGAGTTGTTGTTATACAATGATGGAGGTGCTTGAGTTGTTGTGTGATGGAGGTGGTGGAGCTGTTATTGGGCAATAGAGTTGCTATTATGTAATGATGGAGGCGTTGGAACTATTTTAGCCTTTGCAATGGAAGCGATGGAGTTGTTATGTGATGGAGGCCGCGGGTGTTACTACACTATTGTTGTTTTTATGTTATTACAAGCATGGTTATGGTGCGGAGGAGAAAAAAATGCAATGGGGGCACTGGTTGCTATGTGACAATGGAGGTAGTGTGGAGAACAAAAAATGACCCTATTATGTTGCTACTATTGTTGTTAGCAAGCATGACTATGGCACAAAGAAAAAAACCAATTAGGCCCATGCTATTGCATAGTGATGGAGGCAATGTGAAGAACAAAAAACGTTATTACAAGCACTGTAATGGAATCATGGAGGAAAAACAAATCGGCCCCCTAAGCAATGGAGGCAAATGTTTTTGTTGCAAGCGTAATGGCAATGTTGTTGTGCACAACAATGCCCTCCCCCTCTTCTTCCTACCATAGTTGCTACACATGCACGCCCTGCTCCTCCTCTTATTACATTGTTGTTGCTATATGATATGTGGCAATGGCAAAACCTCACACAAACAAATGAAAATAATCCCCCTTGCAAAGTGATGGAGGTGGCTCTTGCTATTGCAAGTGTGATGGTGACGTTGTTGTGCATGATATTGCCTTCCCCCTCCTCTTGCTATTGTTGCTCCACTTGTGCACCTTCTTCCTCCTCCTCTTATTACTATGTTGTTGTTGCTACACAAGACGCAACAATGGTAGAACCTAACACACACAAACGAAAAAAAATTGACTCCCCCAAAGTGATGGAGGTGGTTGTTGCTATTGTAGGCACAATGGTAGTGTTGTTGCATGCACGTCCTCCCCTTCCCCCTCCTCCTCTTCTTGTTATTACATTGTTGTTGTTACATGAAATGTGACAATGGCAAAACCTCACACAAATAAACAAAAAAAATGTGCTCCCCAGCAATGGAGGTGATTGTTGTTGTTGCAAGCTTGATGTGCAATAGTGCCCTCCCCCTTTTACTATAGTTGCTACACTTGCGCACCTTCCTCCTCCTTTTATACTACTACACGAGATGCAATGATTGCAAAATCTCACACAAATAGACGAAACAAGAGAAAACCTGCTCGAATGTGGTTTAGGGGCTTGGATGGGGAGGTGAGTACCACAAGGGAGGTAGGTAGGATGGGGAAGGGGGGTAGTTGGAGGGCGGAAGTAAGTGCAAGAAACTTGGGCTCTTGGTAGGAAGAAAAGAAAAGGGCTCTTGAGGCCAAAATGTTTTGGTCCTGATGTAACCAAAAGAAAGAGTCCACAAAATTCCTACTACTTTCATAAATCCAATCCGTTAGAATCTCAGTACTCCTCTCCTTTCAAGTAGACAGTATTACAACAGTCCTATTATGAGGTCCCACAACTTTTAACCCTCCATCTTTGGCCGGATCCTAATGAATATGCACACATCAACCTATTCTAAGTCTGCTATAATAGTATCCCTTGATTGTTGCTAAAACAGTGGCATTCTTGTATTGTTAGTGCAAAATGTTAATAGGGTTTGGCTTGAAGTCAGAGCTCTAAATGTTCATTTGGT
>Ga0116231_10008875_pt1 | contig 17362 bp, 14 predicted proteins | sample S1TSphgellanicum_2_FD_89695 | JGI IMG/M metagenome (GOLD analysis project Ga0116231, IMG submission 89695) | Host-associated microbial communities from peat moss isolated from Minnesota, USA - S1T2_Fd - Sphagnum magellanicum MG | ecosystem: Host-associated > Plants > Peat moss > Unclassified...
ATCAATTCATACACGAATAATAAAGTGTAGAAATTGTCATGCCTATTTATTAAAAGGGGGGTAAAAGATGCTCCCGTCGGCAGGATCTTTTACCCCCCCTTTAGCATGAGAATGATTATTATCCTCATACGGGGACTGTTTTATATTTTATTTTCTGGAAGTCCCTAAGAAGTTCGCTCTCAACCTATGGAGTGCCTTACAAGTGTAAAATAATATCGAAACCAGAACCCAATACTTACGATAAAAGCAGGCTCTCTAAAAAACCTTCTTCTATCAAAGATGCAGGTTTTCCACCTCCCTGTTCTAATAGCTGTAAATACTTTTTCAGCAGGTCTTGCATTTTTAGAGTCCGATACTGGGGGGCAATTTCAGATAAAACCTGCTGCCAGTGATCTTTGCTTGGTAGATTGCCAAACCCAGCTAGATAAATTGCTTCCTTAATTAGCTTATCTAACTCAGCGCCTGAAAATCCACTGGTATTTTCTACCAAAAAATCTAGGGTGGATTGAGTAAGGGGAGGAAGTCTGTGGGCTTGGGTGCGTTTTTGAATGATTTCCTCGCGCTCCCTTGTGTTTGGTGGCATGATAATAAAAGTTTCATCAAAGCGCCCAGCACGGAAAAGTTCGGGTGGAAGTACGGTTCTGTCATTAGAGGTGGCAATGAAAAAGATGGGATATTTATGGTCGTTCAGCCAGGATAGAAAGGTACCAAACTGCCGTGTGCTGACACCGGAACTATCACCACCAACACCAGCAAAGGCTTTCTCAATTTCATCCATAAATAGAATGTTGGGGGCTGAAGCTTCTATTGCCCGTAAGGCTTGGAATGTATTAGTCTCTGATTCCCCTACCCATTTTGATTGCAACCGGGATATTTCAAAGTTGATTTGTGGTACACTCCATTCTTGAGCTATGGCTCTGGCAATAAATGTCTTACCACATCCTGGAAATCCTTCTAGTAAGACAGCGCGGGGACGCATTTCTGGGTTGTTGTCTTGTTCAAACCACTGCTGCCGGCTTCTAATCCAGGTTTTTACCCCTTCCAATCCACCCACTCCCCCCAGTCCTTGACCTTGGGGGGCAAAATATTCTAGAACACCTGTCTTGCGAATTTCTTGTTTCTTGACTTCTAACAGTAATTGTTGGGCTTCCTGTGGTTCAGACCATAGGTTCGTAGCAGTTATTAATCTAGCTGTTTGGGTAACTGCTTGTAATGGCATACCTTGAGCTTGTTCTGATAGGCGTAGTGCTTCTTCTTGGCCCAGATTATATTTATCCACAGCTAGGCTAAACACATCTTCATAAAGCTCTTCGCTAATGGGTAGGGGTAAATCCACAATGTGAACATTATTACGGAGAATTGCTGGAATTGCCCAATCTGTCCCCACAACTATTAAAGTCATTCTTGGTCGGGGACGTTTTTGGTCGATAGCAATAACTAATTCTTTAAGTTTACGGGCTGTTAAATGGCAATTAGGCTCTATGAGAACTGACCAGTCTGGTAATAGATAGGTGTATTGACTATTAGGATGGGAGACTGCTTGTTCTAATCGTTCTTGCAAAATTGTGAGAGTGTGAACAATGGGGTTGGTGTTTGCTTCAGGTGGTGAACCAAGGGGTTGCCAGTCGGCCTGTCCTGGTTTGTCTTCAACACTTACCCGACGTTGCAAGCTGTTAATACTACTCCAACTTACCAGTTCACCGTTTTGAATATCTAATTCACCGTCATGAGTATATGAACCGGAGACAAGGTCTTGATGAGCAGCGATCGCACATTTAATTGCTCTGGTTTCCTCGGCAGACCTTAAAAAAATTAGGGGGTATTGCGATCGCAAACAATCCACCAGTTCTTGTTTACACTTGTCGTAAGGTAATTCAGGTTGCATGGCTAAAAATCAGCTTTGTTAGTATCAGAACGGATATCCGAGGGAGATGTTGATGTTTCTTGAACAGAGTCTTTAGGGGAGGGAGACGGGTTGGGGGGACGAGTCACAGAGTTTTGTGAAGGAGTTGCAGGACGGGATGGTTGGGCTGCGGGTTTAGTTCTAGGTTGAGTTGTAGAACTTGGCATAGGCTGCTTAGATTTTGCCGTCACCTCAGTATTTTTATCTGGAGGTGTAGAATGATCAACTAGCAAATTTATAATTGGTTCCGGTTTGGTAGGAACCTCCGATGGTAAATCGAGGGTGACTGTGGTATTGTGCATCCCGCATTTGATTTCTGAGATCCACTTAGAAATAATGGCATCTAGATCAGCAGGGTTAACTTGTCTGGCTGACTGTTGTATAGTCTGACACAGTTCTAAACGATTTTTTTCTAGTCTAAAGTAATCTTCCGGGTGACTCTCTTGTAATTTATTTAGGGTCACAGAGTAGCTGACCTCTTTATTGCCCGCTTGGGGAATTCTCACACTCAGGTTGTAAATAGACATATTTCAGATTTGGGGACTACCGTACTTTGTAATAGGGGACAGGGAACTTTTAATGGGGAGTAGGGGAACATATCTCCAATACCTAGCTACTACAGCCATCGCCCTGCATCTTGTTTGAGTTTTTTACTCCACCCCATAAATAATCGAATTGTCATAGTGAGTAGAGCTAAAGTAGTCCCAAAAATAATTAGGCGATCTGGAATCAGGGGGAGTCGATATGTTGCCAGATTAGGTATTCGCACAACCGCTGGTTCTGCATCCAACTTGATCTGTCGATTTGGTGAGTCAACACTGACAATCACCTGATACTGATCTGCTGCTTCTGCTTCTGGTTGTTTGTATTGCAATTGGTACTCCCTTAGAGATTTAAAGACTGTTTCAAAACCACTCACAGCTTCTTCGGCATTTTTGGGAAACTGGCTGGTTCCTCCTGTTGTTTGAGCCATTTCTGTAAGGCGAGGCACATCGACAATGAACTCTCTAATATCGTCCCCATTTGGCAAACGACAGTACTGGATGCGATTTAGTCCCTCAACCTTGGTTAAATCACTATCAGAAATGTTGCAATTTATGGCGCGATCGCGTAGGTGAGCCAATGACTCCCCATACCCTAGAGTATTGACTTTCACTTCCGGATGGCTTTTTAAAACATCTTCCAAACTTTTAAACTGTTCCGCCTCAGTTTCCCGTTTAATATCGTGATAGCCATCTGTGAGTAAAATCACGCTTAATCTAGGTGTTGCATTTTGATCGCTGAATCCTTGAGAAAATCGATTTGGGGTTCCTAAGAATTTGACAGCTTCTTTTAAAGGGTCATATATATTAGTTGCAGCGCAAAGGTTGGAGGTGGGAAGTTGGTTGACTTGTTCATCTAGCTTTGGATCTGTAGCCTGAATTAGCCTTTGACCGATAATTTCTTGATTGACATCATATATCAACTTACATTTGCCACTTTCATCTACCCCAAACGGAACCAGAGCAATTTGAACTGGTAATTTGTCATCCCTCACTAATTGAATAAACCTTTTAATAGCGCTAATAGCTCCATCAATTTTTTTAACGTGACTGGAGTCTTCTGATACCATTGACACCATACTTCCACTCATGTCTAGCAAAATAACTACATAGACAGGGTCGATTTGAAATTGCTCTCCAGGTTCAAGTAGCCTAAAATCAGTTATTGGTGAAAAGGTGAGATTTACAGGATTACCTTGACTATCTTTTTTTTCAATCTTGGCTGTTTGCAGTTTAAAGTCTCCAGCTTGTAGTCCTTCTATTGGTATATTTTCAGGATTTAACACTTTAACTTTCAGTGTTATCAGGTCATTTTCTGGATAGCCAGGAGAAACCTCTATTTTGTCCTTTGCTATTGCAGTTGAAGGAAGCAACCCTACCAGAAGTGTCAGGATACTTAGTTTAAGCCTGAGGATCAAGAAATCTGTCGTAAAAAACAAAGCGATAGAATTTTTCTGTGTCATGTTCGTGATATAGTGTCAGAATCTGATTGTGTCTAAGAATAATTGTTCTGCCTTCTGGTACCCACCTTTGTTGAACTCTTACTGCCTCTTCAGCAAAAGATCGAATTACTAGGTTGCCATCTTTAAACTGTAGAGATGCACATTCTAAAGGAATATATGGAATATAAATATCTGCATCTTCGCTAGAACCGATGATTATAGGCTTGTGAGTTTTTAAAGGTAATTGAATCGATAAACCCTCCTCAATATATTTAAATTCATCATCTGGAACAAACTTTAAAGATTTATTTTGTAAACAGGGACGGAGTTGCTGGGAATTATTATCTCTTACTTCCTTTTCTTGATGGATATTAACTGTACTATAAACCTCGCTTACTTTCTTTTTTGGTTTTATTGCTTCAAACCCTTGACCTGCTCTCAAAGCAACTTGGTAGCTAGTGCGAGCAGTAAAACTGAGAGCTAATCCTAAGCAGGCTCCAAAAACCAAAAATCCAAAAGGCTCTTGATATTTTCCTAACACCCGATGAGTCATTTCAAAAAAGAGGGCTGATACTAATCCGGTGCTCCCTCCTAATAATGTACTTTGGGCGATTCGCTGCTTAACTTTGCTTGCTGTCCCTTCAATACTGCGAAAACTCCAACTAATACTTTCAGCCAACCCAGCGAATAAACCAATTAAGCCCCATGAAATCATTTTCACCAGAAAACCAGGCCAGTTACTTTCTAGTAGTAACCAGTTAAGCAAGCTAAGCAGCAGTCCACAAATCAACCCGGCAATTATGACTGCTCGTAGAATTGTACGTGAGAGAATACGCCAGTTGGCTTTATTATGAGTGGGGTTACTTAAGAAAATCTCCGCTACCACCATTGCAGTAGCTATGGATGGGGTGATAGTAACCAGCAAGATGCTGTAGGGAGGTAAATTGAAGTTGAAATTTGGGGGGAGAAATAATTGAATAAGGTCTAAGATCAAGTAACTCAAGCTCCAGCCAATTAAGGTGGAGGTTATTCCAGAGAGAATGTAAAAGTTTGTTCTTGTAGAACTGTTGTTCATATTTCAATACTTGGTTAAGATTAATTACTTACGTCACTTAGAATTCATTGGGTTTTCCCCATGAGGTTGTTGATACTTATCTAAGCATTTTTTAAAATCTTTAATTTTCATACTTTTTCCTTGTTTACAATTATTCTTTATATATTCAATTCTGTTATTGAAATCATTTCCCTTTTTACTGTTTTTTAATAAAAATTCTTTTACTAACTTTGTTTTGTCTTGAGCGTCTTGAAATTGTGGATCTGATTCAAGAATATGATAACTCTTGAATAACTTTAAAAGTTCTGAATTATTTTCGTTTTTAACTTCTGCTAGTGTTATTTTTGGTGTTGGTGTTGGTGTTGGTGTTGGTGTTGGTGTTCGACTGGTTATTGGATCATGATCTCCAGTATTTTCCGAACTCGGTATTTTTATAATCAATTCTCCTATTGCAAAGGCAGCTAACAACAATATGCAAATTACTATGATATGAGTAATATCAAATAAAGTATTATCAAATAAATTTAATAATCGTTTAAACTGTTGAATGAGTAGTAGACGGGGATTGCCCTGCCGGATGGGTAGAAGGCTAAAATCTTGACCCCGTAAGCTGTCCCGGCTTAAGTTGCTACCCTGTTGAATTACCCTATTATTTCCCGAAGTAAACTCATCATCATATTGACTATGAGTATCATCAGTATTTTCTACTGATGGAGACTGAATTGTGAGATAACTTGATCCACTTGGAACAGATTTATCAGTGGATTTATTATACTGCTGATATGTAGTATGTGCACTAAAACGAACATCCTGAGAAAATTCTTTTTGAATTTCTCTACCACACAACAAATAGAGTAATGCGGATAAGTATTCCTGTTTAATTAGTTTACATAGTTTAGCTATATGTAAAAAATTTTGGTTCTGTATTATTCCTTTTTTTAGTGCATCATGAAGATTTTTCGAAAATTGGCTAGTAGGTTGGGGTTTCTGTGAAGAAATTTCATGCCACACACTATCTGCGTAATCTTTAAATATTGGAGACCATTTTGACTTAGTTAGTAAAGAGTGTATTTTTTTAAGCCTCTGATCATAATCTTCTTGGATATTATTATTAATTATTTCTTCAAGAAGCAGATCTGAAATCCCCTCATATATTGCACAGATTAATGAGCGACGTGCATCTGGGTATTTTTCGGAAGCACACCAGATGTCATATTGCAATGAAAGACCAATTTCTTGGCTCCAGTTGTGCATAGGCAGACGAAGAGAGGTTATAAGTTTTGCAAGCCAACAATACGTTCTCTCAGGAATAACTAAAGCCAGTAATGCCTCATAGACATCGTTATCTGTGTTTAGAAAAATTTTGTCAATAAAATCTTCCCAATCATAATCTTTATTAGGATATTTTTTTAAGTAGTCAAACAAAACCTGATATTTTTTAATTTGATTATCATGCTTTTGCTGGATAGCAAAAGATCTGGCAATATCTCTTAAACATCTACAAATTTCATCAGTCGGTGGTGGCTCTTCATTATTCCTCTCACCTTTTGTTGCATCTTTATCTTTTTCCTTGAAATCCTGTACCCGATCTACTGAAATCTTTCGTCTATACGGCGAAATCGCATCTAAATCTTCCTGATTAGCACAACAAATATGAATAAAATCTCTTGGACGTTGCAATCTCCGAACATTCCAAGCCCAAGAGACATTGGACTTAACATATCCACTCAAAGCACAGCTAAGATGATGATAACAGAATTTGTAATCAAACTTACTTTCATCATAATCATTGATAAGTTTTAAATAGGGAATATCTTCTTCTCTACTTTCATTGGGTAGATAAAATCCTTGAGACGAACTCGTGTTACAATAAGGAGTACTATTAGTTACTCCTGAAGGTTTTTTCAGATCATCGTTATATTCTTCCATCTTAAATTTCGGTTTGTCTCCGTCCCACCATTCTAATAGTTTTAAAATCCCATCAACTTCTTCATTGTGAGTTATCCAAAAATATCTGTAGCCAATGGTTGGACGACCCCCATCGTCCATTTGTTCATTTGCTACTGCTAAAATTGAGTAAAATTTATTATTTTTTTTATCTGGTATTTCCCTAGCAATTAAAGCAACTTCTGCTCGTTCAGGTGGATAATTATCATTAAGCGCGAAATAACCCTGAATTACATAGTCCTTAATTATTTGTGGAACTGGCTCATTCCATCGAGCAATTTTCTCAGGAGAATACCCTCCTGACACCCATCTGCCATAACGCTCTGATTTATGAACGTTATCAAAAGCTCTAGAAAATTCATAGATTCTAATATCTGACATAAATGATCTACTCCTAAATATCTCGAAGTCGGGCGTCTTCTTTACCAGTTTGTAACCAATAGAGAGGGGCAACTAGACCTAAAGGTCGCCAAATACTCGGGTTTTCGATAACAGCACAGGTACCCCCTTTATCTTTGTTGATTACTGTCACATTTGGTTTGGGAGGTGTTCCTTTCATCCCAAAGGCAGAACAAAAAAAGTAGTTTACTTGGCAACCCCACAGATTACGCCATCTTCGCAAAACTTCTTGCGTAGAAGAAAACTTCAGGTTAGCGAACTTCTGTATATCTTTTTGATAAACCCAGACTGGGGCTTGCTCGCATTTGGAAAACACCACAGCTATGCGGTAATCTTTAAATACTCTTTTGTCTAAGCTGAGACGTTCGTTTAACTCCCTTTGTAAATTTTCAAGAGCTTGGGCATACTCTCTGTCTGTTTTGGCAGTGCCATCAAGTAGCAGCAGTAAACCAGACGCAGAGGCACAGTCATCCAGGTAATTTCTGAGCCTAGCCTCTGCTGTAGCCATGTTGCACAGATCCCTAATTATTTCTCCAGAGTATTCTCGGCATGAAACCTGAATCCTGATGGGTTTACCTCTCAGATGAGCCATAGGGTGATTGAGAAGTCCAGGTTTGAGAGTAATCAGCAGGGTATAGGTTGGTAAATTATATGTTGTGTTGTCGTAGTCCGTTCCTGCCAGTTCTCTGCCATCTTCTAAGATGTCCTTGGCCATTTCAATCAGCCGCCCTGCTTCGTTATCAAAAGGGTCAACAGCTTGAATAGGACTGTTGGGATCAGCGTTAGGCCAACGAGCCAAAGCAGCCATAAAGCTGGTTTTACCAGAGCGACGGGGACCGATAACTCGGATTTCGGAATTACCTGCTATTTCTAAGGGGATATTAGAGGTGTTCATCGTGAAGCATCCTCCCAGTACTGAGCCAATAAAGTGGCGAAATTAGACCATAAGGTTTCCATGCATCTGGGTCTCTGAGGAAAGCATTAAATTCAGCTGAACTGCCATCAGTAGGTATATAACGATTAGGACGAGGGTCACGTTCTCCTGGACGATCGCTTAACACTCCAAAGGAAGAACAGGCAAAAAACCGCAGTCTATGAGGTTGCAATTTTGAGGTCAATATTTGATATGTTTGCGGTAGTCGAACTTTAAACAAGTCTTCTTCTGGATCTAAACGGCAAGGCCAAAGCTCTCCCCGTTCACATTTGGTCATAACTACAGCAATTCGCAGATTCTGCAACTCTGAGTTTATGTTTGCCCGTTCATTAAGTTCATTTACCAACTTTTCCAAAGCTGGTTTATACTCACGACTGTCTTTATCTAACTGCCAGTCAGTTAGCATAATCATCCAACTGCGAGCAGTACACCAATCATCAAAGTAAGGTGTCAATTCAGACCAGTTATGGGGTTGTGCAGCCATTTCAAATAATTCACCTGCATAGTCTTTGACAACTAAATCTAATGTGATACTTGATGCTTTTGTAGTAACTGGGATTTTAATCTGAAAGTGAAAGTCTGGTTCGTTACCTATATCAGTTCCACTAAATACTGCGCCCTTTTCTATAATATTTTTAGTAGCCTCTATCAGCTTTTCCGTATCATTGGCCATTGGTGTAATTGCCAATCCAGGAAATTGTTTTTGTAACTCTTCAGGCAATCGCAGTAAGGCGGAAAGATACGTTGTCTTTCCAGCCTTTTTAGAACCAATGATTCTAATTTCATTCCCAGTTACTTTAGGCTTGGTAAATGGAATTTTAAGAGCTTCTTTCATACTTTTTCCATACTCCATTGAGAAAAACTTATGTATAGGCAATATAAGGACCAAGGTAAAGCCAGGGAAGCTCTAATAAACCTTGGTCTTCAGTGGTGGTAATAAAAAAGTTGGTACGGGAACCAACTTCGCTGGCTTTGTATTTTTTGATATCTTTGCTGGCAACACTAAAGTAAGTATCCAGCACATACTCATTATATTCAAACCAAGGAGAGGTACCACCTTGTTCTGGTTTATACTGCCAACGCTTGGCTTCGGATTTTACATTACAAAACAAATCTGCCTTATGAATAGCTATTAAAATATGTTTTACACGTTTACAACGTTCCTCAAAAAAATTTAGCCACCACTGTAATCGATTTACCCACTGTTCCGCAGTGGGTAGAGGTTCCACTGGCTTCAGATGAGTCGGGGTATGATTTAGACGTTCCTGTAGCACCAATGTTTGGTGGGGAGGTAAAAGCAAGATTACAGCTTTACTAGAACGAACCTTTTCTTCTAAGGCTTGCCATGCATGAAAATACTCGTTGCGCTGTTGTTGGTTGCTCCAAAATTCACCAGGGGTATCTATCCATAAAACTCTTATTTGCCTTACACCAGTTGCTGGCATATCAATGTTCATGACCAGGGGCCTCTGCTGTACTTCGTCTGTCCCAGCAATAAATTTAGTCTCTGGATTATATAATTCCTTCACCAGGCTGTCAGAGTCATCTACTTTGACATATTTTCCATATTCGGCAAGAGATCTCACCATGCTTGTCTTGCCTGCTTTGCGATCGCCAATCACTACTACACTCATCGACTTATATCCACCTAGTATCCTTTCTTAAATTCGACTATAGAGGAAATCCTGTATAACTTACCCTTGTCGGAGTCACTATCCACTCCTGACGGGGAATATCGACCAAATCCCCTTGGGTAATTTTTCCTGATAAAAAATGTAACTGCTGATTTTTTGAACCTCGCAGCAGCAAATTTTCTGCTTGGGGCTCCATAAACAACCCATCAATTAGCAAGTCAATACGTTCGAGAAAATCCTTAGCACCGGGAATTTGTCCTGATTGTAATTGTTCCAAACGATACCCAGTCCAACACAGCACTGTTTTACCAGTAGCTTGTATCCGACTAGCTAACTCCGCCAGTGCCACTGCTTGAGCAAATGGTTCACCCCCAGAAAAAGACATACCCATCAAATCTGGTATTTCCTGAAAGGATTGCCAAACTTGATCTACAGTCACAATGCGATTCATGCGGAATTCCAAATAGTCTGGGTTCTGACACCCAGGACATCTAAAAGGACAACCTTGCAGCCACAGTACCATCCGCGTTCCTGGCCCATTGGCACGGGAACGTGGAAGCCATGATGCAACGTTTAATAATTTAGGAGTAGTCATCTTAGTACCCCTGAACTTCGAGACGACGGTTAGATGCGGGAGAGGGAGAGGATTGAGTCCTTGGGGTAGCTGGAATCTCCACCGGATTTAGAGTACGTAACTCCTCAGGAACTAGTTCATCATTCCATTCTCTCCACTCCAGTTGATAACCCTGTTCTTGAAACCGTTGCATCACCTCCATTGTTCGTCCTGCACAGGAATCAGCACCTTCCTCATCATGGGGTCCTTCTAAATCAATCTGCTGACCATAAAATTGAACCCGCATTTGGGTATTTGCACCATCATGGGTTTCTACTTCAAGGATAATATCGCCATCATCTACTTGTAGAACATTAGTTACATAACCTGCCTCATGCCAAGATGCAACCAGATTATCTGCTACTTCTTGAACTTGATCTACCTGAGCCTCAAACTCACTCAAAAGTTGATGCACAGCCTGGATATCTGGCTCTGATAGTTGCTGCCTGTTGCTAACCTTGTCAATCCTAGTTTGCAGGTGTTGATTAACAGATTGGGGAATGTGAGCCTGCAATTCATCTAGTCGTTCTTGGAGATATTCAATTTGGGCTGTCCACTGTACCCTAGCCTGTTGAATTACTTGAATTCGGGCATCATCTAACGCCTGTAAATATGTTTCTGCCGCTGCCAAATTATTGGCATTTAAAGCATCTTCCGTCTGCTGGAGAGCCTGTTGAACACTTTGGGCGTTCAGAAGTTGTTGCTCAATCAAGGCTTGATACTCTGCTTTGATATTAGGCAGTCGCGACCTCAGTCCCTGCACTTGCCTTTGGGCATCACTTGCAATTGTATCATTTGAGTCCCCAGTTGTTGGATGGAGGTTTACTCCTGATGTTCTAGAGTCTGGTAGCTTGACGGAAACCCTCTTTGCTTCAGAACTAGAGCCAACCCCTGCTCGAATCAGAGCAATTTTTTGCTGAATGGCTTGCTCTCTTTTTATAGCAGCCTCTCTTTCACGACGCCTTCGCTCTTGGTATGCTTCAACCGCTTTACCAGTCATAGATACAACTGATGTAGCAACAATTGCCACTCCGGCTAAACCTGCTAAAACTCCCACCGCTGGTGCGGCTGAAACACCTGCCGCCACAGTAAACGTTTTTGTTCCACTCATACTTTTAAACCTATGAAGTAACAATTTATCACCCCAGTGGTGAGGCAGAAGGAAGGTTTGGTTTTAGACTATTACCTTCTGCATTTCTCAACCAGATACAGAACCCCGCAGTTTATATGGCACCTTGCTCCCTCTGCCATCTGCCTTTTTCAACTACCTCATAGAAATTTTTTTCTCTAATCTGAAGTTTTACTCTATTTTATTACTTACTCTGTAGTATGTTTGAAAAGTTGCGTTTATCAAAAAGTCTCTCAAGCATAAGCTGTAGGTATGTAAACACAGCAATGTTGGATAGTGATGATTAAAGTATACACTAGTAAACTGATAAAAGAACAATGAGAGTTGATAAAATTTTACTAGAGGTACTGCAAGCGATGACAGTTAGCAAAGGTAGTCCACAAGGAATCTACCCATTGCTGGCAACGAATACCAATACACAAAATAGTATCTGGTTTTGGAAACTAGACAACGAGACAGTATATTGACACAATAATAGATGTATTGCATAACACCTGCCACTGTATTATGGATAAACAGCGTCAACAGGCTTATTACCAGCTAATCCAAAGTCTGCTCAGTTGCTCTAGTGGGGAAGCAGCAGCAATTTTACAAGGGAATCAGGAATTACTTGATGCCGGCTTTTTGCAAACAGTAGAAGCAGCAGTGGAGTACTACTCGCAGTATGGGAATGAGAATGAAGCTAGTCTATTAAGAAATTTGGCAAATGAACTCGGTGCTAAGCTAAATCCACCCAGGACAATACTAGATTTAGACACTGATGAGCAATTTTTACTAGAGGTACTGCAAACAACAGCAGACAGCAAGGGTGACGCGCAAGTACTCTACCCATTGCTGGCAGCAAATACAGATAAACTGAATGATAATTTTGCCGAAATGTTACATTGTTGGGCAACAAATAGACTAGCGGAAGCTGAGATAGCTGCAGCTATTAGTGAAGTAATCTTTTGTTTTAGTAATTTGATTCAGCAGTTCCCCTTGGGTGATAAAGCCAGCAACATCGAAATTGCCATAACTGGTTATGAAATAGCTTTAACTGTTTTCACCTGTGTTGACTTCCCCCAAGAATGGGCAATAATACAACATAATCTCGGGGAAGTTTACCGTAACAGAATTAGGGGAAATAAAGCCGAGAACATAGAACAGGCGATCACAGCTTTCTTGGCAGCACTCCAAATCCATACCCGCGCTGACTATCCTCAGGAATGGGCAGCAACGCAGAATAATCTGGGGGCTGCTTACACTGAAAGAATCAGGGGAGATCGAGCCGAGAATCTAGAAAGGGCGATCGCTGCTTTTGCTGCAGCAATGGAAATCCGCACCCGCACTGATTCTCCCCAAGAATGGGCAGCAGGGCAAAATAATCTCGGGGAAGCTTACCGTAACCGAATCAGGGGAGATCGAGCCGAGAATCTAGAAAGGGCGATCGCTGCTTTTGCTGCAGCAATGGAAATCCGTACCCGCACTGACTTTCCCCAGGAATGGGCCGCAGGGCAAAATAATCTGGGAGCTGCTTACATTAACAGAATCAAAGGAGACAAGGCAGAGAACTTAGAAAGGGCGATCGCCGCTTTTTCTGCGGCACTCCAAATCTTCACCCGTGCTGACTTTCCTCGAAATTGGGCATTGACACACAATAATCTGGGTAATGCCTACACTAACAGAATCAGAGGAGATAAAGCCGAGAACTTAGAAATGGCGATTGTGGCTTACACTGCGGCACTCCAAATCTTCACCGTCACTGACTTTTCCCAAAATTGGGCAATGACACAAAATAATTTGGGTAATGCCTACAGAGAAAGAATTAGGGGAGATAAAGCCGAGAACATAGAAATGGCAATTGCGACTTACACTACGGCACTCCAAGTCTACACTCGCGCTGACTTTCCTCAAAATTGGGCAATGACACAAAATAATTTGGGGAATCTTTACAGAGAAAGGATTAGGGGAGATAAAGCCGAGAACATAGAAATGGCAATTGCAGCTTACACTGCTGCACTTCAAATCCGCACTCGCTCTGACTTTCCCCAAGATAATATCGGAACTTTATATGCTCTTGGTTTTGCCTACCAGGATGCACAGCAATTTAACTTAGCTTACACAACCTTTGCTGATGCCATAGCAGGAGTCGAAGGGTTACGGGAAGAAATTGTTTCTGGTGATGAGACAAAACGCAAACAAGCAGAAGTATGGAACAGAATTTATCTAAAATTAGTGGAAGTTTGCCTACAATTGGGTAATATTACGACAGCTATTGAATATGTTGAACGTAGCAAAACACGCAGCTTAGTTGAAAGTATTCTCAATCGGGATCTCAAAACTATTTTTCCTTCAGAAGTTGTGACCCAATTAGAACAACTCCAAGCCGAAATCACCAGCGGTCAATCTCAAATCCAGAATGGTCAGACCGAAAACCCCAAGGCTTTAGCCCAGCATCTTCAGCAATTGCGACAGCAACGCAATGAATTACAAGATAAATATTTACCTATTGGTTCTAGTTTCAAATTTGACTCATTTCAATCAACTTTAGATGCAAATACAGTCATCATCGAATGGTATATCTCCTATGAGAAAATTATCGTTTTTATTATCAAATCTAAAGGTCAAGAAATTACAGTTTGGCAATCTCAGCCAGAAGATAAGGAAGCTCTGGCTAATTGGGGTGGTGAATATATAGGTAACTACTATAGACAAAAAAGACAATGGCAGTATCAGCTAGAAGAACGGCTGAAGAAGTTATCAGAAATCCTGCACCTTGACGAAATCTTAACCCACGTCCCTAAACACTGTGATAAGTTAATTCTTATTCCCCACTGCAGTTTACACATATTACCTCTCCATGCTTTACCTGTTAAGGAATCATATTTGCTCGACTTATTCCCCAAAGGAGTCGGCTATGCTCCCAGTTGTCAACTATTGCAACAAGTCCAACTGCGGCAACGAACTAATTTTCAATCTCTATTTGCTATCCAAACTCCAACCGAAGATCTATATGACAAAGATTTAGGAGCAGTGGGAGCTATTAAGAAACAGTTTACTAATACTTCCATTCTGAAGAAAGAAAAAGCTCAAAAATCAGCAGTTCTCCAGGATGAAAACCTGCTCAAAGCTAACTGCCTCTTTTGCTTCTGTCATGGTTATTTTGAACTTAATTCCCCTCTAGACTCTGGGTTAAAACTAGCTGATACAACCCTGACCTTAGCAGAGATAATTACCAACCTTAAACTAGAAAACTGTCGTCTTGTCACGCTTGCTGCTTGTGAAACAGGTCTCACAGACTTCACAAGCAGCAGTGATGAATATATTGGTCTAACAAATGGGTTCCTATTAGCTGGAAGTAACAATGTCGTCAGTAGCCTCTGGAAAGTTGATACAGTAGCTACAGCTTTATTAATGATTAAATTTTACGAAGAATTACAGCAGCAAAGCAATATTGTAGTAGCATTGATTACAGCACAGCGTTGGTTGCGAGAAACAACTGCTAGAGGTTTCCAAGATTGGCTAGAAACTTCAGCCCTCACTTTAAGTGTGCAAGCTAAAATAAATAATTACTGTGCCCAACAAGATGCGAATACTAAACCGTTTGCATCACCTTATTATTGGTCTGCCTTTTGTGCTATTGGTAAAGGAGAATAAACAATGTCAGGTAATCGAACCGGCGTTCAAGCTTTTGTTAAAGTAATTGAATCTCACTCCAATGTGATTTCTGTAGAAGATTGGGTAGAATTGGCAAATTTAAACAGCAATCTACCAGAGGATGAAGAGGATGTTGAAGAGGTATTAGAAAATTGGTTACAGTCAGGATCTCGTAGTCAATTTCTCCAAGCTTATAAAGATGCTCTAGATATTGTCGCTGCTAATTCTACTCTAAAATTAGGTGAGGATTTAGGTATAGGGGGTATTAAATCTCCTACCAACTCAAGTCAGCCTAGTTTAACCGCTAAGGAATTGATATATAATGCTATTAAAAAGAACTCACCTCTATCTGACAATAAGAAATCTAACTAAATCTAGTGCATAACTTCACAATTAGCCTCTATGCTTTCCACCTGCGCCACACACTCACGGATGCACCTAATCAAGTTGTCAGCGATGCTAATTTATTATGGGAAAATTTAGCTAACTTGGGTAGAGGCTCCCTGCCTTTTCCGGGGTTGAATGATTTACGCTCTAAGTTAATCTGTTACGAAAATGGAGAATATAAACCCCAGCGAGAACAGGGACGAAGAAATGAATGTTTAACTGATGTTGGGATACTAGATTTAGGCAGTTTACCCACAAAAGAAGGTTTTAAAATTAAAGCTAATCTTCAACCATTCTTACTGAATGATAGTTATACAGCAGATTTAACTATTACCGCTGAATTGCCTGATATTACAATAGATATACCCCAAGTACAACATTTTCAACCCATTTATTTACTCCCCGCAAATATCCAAGCCTCCCTAGGACAGACTTTATTAGTCTATGGAGAAGTTGAACCTGATGAAAATTGTTCTGAACTGGCTAAAAAACTGGCAACAGCTTTAGTTGCAGATACGAATATCAACCTGGAAATGTTACCTGAGAGTGAATTTTTAGGGAGTTTAATATTTGCCTATCAAGCACCTGACCCCAATGAACCGGATAATCCGGTGAAAAGGGTTGAGATTTTAATCATATTAAATCGCCAGCAAGCTAATACAATTCAACTAGCTAGGGAGGCTTATGATTGGATAAGAAACTTACTTTGCTATGAGCATAAAATAAATTATATTTATGATTTAGCACGGGAACGCTACCGAGATGCTAGGGAGATTTGCAGCTATTTAGAAAATAAAACCCAAAATTTTCATCAACTTGTATCTAATAGTCAAACTCCCTTGCCTGATCTGAAACAATTCCTAGCAGAAGTCCCACAAAAAAGCCTAGATTATACTCAATGCTTACAAGATCTGCACATCCACCACACGTCAATTACGACAAATATTACTAATTATCAAACTTGCTTAAACCGTCTGGGGACAACTGATGGAAGTGTTCCCAGTTTTTGGCAAGATTTCCTGGATAAAGATTGTCAAAAATTTCCAGAACAAATCCAGATAGATATCAACTATCTTACCCCAGGTAAAGAATTATTTAGTGAGCTAGTTGATACTATTAGAGGTATCATAGAAACACAACAAACGGAAATAGACCGATCCCTAGAACGGACAGTTCAAGTATTAGGTATAGGCTTCGGTGGTGGAGCCATAGTTTCCGATGTTATCACTAACCACATTGACAAAATTAACATACCTCCAACTTTCTCACTCAAGAATCCACCCCATCCCTTCTATGCTTCTTTACTGTTAAGCATCATTGCTACCCTGATATTTATTCGTATAGGCTTGCTCATTACTAGACGTAAAATAAGCTGAGTTTGATGGTTCTTTTCTGGATTTTCATGATGATCCTGACACAACCAGAAGAATTCTACCAAGCAATCTACGATTATAGGACTTACGCATTGACAAAAAATATGTCTGTGCGTAAGTCCTATTCTTTTTGATTACATTTTTATTTACTAATAATTCATATACAGAGAAGAAGTAGCGAAAATTATTATGGAGTTTCTGGGATGAATAGTAATTTAACTTCTTTACAAGAAACCTTTGTCCAAGATCTGACTTTTCCCGTTAAGTCTGGAAAAGCTTGTGGAGAAAGGATTTAGAGCTAGGAGACAATTAGTAGTATAATAGGTAAGCTGAGAGTATAAGAAGGGACAAATGATGCTAGAGTGGTGG
>Ga0116231_10008876_pt1 | contig 17361 bp, 7 predicted proteins | sample S1TSphgellanicum_2_FD_89695 | JGI IMG/M metagenome (GOLD analysis project Ga0116231, IMG submission 89695) | Host-associated microbial communities from peat moss isolated from Minnesota, USA - S1T2_Fd - Sphagnum magellanicum MG | ecosystem: Host-associated > Plants > Peat moss > Unclassified...
CAAAAAAAATCCATGGTTAAGGAAAATAGAATGAAAATTATGGATGATTTCCCTTTATGGGAAAAAAAAATGTGCAATTAAGGAAAATAAAATGAAAATTATGGATGATTTTTTTTATGGGAAAAAAATTATCCATGGTTAAGGAAAATAGAATGAAAATTATTGATGATTTCTTTTGATGGGAAAAAAATTATCCATGGTTAAGGAAAATATTATGAAAATTATGGATGATTTTTTTTAATGGGAATAAACTATCTAACATCCACCTTGAAGGTTTAAGGAATAAAATATTAAAAGTTATAATTTATGAATTATTATTCTTTACCATTTTATAACCTATCCAAAAGGTGTTATGTTTTTGGGTATAGGCTAGGATAGGAGTCTTAGAAAGGTTGAGATTTTCGACTTTTGGGTTTATTGTGTAATGCAATTTTAAAGGTTTTATGTTTAAGGTTTTTGGTTTGAATGTATCATGGATTTAGGTTTAAAAATTGAATCTTGTGTTATGGCACAATTTGGGTTTGAAAGCTTCAAGGATTTAAAGATTAGGGTTTTAGGAAAACTTTTGGAGGATTATTGTTTACTGTTTAGATTTTAAGAAGATTTTGATGTATAGGGGCATTTAAAGGTTTTAGGGAAGGTTATGGAGGATTAGGGTTTAAAGCTTTAAAAAAAGTTTTGGAGGATTAGGGTATAAGGTTTTAAGGAAGATTTTTGTACGGTTAGGGTTTAGAGTGTAATGGAAGGTTTTGTAAGAATATGGTTTATTGTTTTGAAGGTTTAAATGTAAATTAGGGTTTATGGTATTTAAGGTTGCAAAGCTTCAAGGAGGTTAATGGTTTAAACTTGGCACTAGGCTATAATGAAGTTTTGGAGGCCTAATAAAACCTAGTATATTAATTTGATGGTCCTATTCACATTATAAATAGGAATGTGTGTGTTCCACTTGTACAAGTACACAAATTATACATTAAATCAGTGATGAATGATAGTTGTAAATGGTGATAGGATTGTCCTTTGAAAGGAAATAATTTATTTTATATTATTTTATTACCTTTTACATGAATTTTTGAGATTTGATTCTACTATTATATGAGTAGTTGTAGTAAAGTTAATAAGTGATAATAATTGGTTTGGAAAGTAGAATTGATTTGCACTTGATTTCCTTGACATTCCTTTCATGAGAATGGTTTATTTACTACTTGGGGATTGCAATTTCACCCCTTTACATTATTTTTTCAATGGGTTCCCCACGATGGGAAAGGCCAAAGTCTACATCCACCTCTAATCAAATGTATTGGTGTGCTTGTCCCACTAATAAGTCTTTTGCACTGGTTTAAGGTGTGCCACTGGAATTGCACCCTTAAGACATCCAATGTTATTAAATGTTTTTCCTTACCTTGGGATTTTGCTTCTTATGGGCACATGGTAAATTTGTTGAAGAATAGTCCAAAAGTTTAGCTAGTAAGTTAATGATGAATTACTTAAAAGTCTCAATGTATTCAATAAGTGAATTAAAAAGTCTTAGAGTGACATATAGAGTGTCATATTCTTGGCCACCACTTCAATCTTTTGTAATGTCATGCATTGGATTCAAATATACCAATGAAATTTACCCCAACACTCACAACGTTGTTAGTTTGATTTCCTAACATAACGATTAATTAATTTATATATAATAATATTTGATTAGAATTCAATGATAGATTAAATTACAATGTAATAATATAATTTTAAATTTGTTGTTCTTTTATTCATAATATGCTAGTACATAACAATTATAATTTGTATCCCAATTTTGTACCTCATTAAATGATCCATCAAAGAGTTTTTTCCAATGTTTTGTCTAGAAAACTTGATTTTAACCACTAATTTTTTTGAAAAGTCCAAAGTTAAAAATTTAGTCCATTATTTATTAAATATCATACAATTAATTAAACATGGCCAAAGACGGTTGTTATTATGGTTAGAAACATGGTTAAACATCATGATGGTTAAATAATTACTATTGGTTATATACAATTAATATACTTAATAACCTATTTTTTAGGGAGTTTGCTAGGTTCCTATTATGTATAAACGGATCATAAGTCAATTATATCTGATTGAATAAATTGATCATATTCAATATGAAGTCTAAACTTAATAATAGTAATCTAACTATTTTAATTATAAATATTAAATTATTAATTATTAATATATCAAGAAGCTTTACTTATTGTTAAGCAATTTCCAGCTCCACTTACTTATTCAAGACAAGATTGTTTTACTACCTTTGAAGTCTCAAATATGTAGGACAGGTTTCAAATATATTGCCATTTAATGTAATGTTAACAACATTACTACTTAGAATTTAATGAACCTTGGAAAAAAATATTCAATTTGAAATGTTTATGGTTGGTGCTGGCTAGGGTTGATTACATGGGGCTTGTGGAAGGAACAATATAAGGTGATTCAAATGAACTAGGAAAAGGTTGAAAATAAACTATACTTTTTTTTAGTGTTCTTAGGGTAGCCTATGTGTTGTTGAGGAATATAAGATCGGTTATGTAAGCAAGTGCTTGGGGGGGGGGAGATATGTTACACTACTTTGAGTGAGGATGCATAACTTTTTTGAATTTGGTTTTAGATCTTTTTGTAAAACCTAATTGGTGAATAATCCAATGTTTGCACTAATTGAAAATTGTCAATTTTTTTTGTAACATGCTAGATCAAATTTTGATAGATGGGGAATGAAGGATTGGGAATTGGAAATAGTTTGTAGATCAATGGTGCATGAATTGATAAAATAATTGAAATAATTAAATCATGTGTATGCTTACTCATATTATTAATTGTGTTAGTGCTGTTCACATGCATCTAGATGTTTTAACATTTAAAGGTAAAAAAATCCACCTTGAATGTTAAAAATAAATAAATATAAAATGTAATTTATGAATTAATACCTTTTACCAATTTTGAGATCTAATTATATTAAATTTATATGAGTAGTTGTAGTAGAGTTAGTAAGTGATAATAATTGATTTGGAAAGTATAATTAATTTGCATTCGATTTTTTTGACATTGTTTTCATGAAAATGGTTTATTTACTGTTCGGGGATTGCAATTTCACCACTCTACATTATTATTTCAATGGGTTCCCCATGATGGGAAAGGCTAGAGTTTACATCCACCTCTAACTAAATGTTAATTTAAGTCTCAACATATTCAATAAATGAATTTAAGAGTCTTAAAGTGACATACAAAATGTGTCATATTCTTGGCCACCACCTCAATCTTTTGTAATGTCATGCATTGGATTCAAATAGACCAATGAAATTTACACCAACATTCACATTATCAATGTTGTCGGTTTGATTTCCCAACATAATGATTAATTGATTTCTATATAATATTTGATTGGAATTCATATTGAGTTACATAATAATATAATTTTAAGCCTTGTTTTTTTATTACTAATATGCTAGAACACATATTTAATTAATTTAGGACTAAATTGTTAATTTAGGACTTTTCCCTACTTTGTGGATGGTATAAACTCTATTTGGTGGCCACCGGATTAAAAAAATGTAACCTTATATTCAAGTTAAAAAAAAATCATTCACAAAGATAACATCCATAGAGACATTTTGTTTCAAACAAATTCACACCAATTTAATACTAATATAATATTATGTTAGTTTCAAAATTAATATATTATGATGAAAAGAATATTTTGCCTAGTGCCCACCAAGTGAAAATTATAGGACTAAATTTTTAATTTAAGACTTTATACAACTTGGTGGATGGAATGAACTTCACCTTGTGGCCACTAGACTTAACAAATTAATGATCATTTTTGATGTGAATGTCATATTATAAATATTTTCAATTACATTATTTCCAAATAAAAACCACCCATTTGACAAGCATACATGAAGAGTTGATCAAGAGATATGGATCATGAATAATTCCAGATCGTTTTGGTAGGTATGTGCTTTGTGAGGTTTTTCCTTGGGCACTAGCATTCAAGCCTAAGGATCATTATTCTGAGAATAATTAAAGCTAATTCTAGAAAAAAATCCCATTGTTGATTGCCCCAGAATCCATGAAGGCATCCGCTCTTTATGCTCTAAAACATTTGCAACTTGCATTTACACATCACCAAATATTTGAAACCAAAAATTCTCTCAAATTTCCCTAAAATGCACAAATGATGGTCTATTAGACTTATACTTTCCGAAGCAAAACTATGTAAACTTCAGAGTGGAGTTTAGACTTAATTCATGTGTTGTGTAAAACACCTATAATATGTCCAACACCCACTACTTGGGAACTTGCAAAATTCATTGAAACCTTTTCCCCAAGCTAATATAAACACCAAAGGCGGTTAGGTTAACCTTTACATATGTGGGAATTGGACATTCAATCTAGTACTCTAAGCATTGTGATGCCACAATTATAGGTTTGTTGACTTAAATACGCATGAAAAGTAGAATATTACACCCACTTCTTCCATGTAGAAATTGCCAATAGTGTGTTCATCAACCCTAAAAGATGGCCCAATAATCATTCACAAATGGTCCTTGTACTAACACCATGGATTTGCACCATATTTTCCATTTGAGAACTTGAATCTGAAGCACAAGTGAACCTTGAGAAAAAAGTTGTTAATTATAACAAAATATGCACATGATTCATTTCTTCTCTCACATCAGTCAACGTTCCTTTCACAACATGCATATATATGCACATTTAGTCTTTCACCTTCCAACACCTTAGGGTTTAGGGTTTTGCATAACGAATCAAAATTTTCTTGAACATAGGTTTTAAATGAACATAGCAGAAGTAGTGGAAAAATTGCACAACTATTACATTGTTGGTTGGACCAAAACACACCTAGATACATTAGATTTCATAGTCTTCAAAATTAGATACCAAACAATAGTAATACCTAAAAAAGTGGAAATATACAAATTCACCGCATTTGAATCTCTTGACTCTTATAATGAGTTTTGCAACTGTTTGTAAAGGCCACTCCCTCTAAGATGATTACACAATGGACATTACCAACCCTCAGGTTTCCAATCAAAGTCGTTCATCCATTCATTAGAGTTATAGGATTTAAGACCTCTATTTTCATACTTTGCTTTTCTATTTTGTTCCATAAAATATTCTGTATGTTGGTATTTAGCAAGATGTACATTGTAGGCAGACCAAGATTCACTTCTATCTACTAGCTATTTCCAAGCCTTGTCCAATAGATGTAAATTAATGAACAACACAATTTGATCTTTCCATGGAGAGATTTTCAAAATAGAAGGCCAAATGTTTTCCAACAACAAATCATCAAACAAGTCATTTGAAAATTGTCCCCTTGCAACTTCATCACCTTAACAACATTTGCAAGCATTCTTAGCAAGCACATTTGCTTTTAACCTCCTCCAAAGTTGCAAGCTCACTGGAAGTTCAATTCGTGTGTAACAGGTGGTAGGTTTGAGTGTAGGTTTCCATAGGCGTGCATAGGAAGACTATTAGATCAAACTTTCTAACAAAATGGAATTGTAGGAGCGCATGGCCAATGGGGATATACTTTTTGGGCTTTATCAATTCACATCCTACCCTATGATGGCCCTAATGAACACCATCCTCAAATATTGAAAATCAACGGTCCTTATTAGTTGTGAGCCTACTTGTTACTTCCTTTTCTACTTGAACAAGGTAATGTACTTGTGGGCTTCAATTTTTAGGTACAATTAAAATTATTTTTTTCTAGAAACAAATTATGGCAACTCCTTGATTATAGTTTATTGGTTCTAAAACACAATCATTTTCCAAATTTGGACTTCAACAAGTAGGTTGAAAGTAGATTTGAATGAAAGTCCCAAATTTGTGGTTTGGATCTACTTTCATCCCACTTGGCATCAAGATTGCCACAACTTGATAATATACAATGGTGCACCATATACATATGTACGCCTCCATAATTTTTATTTTGGTGTTCTATGTTATATGGACCTACTTGCATTCAACTTTTTAAAATTGGAAAAAACCATGTGTCTCATTAAGTAGAATGAATCTTTGGTTTCATTTCCATTTTTTCATAAAGTACAACTCATGTAAGCCCCCTTAACATGTATGTATTTGCACCTATGAATTTTTTTCATTAAGTCCAACTTTAACATTGATTTCATGAGACACCTCAAAATTGAAGTGACGCAGATTACTTTTTTTGTCTACTTGACCATGCTTACACCTTATAATACTAATATATATATATATATATATTAAATATGAAAATTATCTTTGGATCCAAAGACAAATATATTGCCATTGCTAGATTAACATGATGTCGCTTGTCTAAAACTCAAAAATATGAATTTTGCATTATCATTAATGGGAGCATTAACCCTATTTTCAAATAATTTTCGAAAATTATTGACACATGTGAAATAAAATTGGGAATGATAATAGTTTCATCATGTAATCCTAGTTGAATGTGAATAGGAACAATTTAAGTTGAAGGGCTTAATGACCTTAAATGGATTAAAATTGCATTGTAAGTGTCCCATCAAATTGATATGAATAAAAAGTCGTCATTTTGGAACATTCGTTAAGCCTACTCTGGTTTTTTAGGCATGTCATCATCCACCATCATTCCCTTTTTTATTCGACATAATGTGTATGTTGGGGTGAAAATCTTTTAAAATATATCACACAAGATGAAAAGGGCCTAATCCTTACTGTAGTTTTTTTTTACCTTATATTTTGAACCCCATAAAAAATAATAAATAAAAAATTGTCAAAATTTTCAAAAGGTATATATTGTAAATCATTAAAATTCTAAATTCCATCATAATTATCCATAAATGTGTTTTTACACGGTAAAAAAAATTAGCTAAAAAAGATTGAAAAGGGTGACGCTATGACAAGATTTTGGTACACCTTAAAGAATTTGGACCCATTAATGTTATTTTTTGGGAATTTTCGGTGACATTATCATCTTAATTTAACAATAAGCTAATTGAAACATCCATTCAAATGACATTCATGTGTAAAATGATCACAAATTTGTTAAATCTAGTGGCCACCAAATGGTTTTCATCGCAATCACCAAAATTTTTAAAGTCCTAAATTAAGAATTTAATGTTAATTAATTAAATTTTTATTTTTCGAGTTTTGAACTACCTCGTTATAGATACAATTCAGGTGCAATCATAATAAAAAGGGCATCGAACAATGAAATAAAATAGTCAAAATTAAAGAAATATTTATGTTTTACCATTTAAAAGCATGGCAATCATGAATTTTTTTTTTCATTTATATGAATGTCAAATAATTGAAACCATAAATCCATTTGATAAAATTTAAAAATAAAATTTAAATTTAAAGCCTTTGAAAGTGAACATTTATTGCATAAAAAAGAATGAATTTTGTTAAGGATTGTCAAAAGGACTAATATAATAAAAAATTGATGGGAAAAAAATTAAGAAAGTAAAGACGTATTAAGGACATTAAAAAAAATTCATATCCTAAAATATGTGAAGGTTTAAAACTTTTAAAATTAAAAAATAATTCCAAAATTAATTTAGAATTTAGAATTTTCAAAAGTTCTTTATTACATATAAATAGAATAGAGTATATATGATGTGTTAAAAAAGTTGTAGTTTATTATACAAGAAAACATAAGAATAAAAAAAATCAATTTTTGATTACGATTTGAAATTGTTATCATTTTTTAAAGCAAAATACTGAATTTACAAAAAAATCATCACACTTTCAAAAATTCATATTTCTTAAAAAATTAGTAAAAAAACATGTCATATATTTGAACAATTATAAGCATTTATTATAACAAAATAACGGACCCTAAACCTTGGGGGCCTGTTATTTCAGGAACGCCCCCCCCTTCTTGGGCGTTATGCTAAACCAAACTAGACAGTTAAGAACTCACTATGTTCACATTTTAAAGACACTCTGGAGCATTTGAGTAGAAAACAACTGACGTAATGAGTGAGTGGGCCTTACATTTGAAGCCCACCCTGACCTTGAGCTAATGTCCGGACTCAACCGAGACTGATCCTGTACCATCCCGCAGTATAAATGACAAATGAACTTTACCAGGGAGTAAGTAGAAGAGGGCTGCTGTAAAGTAATATGTCAGTTTACTTCCTGACAGAACCTGTTGCTAGTGTCTTTGTACTCTGTATAAAGTTTGTCTTACTAGAGGAACCAGGGTGTAAAAGTTGGATTGTCCACCATTCAGGCGGAAAGCCCTGGTACAAGGGAGTTCTATAATTTATACACGTCGTGTGTACCTACCTACTGGCTGAATTAATGGGACCATTCTCGTTCTTGCCGCACTAATAACGGAGAACTGAGCCATAAACACTGTCGCACCAACGACGGTGTAACTACGCACGTTGTAGAGACATTTTAGTTTCATCTGTCGTCCGTTTCTATCTATTTCTTGCAAAACGTTAAAGCTACTGCTGTAGCTGCTGAAGAGAAGAACTTCGACATTCATTTTCGGCAGCGACGTTGAGGAGAGCTTTTCTGAGATCCTCTGCCTCCATTAGCTTGTCGCCGTTCATCTGGTCATAGGACACGAAATTAGTAAAGAGTATTGAGATCGAAAGTTACAAACTGTTTCAAGTAGTACAGAACCAAAATTTTAGTGAAGCGCTACAAATTCAGAAACATGTGCATGAGCTAGAAACCAAAGTTGCAAGAACGACAGAAAACATGCAGAACATGAGACGTGTTTCGGCTAAATGTAGCTGGTCCCCCAATGAGCAATAACGATTACAAGTTTTTCTGGGATGCTTGAGAATTTATCCAATGTGGCCCAGCTTTAAGTAAATTTTTGAAGTTGGATGAACGGGGTGTGAATGTCTAGCAATAAAATGTGAATTTTAGAATTTACCAGTTCGTGAATTCTGGATTTATGTCCAACCGACCCTAGTGTTTTTGCTACTGGGCATCGATCCAGAGGTGTACCTCGATAACGATGTTGTTGACAAAAGTATCAGGAGTTGCTGAATGGGTGGCATGTAGAATATCAAGGCCCAGTAACTCCAGAGATTGCACCAGCCGCAGGAGCACACCTGGATTTCTCTTGCACGTTGTGCGGAGGTGGTATATCGCATGCTGATCATTTATTCTTTGAAGTTCGACCTGAGACTGGCCAGCATTAATTTCCTTTCGAAATTTGGTATCTAAGAGCTAGCTATTGATTGGAAGAAGATCGAGAACAGTGTTCGAGTTTCTCATGTCGACCAAGTCTTGAATTCTATAGACTCAAGATTCAGGAACATTCGCGACAAGATTGATGCATAAAAGAGACATGCATGTAGGACCGGCCAGGATTTAGGAGAAAAATAACTTACAACCTGAAGAGATTGGCCTGTGGATCCTGGGAATCCTCCAGATTCCATCGTTCTAGCAGACTCGGCAACAAATTTCCCTAGATTGATACCACTGCAATCGCTTATATTTGAAACTGGGTCGCGGACTCCAATTGATCTAGCTGAGCACTTCTGTTCCAGTGCTGCAACCTCAGTTTCAATATCCATCACCTCCTTCTTAAGTTCAATGACATAATCGATCGCATCACCTAAAATTGAAGCTTTGTTCATCTGCAGACATACATGTAAACGATCGAATTTCACGACCATTGCTCATATACTGCAAATGTTCAGCACTAGCGCCGCGGACAGACAAACGCAAGTACTCAGAAATGGTTAGCGAGTGGCTGTCGTTGTAGACCTTCTGGTTGAGGTTTCATGGCACTACGTACCGGTGGTACTTCATGGGTCGATGTTGCAGAGCAGGGATGTTGGTTGACGTCTTTTGGCGAGGATAACAAAGAGGACAAGGAACGAGGGGACCTTTAAGAGATAAACAAACCGTAGGCAGAGGACTTGAATCAATATTGAGACTACACAAAGAAGGGTTACAGAAACAAGCTGTCCTATAATTCGTCGAAGCTTTGTTGCTCGCTATCCGTTAATGTCAATACATTTTAAGCTTAAGGTAAGATAAGGTGCACTAGCTAGTTTGTCACTGGAGGTTTTGAAACTCAAATGTCATATGAGAGTACCTCGAAAATTGAGACTGGATCTCACTCTCGAAATGAATTCTGTTGCAAGTGTTAGTGTTGAAAAATTCGGAGACCTAGACTATAACTGCGGTCGTATTGATAGAGCAATTTACCTTGCTGATTTTGGGAACCAAGCCTCGTAGAGAGTAGAGACTATCATTGAGCTTCTTCCTGCGCTTGCGCTCCGAGGCCAAATTCTTGGAAACTGTCTTGCAGCCAGTATAGAATCTTGTGATTCCTTTTTTTGGGTGCAACACCGCCTCCCGTAGTTGTTCGGGCGAGTTAGTGGGGGGCCTAGTTGTCACCCCTGGTATCTCGCGCGAGGACTCAACTTCTCGAGGAGGACTCGACACTATACGATGGTCTTGTACAACAAGATTTGATGCTCCGTCTATTCCACCAGATTTAGAGTTTGATTCATGAGGGTGATCTCGTGATCCATTATTTGTAACTACGACCTCATATTCGTCTTTTCTAAATTTCTCTTGTAAGCCCGACGTATCTGACTCTCTGATTCTTATCTTTGCTGAAGTAGTGGACGTTACTATATTGCCTTCCATTCGCTGCTCTGGGGGTGCCTGAAATTCATTCGACAACTCCTGCCAGTCCCACATTTGGTCATGATCGACTTTAGAGTTATGAGTAGCGAAACTGAACACGCTCGCGTGAACTCCGTGCTCTTCATATGCAATTGGTAAAGAATTAGTTGGAGCTGAGTATAGCCCCTCTAGCGTCCAGAGTGGATCTTCAAATCGTGTTGAAGTTTTGAGCAGCTCTGGTTCTTGATAGGTTTGACGGGGCGTGTTAGTTTCCAGTATTCTCACCTCTTGTTCTCTGACGTTGCAACGACCTCCACACATGTCACGATGCCGATCGGCCTGCAGTGGGTTGATGGGCATAGAAGTAACTCCGATCACTTGTGGCAGGCCATCATATGTTCCAGCTGCTTCGTGCATGTTTGAAGCTTCGTCATTCTCGGTTGTGAATGGCTCCAGAGTCTCAGGGTAACCGGCAAGAAAGTAAAACTGGTTCTGAAACATCACAGTAGGAGAGAGGGATAGATGTGGACGAAAACGAAATCTTCCACGGCACTGTTTGTCACAAATGTTGCCTCAAGGTGCAGATGTACAAGTCGATCACCTACAGTCCGCCCATGGTTCCAATTTCTTTTGTTCTTAGTGTCGACAGTTTTCAGGGCCTCCAGACGTGTGCCATAATCGTACGATAAGAAGTGAAAAGAGTTGTGTTTTGCATATAGAATTTTCAGGCTCTGAAGTATGGACCTACATAACCAGTGTAACTGGCATCACCAAGCGCTCCCCCTCGCCCTAATACTGCGATGACGCCACAGAGGAGCGACGCTCGCTTGGAATGATTTTACGGGAATGCACTAACTCAGTTCAAGCGCCTTTACACCATTTGTACCTGCCATTGAATGCACGATGAAACCATATCATTCCTTCAAGTTGATCGATGACCCATCTAAGAGGTGCAGGAATCTCCTCGGAAAGGGCTATCAATATGTAAATGGTTCTAACATTACTACCCCAGCTTTGTTCTAATTACTACTTGGTCTCAGAAACAATTAGACGATCGAGGTCGAAGTTGTGATCGATGACAGTCTGCGGAGATCTCTCATCAGTGTTTGTATGCGTAGAACACATTCAAGGTCCAAGGGATTCTGTGCTTAATTTCTAACAAATCTTCCCATTCTAGTTGCTTTGAAATTTTTCCACATGCAAGCATGAAGAGCGAATCGTAACTTTTGAAGACCTATTATAAAATCAAAACCATGGCCAAGGTCTTCCATCTACCTGATGGCACCAAAAATTCTTAGACACTCTGCCCTCGTCCTTTCTTTAAGGCGCATGGCATGCTGTCGGCCACCTGCATTCTCATCAGATATTTCTGAAAACCAATGAATATTTGCACAAACCGTGTCGTCACACAGAGATTTGCTGCTCTGAGGAATAGGGTAAACCATAAAACTATGACGATCTCCCGCATGCATCAAAATTCTGTAAAACTCTATGACCAACACGACATCAGATGAGCAACTAAATGACTCAACGATTCAGAATCTTACATCAATATTAGGAGCAACTAGCTAGCGAATCAACGATCTGATCGATTACTAAACACTTGAGGAATGTAAACACACCTTCATCATGAGTAGCGATGAGCGAGGTAGGCTCCGCAATAATCTGGACATACAATTCAGCAGTCTATGATCTGGTCATATACACCTCAAGGCTCAAGCCTTACAAAGAAGATGGAGCATTCTTTTTTCTTTTTTCTCCGAAAATTTAAAAGCTTGTGACCACCAGCTAGGCAAGCTGGGAAGATGCCATAAGCTATAGAGTGACCAGCGCTGCGAACTATTTAACACCGAGTGACCGGTACTGTCGAACAATTATTATTTTAAACTTGAGGAAACTTCATTCCAGAAAGGATGCGTGATAATGGTGCGCGTGCGCTTGCACCGCAACGCATGCATTGAATCAGCGCCTTTCTACAAACCTGCATGCAACCGGTAAATCCAATGCTGCATTGACCACGCCCTTGGAATGAAGCTGTGAACCTCTGCACCCGGTTAAGCAGCCGACGTAGCCTAGGTAGTCCCTGGTTAGCTAGACACCCAACCACAAGCTCTACAGTGATGGGTGCAAGTCATGAAGTGATCTTTTGTAGTGGCGAATTCTCCATCGCCTCTGTACAGCTCGGGCCTGATTCCGCCACTAGTTTGAGTCTGGTCACCGCCACGCCATAGTCTTGGGGGTCTTTGGATCCAGAGTTGACCAGTACTGGGCGGTTCTGTCTTTTTGATGATAACTGTTGGTTCCGGTTCTTCTCAACGCTTGAGAGAATCGACCTGGTTCTCTTTTCCAAATTATTTTAGATTTATCTTAATCAATCAGGGTATTGTATTTTCTTTTAAATTTGATCAAGCTCATTCTCAGATAGGACGGTTCTCATAAATTTGATAACAATTGGTTTTCATATCCAGTTTTCACAAATCCAGATCTCAAATTTACATTTATTTTTCTAAAAACATTCAGTTAGAAAATAATTTAAAATAAAAATAACTTGTCTAAAAACTATTAAAATGTTACACAATTTTTACATAATGAACTATATTTCAAAATCTCATCTTTTTCAACTGTTTTTTCAAATTCATTTGCTTCAATTTCAATTAACTTCACTAAACTAGAAAAGGGTTTACAACCAATCCTAGAGTCATTAGGCCAATTCTTTTCACAAAAATAATTTATTTAAATTATCCGATTGTAAATGACATCTCTAAGATGAGTAAATATTCCCGCCAAAAGAAAAATCATTTTAATCTTAATTTGTGAACCAACAATGTTTAAAATTTGACAAGCAAGAAATCCAACTATACTAAAAATAGATTCTTGTTTTTCCCACCATTGGAAAAAACATTTGATATCTTTGCATTGAGTTATAATTTCCTAAAAGTTCTTTGTTGCTAATTCATTTGTGCTTATTGTCATCTCAAAAATGTGCAACCTACAATTTTCGTCAACACCCTAGTCAATAGTGACATTTTCAAACAAAGGGTGCATATGATGATGACAATTTAATTACATGGGATCTATAAGGTTTTCCTATCATATTTTCAACAATGGCCTTGCCTTACTCAAGGCTAATAAATGAGGACACCAAATGTAAGTTTTTGAACTTAGGATCCAACATCAAAAGACAACATGTTATGAACCTTCTTTTTTCAAATTAAAAATAAATTAAATTAAACATCACGATTTTTTTCTTCTAATGTTAGAGGCCAAAAAACCTAATTCAAGAGCAATAATGGATTCCTCTTCCATTAAAATATCAAAAGAAACTAAAATTCCAATTTCTTCTTTCAATTTCAAATGAGTGAAAATGGTAGAATTTAAAACATCATTTCAACATCCAATGACCTCTAGATTGATTAAGAACATAAGTAAACATAATAAGGGAAAAGACATCAACAATGATTGATAGATGTGCCATATTAAAAAAAAAAACAATCATGTAGTCATCCTAATAATAGTCTACCTAATATAATAAAAAACAATGGTTTTTGAAATTGCAATGCCTCCTTTAAAAAGATAATTTTGCTCACAAATCTACAAAAGAAAAAACATTTGTTAGAAATTATTATTAATTGAAACTAATTGCAAAAAACACAACATATGGTGAATGCAAGCTATGGTGGTTCACTTTTGGAATTGCACTAGCAATTTCTCCAAGGTGCTTTGTGTTTAAACTTTAAATGTATACTGTGAATAATTTAATCTTAAATGTATTTGATGATGATTGATTTTAGACTAACAACTTGATTATGAAAACATTTGCACATTTTTTTTTGAAAATAATGCATTCATTATCTATACTGGACTTTTGAAATAAAAAATATGGATTGGTTAGTTGATTGGATTGTTCCAAAATTCAGGAATTCATATTGAATTCCACTCCAAATTGTTTATAATGACTAATTAATATGGGTTGAAGAATGAAATCATAAAATTAAATGTGAAATATGTTTTTGTGAAACTTTAACCAAATGGTAATTATGAATTTTTGAAAGGTCAAAATTGAACCTTGTTTTCAAAAGTCCTTTTGAAATGATTGTTTTTTGTTTGTCAAAATTTCTTTGCCCAATGGGTACATAATTGAAATATCTAAATGGACTTTTTTCTTATGAATTTCATGGGTTTTCCAAAATGATTTTACCATATTAGTTAACAACAACATTTTTCAATATGGGTTTTGGCCTAATTTTTAAAGGTTTCATAAATGAATGAAATGTAGTAGTCAAAAATTATAGTAGTGAAATCTTTATAATTTAAAACCATATATGTATGAATAATATACATGAAAACCTGCTTATGAGTCTTGTGAGTATTAAATCTAATAAAATGAACCACTAAATAATGCATACACCCATATATATTTATCATTGTAATAATACATCGACTTAAAAAGTTATTTTGTTTTCACTAGTTTATTCAACTTCATTAGGGCTAAACCAAATTCAACACATGCCTTGTTCCACATTTGTCAACCTTTCCCAAAAAACTTTTGGTCAAAATACACTTTTATCAAAAGTGAAAGCACATTGAGGTGTAACATTTTGTATGTTTGAGAATCCATTTTTCATAATTTAAAATTTTTCAATAGTAGTTTATTCCAATTGATATGTGCAAATGATGAAATGGGACTCATGTCAACAATGAACTCATACATTGAAACATTATGTTAAAATTTCATGGTCAATTCTTTGATATTCAATTTGTCATGGACTTTTAAAGTTGTACAAAAACACCTATCTGATCAAAGATAAATTAAATGGACTCAATACACCTTGATATAATGTTCTTCATGAATAATTTTTCAATGGTAATATGGTATTGTGGAAAATTGATATTAAATAAGGCAATTTGAAAAGATTTGATGATTAAATTTTGAGATGTATATCAAGTATGAAGCTTCTGGAAGAAGTCCTTCATTTGTTAAAATAATGATTTAAATGCTCATATTTCAAGTATAAGATTACCATAAAACAAGTTAGAGATGTTTAAATCCTTATGGAAAATTATCTTATAACACCTTGCCACATGGCCCATTTGATTCAAAGTATCTTGTTTTTGATTATTTTTGTCCTACCTTCCTAGTGTATTTTATCTCATAATGGACTAAAAATGGATTGTCATGATGTGCCAATTTTGTTTCACCCTAATGTGCTTTCACTTTCGATCTCCTTTTGTAATCAAAATAGAAATATATGTCAAGTTTTCACAATTTTTTTCATTTGTTGTAACATATTGACAAGTTTTGGAAAATGCATGCCCAATGCAAATGCCTTGATAACTTTCTTCAAAACCTAAAATGTCATAAGTTACAACTACCTTTAATATAATAGTCATTGTGTTCAAATTAGATCCTTCATTTTCCACGTGAACAATAACTTTTTTTTAGAGTTACATTTTTTTAATATTTCAATCAAGTTCTTGGCCAAGTTTCCCCTGAAATATTTATAACTTCAAAAAGACCAAGTGTAACATGTTTTGGCTACCAATTAGCTCTTTAAAAAAAATTACAAGGGTAAATTGTCATGAGTTCCTTTTGACATCCAAAGATCAAAGTTCACTATTGCAAAAGTACATTATACCAAAGCTAGTAAAATATAGAAATGTTTAATTTTTCCCACTAACTCAATGAACATCTCTTGTGAAAATTAATTTTTGGAAGGAAAAACAAATCTTAGACACAAATGCAAACATAGGCATTTCATCCATAGACTTTCCACAAAACTACATGGGTAAATGATTTTTAACAATCAATGTAAGCCCATATCCTCAAGGAATAATTTCTACTACATATTATCCTTTTGGAAAAAATCTTTGGCACCAAAACATTTGAGAATTGCATTGCCAATGTATTTAATCTTTTTTGGTTAGTTATCTCTCCACTTCTTTTCTCAATGGATTGTATACTTCCTCCTCAAACATTTTTGCAACAATAAAATGGTTTTCATTCACATGTTCTTTCGATGTTATTATTCAATTTGTTGTATTGTATATGATTAGACATTTCCTTGCTTGAATTTCAAGGTTACAAAACAAGATTAAACTATTGTAACACAAAATACATTTCATGGTTTGAGGGCATTTCACATCAAAAATTTTGTTATCATTCACATAGAAAAACCAACATAAACATGTGATTTCCAAATTTTTCTTTGAACATATAATTTTCCAAGTTATCAACATTAGCCTTGTCATGTCACGCTAGTTTAGGTTCAATGTAAAGTCAAATTTACCCAAATGGCAACTGAAAATTATGATCATAAAAAAATAAAAATCCAATGACTTGAATTTGGTCTTGCCATCTCAACAGCCAAGATTTTTGATCAACCAATTCACACTTCAATCCCAATTTGACAATTTAAAACTGATCATTAGTGCAAAAGAAAACTTTTAAAAAAATTTATAGCATTAAAAAATGGTGACTTGATTTTGGTCATCATCTGAATGGCTAGGATTTTTTGATTAACATGTCCACATTTTAGTCACAATCCAACGACCTAAATATGGTCATTAATGTAGGAAAAAAAAGTTGAAAAAAAATCTAAACTATTATAAAATGGCAATTAGATTTCAATCACCATCTCAATGGCCAAGATTATTTGGTCAACCTATCCTCACCTTAATCACAATCCAACAAACTAAATATGGTTGCTAATGCAAAAAAAAAAAAAAAAACAAAAAAAAAAA
>Ga0116231_10008877_pt1 | contig 17360 bp, 16 predicted proteins | sample S1TSphgellanicum_2_FD_89695 | JGI IMG/M metagenome (GOLD analysis project Ga0116231, IMG submission 89695) | Host-associated microbial communities from peat moss isolated from Minnesota, USA - S1T2_Fd - Sphagnum magellanicum MG | ecosystem: Host-associated > Plants > Peat moss > Unclassified...
CACAGTGGCGTTAAAAATAGAGCGGCTATAAGCGTAGCCTTGGAGTTTATAGGCCAGCGGTGAGAGTGCGGCTGCCTGTGCGGTGAAAATTTTTAGCGCAGCTGCGGATGGCGCCGGGAGCTCGTAAGCTACGCCCGTCTTCTGCAACCCGGTATGGGCCGGAATATTGGCGGTCTTTGACATCATCTCAGCGTACACTTTCTCCCCCGCCAGGTAATCGAGGAAGCGGGCGACTTCCTTTGGAGATTTGGTGCCCTTAAACGCAACAAAAGAGGCACCGCCGGGCATACCCGTGCAAGCTGTCGGGCCGCACGGGTTCGGCACGACCACCCACTCAAAACCGTCGCCGATCGATTTTTGTAGCCGCGAGATTTGCCAGCTTCCAGAGATGTAGGCGACGATTTGACCGTTGGCGAAATCTTGGAAGGCGTCGCGATAACCCGAACCACCGGCAGCGGCCCAGACATCCTTCTCCATTGTGGCGTTTTTGTTCCACGTCACGAAACGGCCGGCGAAGGCGCGAAACCCGTCATCAATCGGGGCCGGCGAACCGTCTGGGGTGAAGAATTTTGCACCGTAGGAGATTGCGCCACCGGCAAAGCGATGGCCACTGCGATCCATTGCCATTCCAAACGGGGTTTGGGTTGCGTGGGCCACCTTGGTGACAGCCTCGGCCCACTGATCCCATGTGGAATTGGCGTCTGGTATTTTGACGCCCGCCTGGTCGAACAATGTCTTGTTGACGATGGGGCCAGTGACCGTCAGTTGGGTCGGCAGACCGTAGATGCCATGGTCATTTGCTGAGGTTTGCATCCATTGTAATACCGGTCCGAAATTCGCATCCCAATAAGCTGCATCAGCTAAAAGCGGGCGTAGGTCAAGGAAGTAGCGAGAGACCGAAGCGAAGTCCGTCACGCGTGCAATGTCTGGCCCGTTACCTGCTGCCAGTTGCACCGGAAGGCTTTCTTGAATCGATTTGTACGGGACGGTGTCGATGGTGACGTGAATGTCTGGGTTGGCCTGCATGAAGCGCTGGGTCATGACCTGCGTGACTTCGCATTCGTTGCCATCAGAGTAGCAAGACACGCGAATGTCTGCGGCATAGGCGGTGCTTACGCACAACGCCGAAGCAAAGACCCAGGCGGCCAATGACCTTGTTTCCATGTCAACGTTTCCCCATCCGCTCCGGTGCAAAGTGTCGAGCGATTTGACGGCCCGCTAGGTGGCACAGGAGGGGGGGCAGAAGCAAGAAAACTGATGTCTTATGTTCGGTCAGACTGCTTGACCGGCTTGTCGCTCACACTCAATAGTTACCAGACAGGCGAGAGATTGCCGTCTACGTTAATAGAGGTGCCGGTCACGTAGCCCGCCTGATCGGATGCCAGGAAACACGCCATATTGGCGAATTCCTCGGCTTCCCCCATGCGCCCCAGCGGGATAGGCTTCGCCATGCCCTGCAAGAATGTTTCAAGCGGCTCGTTACTTCCAGCGTTTTTATGGCGCTGCACCCATTGGTCACTGACAATGAGGCCAACATGCAAAGCGTTGACGAGAATATTGTGCGGTGCACCCTCGCCGGCCAATACCTTTGTTAGTGCCAGACCGGCGGCGCGGGAGACGGTTGTAGGAGCGCTGCTGGCCTTTGGAGCCTTGGCGCCAATGTTAAGAACGTTGATCAACCGGCCCCAGCGCCGCGCCTTCATCTGCGGCCAGACCAGGCGGGCGAAGCGGATGGCAGCGAAGAGTTTGAGGTCGAGATCCTGCTGCCAAATGGCGTCTGTCACGCTTTCAAACGGCATGGCGCGGGATGTGCCGGCGTTGTTGACCAAGATATCCACCCGGCCCAGCTTGCTCATGACGGTATCAAAACCGTCTTGCACAGAATCGGCTTCTGCGACGTTGCAGGCGACGCTCTCGACCTTGCCGCGGGCGGTTTTAGCGATGATTTCGTGAGCGATTGCAAGTGTCTCTGGGTCGCGGGCTACTATGGCGACGTCGGCGCCGCTGGCCGCCATACGGACGGCCATCGCCAGGCCGAGGCCTTTGCTACCGCCCGTGATGAGGGCCGTGCGGCCGGCGAGATTGATTTCCATTTTGGCGACTCTCCCTGCGCGTGCAGTGCAATATGGGGTCTATGCAAGGTCGGATATGTCGCGGCATGGTAACTGCTATGTGAAACCGCGGCAACCCGCCGGGATTCGGTTGAGGGTTTGGAATGACGCATGGCGACGGCTCGGCTAACGTGACGCGGCGAATGAGGCTCGGACTTTCGGTCGCAAGCGTTGGGTATCATTATACCGCTTGGCGCCTGCCGGAGGTGTCTTCGGTCGGGGCGATGGACCTGCAGCACCACATTCGCGCCGCGCAAATTGCCGAGCGCGGGAAGATGGATTTTCTGTTCCTGGCGGATTGGGCTTCGCTGCTCAATCTGGATGATCCGCGGATCGCACGGGACCATGAGCATGCGCAGCTAAAGATGGACCCAACCTTGGTGGTCTCAGCGCTGGCGGCGGTGACAGAAAGGGTGGGGTTGGTTCCGACGGCTTCGACCACTTATCATCACCCGTATAATTTTGCTCGGCGCATGGCGACGATTGACCATATCAGCGGTGGGCGGCTGGGTTGGAATATGGTGACCGGGTTTAATCCGGAAGAAGCTTATAATTTTAGCTATGATGCGCCGCTGAGTTCTGACAAGCGGCACGCGCGGGCGACGGAATTTGTGGAGGTGATGCACCGGTTATTTGATAGCTGGGAAGATGATGCTTTGCTGCGGGACAAGCAGTCAGGCATATATTTTGACCGCAACAAAGTTCACATGCTCGATCACGATGGCGTGTATTTTCGTATTCGTGGGCCGCTGGACGTCGAACGTCCGCCGCAAGGGCGAATCCCGATTGTTACGGCTGGGGTTTCGGATAATGCCATGGAGCTGGCGGCGCGGTTTGCCGATATTAGCTATGGCGGGCAGCCAAATATCGAGGCCGCGCGCACTTATTATCGCACTGTCAAAGGCAAGATGGGCAAGTATGGTCGATCAGCCGACCAAATGTTGATGATGCCGGGATTACAATGTTACCTGGGGCGTTCGCAGGGCGAGGCCGAGGATAAATTTGCACGGATACAGAAATTGCTTGAGCCCAAAGTGGGTATTGGCCATCTCATCCTGAATCATTTTCCGGATTTGTCGGGGCTGCCATTGGATGAACCGGTGCCCGACTTATCGATGACAAATGACATGATGGAGGGGCGGATTAGTGGGCGCGAGCCGGAACTGACCTTGGCGCTGATCCGCCGGGCGAAGGAGGAGCGGCTTACCCTCCGCCAATTGTTCGACGTGGCAATGTGTGGCTTTTGGAGCTTGGGGGTGATCGGCACGCCGAACCAAATCGCCGATACGATGGAAGAATGGTTTACCACGGGCGCTGCCGACGGGTTTAACATTCAGCCGCCTTACATGCCGGCTGGCGCCGAGGATTTCGTCAATCTGGTGATACCGGAACTGCAACGACGCGGCCTGTTTCGAACAGAATATGAAGGCGCAACGCTGCGGGAAAATCTTGGGCTGTCGCCTGTGCCGAATCGCATTGGCTCGGGATTGGAACAGACTTTGGCATTGGCTGGTTGAGGGGCATGGCGATGCGGCGACAAATGAGCCTTGGGCTTTCGATTGCCAATATTGGCTATCACCGGGCCGGCTGGCGCCATGCGCAGGCGCGGGCAGATGGGGCGATGCGGTTTGATCATTATCGCCATTGTGCCGCTTTGGCAGAGCGTGGACGTTTTGATTTGATCTTTTTGGCCGACACTGCCTCCGTTCGCTCCATGGACCACCCAGAGACGGCCCGTGAACGCGATCATGAGCAGGTCAAGCATGAGCCTTTGGCGCTGCTCGCGGCACTTTCTGCAATTACTACGCGTGTTGGGTTAGTGCCAACGGTTTCTACCAGCTACACCGATCCTTATAATATTGCGCGCGCCGTTGGCACGCTGGACCATTTGAGCCATGGTCGCGCCGGTTGGAATGTGGTGACGGGGTTTAGTGTTGAAGAAGCCCAAAATTACGGGCTCGATGCCGTGCCCTCCAGCGCAGAGCGGTATCAACGGGCAACGGAGTTCTTTGAAGTTACCAACGGGCTGTTTGATAGTTGGGATGATGACGCAATACCGCGCGACAAGGAAAGCGGCATCTTTTTCGATCGTAGCAAGATGCATATGCTCAACCATCGTGGAGAATACTTCAAAGTCCGCGGGCCACTTGATATGCCGCCCTTGCCACAACGCCACCCGCCGATTTTCACCGCCGGAACGTCGGGAGCGTCGGAAGAACTGGCGGCACGTTTTGCCGACGTGGTCTATGCGGGGCAGCCCACTTTGGAGGGAGCGCGGAGCTATTACGCCTCAGTGAAGGCGCGACTGGCACGATATGGGCGCTCCGCCGACGATCTGCGGATTATGCCGGGGATCATGACGTATGTCGGGCGCACGCGGCAGGAAGCGCAAGATAAATTTGATGCATTGCAGGCGCTGTTGGCTCCCGAGCATGGGCTTGGGTTGTTGGTCGGGCATGGATTTCCTGATTACTCCGGGCATGACCTTGACGCGCCCGTGCCGCAGCTTTCCGCGCAGGAAAATTTGTTTGGTGCTTTTACTGTAAAGGCGCTGCAAAAGGCCTGGCACGAAAAGCTGACGATTCGGCAACTTTATGAATTGGTTTGCGGTGGATTTTGGTCGCTAGGGACGATTGGCACGCCGACGGATGTGGCGGATTTGATGGAGGAATGGTTCACCACCGGCGCGGCGGATGGCTTTAATATTCAGCCGCCCTGCGTGCCGATGTCGGCCGAGGATTTCGTCGAAATGGTGATTCCGGAATTGCAGCGACGTGGATTGTTTCGGCGGGAATATGAGGGGCGGACATTGCGCGAGCATCTCGGCCTGCCGAAGGCGCGGAGCCGGTATGAAGAGATGGCGCGGCAGGTCGAACGCGTTGCATGATCTGGTAGGATGGGTCCGTGAAGCGTTACCCATCACCTATCCGCGGCAGGCAATATGATGGGTAACGCTTCGCTTACCGATACTATAGGGCTATAAAAAAACGAGGGAACATCACACTGTGCGCGTGCAGCAAGAGAGCGTGGCAGATGACATCTCACTTGCCGCGAATTTCGATTTGATGGGTTTGACCGCGGGGTTTTATGAGAACCCTTATCCGACCTATCGCGCGCTGCAGCGCCATGCGCCGGTCAAACAATTGGCTGATGGGTCGGTATTTCTAACGCGGTACGCAGATCTCGATCGGATTTACCGAGACACAACAACGTTCCGATCTGATAAAACCGTTGAGTTCGCGCCGAAGTTCGGCGTGGGCACGCCGATTTATGCACACCATACAACGAGCCTGGTGTTCAATGATCCGCCGCTACATACCAGGGTACGGCGGCTGATGGCGGGAGCGCTCACGCCGCGCGCTATCGCACAAATGGAACCGGGGCTCGTTGTTCTGGTGGACCGTTTGCTGGATCGTATGGCAGAGCGCGGCAGTGCCGACCTCATTGCGGACTTCGCGGCCGCCATTCCGATTGAGATTATTGGGAACTTGTTACATGTGCCCGTGGCCGAACGCGAACCTTTGCGGGACTGGTCATTGGCGATTCTCGGGGCGCTCGAACCAGCGCCAAGCCCGGCACAACTTGCGCGTGGGAATGAAGCGGTCAGCAACTTTTTGGTTTATTTGGCCGACCTTGTCGATCGGCGGCGGAAAGCGCCGGGTGATCCGGCTGTCGATGTTCTCACGCGGCTGTTGCAACCTGATGCCAATGGCGAGCGGCTCACGGAAGACGAACTTTTGCACAACTGTATTTTTCTTCTGAATGCTGGGCACGAGACGACGACCAACCTCATCGGCAACGGTTTACACGCGCTGCTGGAATGGCCGGAGGAAAAGCAACGGCTGTTGCAAAATCCTGAGCTGACGCGACTGGCTGTGGAGGAGTTTTTGCGCTTCGAGAGTAGCAACCAGTTGGGCAACCGGGCAGCCGGTATGGATATCGAAATTGGCGGGGTATGGATTTCGGCTGGCCGTCCCATTCATTTGTGTATTGGTGCGGCCAATCGTGACCCGGGAATGTTCTCCGACCCGGATCGATTAGACATTGGTCGGACTCCGAATCGTCATTTGGCATTTGCCGCCGGCGCGCATCAATGCGCTGGAATGAGCCTTGCGCGTCTTGAGGGCCGGATTGCGATTGCTAGGTTTCTCGCGCGATTTCCGAAATATCAACTTTCGTCAGAGCCCAGGCGCGGCGGGCGCGCTCGGTTTCGCGGCTTTCTTACGCTGCCGGTTCGGCTCGTGTAAGGCACGCTGCTTTTGGGATGGAGAGGCGGACATGAAGCTAGATCACACCCACGATCCGGCGTTACGCAGTTGGGTGCCCGGCGCCAACGGGCACGCAGCATTTCCTATACAAAATTTGCCGCTCGGCTTGTTTCGCCCGCAAGGCGGGTCGCCACGTGGTGGCGTTGCGATCGGCGATTACATTCTCGATCTCCGACTAGTCCAAGAGAGCAGCGATCTCGCAACGGAGGCTGTGACAGCGGCGAGCGGAACGAGCCTGAATGCCTTTCTGGCGTTGGGCGAAAAGCAACGCGTGGCGCTGCGGCATGAGGTGAGTGCGCTCTTGGCTGAGGGGGCGGCGCCGCAGCCGGGGCTACTGCACAGAGCCGCGGACTGCGTGATGGAGCTTCCGGCGCAGATTGGCGATTACTCTGATTTTTACGCCGGAATTCACCACGCCAATGCCGTCGGGAAGTTGTTCCGCCCGGACCACCCGTTATTCGACAATTACAAATGGGTGCCGATTGGGTATCACGGCCGCGCCAGTTCCATTGGTGTGTCAGGCTCGGTGCATCGGCCAAACGGGCAAAGAAAGCCAGCAGCGGAGTCGGTGCCGAGCTTCGGGCCAAGCCGCAACCTCGACTATGAGTTAGAGGTGGGGATCTGGATTGGGCCAGGGAATGCCTTGGGTCAAGCTATACCGATTGCTGAAGCGCATTCGCATATCGCAGGATATTGTTTGCTGAATGATTGGTCGGCGCGGGATATTCAGGGATGGGAATATCAACCGCTGGGGCCGTTTCTTGCGAAAAGCTTTTGCAGCACAATCAGCCCATGGATTGTCACCCCAGAGGCGCTGGCGCCGTTTCGAGCAGCGCAGCCGCGGCGGCCAGAGGGTGATCCGACACCTCTGGAATATCTGCTCGATGCCGACGATCAGTCGGGCGGTGCACTAGGGCTCACGCTGGAAGTGTTTTTATTGACAGAGCAGATGCGTGCACAGGGTTTGGCACCGCATCGGGTTTCTGTCAGCTCGGCGCTGGATTTGTATTGGACGCCGGGGCAGATGGTGACGCATCAGACGAGTAATGGGTGCAACATCAATCCGGGAGATTTGCTGGGCACGGGCACCATTTCCTCACCAGGGCCTGATGGCAGCGGGAGCCTGCTGGAACTCACCCGGGGGGGGCGGACGCCGATTAGCCTGCCGAATGGCGAGACGCGGCGGTTTCTTGAAGATGGTGATGAAGTGACGTTGCGCGCTGTGGCGCGACGGGAAGGATTTGTGTCAATTGGGTTTGGTGACTGTAAAGGGCGGGTCACGTCTGATGGGTAAGCAAAGCCTTACCTATCGTTTACAAAAAGAGTTTCGAGAGAGGGAATGGAACATTGTTGGCGACTCATTTCTCGCGGCGTGCGCTACTTGGGGGTGTTGCGGCACTCGCGACGGCTGGAGCAGCTTCTGCAGCACCAGTGCGCATCGGCGTTTTGACTGACGAAAGCGGCCCTTATGCGGATAGTGGTGGCGCAGGTTCGGTGGTCGCGGCACGTATGGCTGCGCAAGACTTCGGCGCCACAGTGCTTGGTCGGCCAATTGAGATTTTGCGCGCTGATACGCAGAATAAACCCGATATTGCCGGGTCTATCGCTCGTGGCTGGTATGACTCTGGGGTGGACGCGATCGTTGATTTGCCGGTAACGCCGGTCGCCGCCTCGGTGCAGCAAATCGCGCGCGAAAAAGGGCGGACTGTAATGATCACGGCGTCTGCCGTCAGCGAGTTCACTTCGAAGAATTGTGCGGCGATTAGCAGCCACTGGGCTGTGGACACGCACGCGATGACGACGGCGTCGAGCAAAGTTTTGACGGGTACAGAGCGACGCTCGTGGTTTTTTATTACGGTCGATTTTAGCTTCGGCACATCTCTGCAGACTGAGGCGACAAAAGTGATTGAGGCAAATGGGGGGAAGGTTCTCGGCAGCGTTCGCTTTCCGATTGGGAATGCTGATTTCTCATCACAGATTTTGGCAGCCCAGAGCTCCGGCGCTGCCATCATCGGCTTGGCAAGCGTGGGAGGCGATCAGGTTAATCTGATCAAGCAGAGCGCGGAATTTGGTTTGCAAAGTGGCGCTGCTCGGTTGGCGGGATTTTTGGTGTATATAACTGATATTCACGCACTCGGTCTGCCTGTAGCACAAGGCCTGAGTTTTCCAGCAAGCTTCTACTGGGATCAAAACGACGCGTCGCGAGCCTTCGCTAAGCGGTTTCAGGCTGAACGCAAAGCGGCGCCAACACAGAATCAAGCAATGATTTATGCCAGCACACTACACTTTTTGAAGGCAATTGCCCAGGCTGCAAGCGATGACCCCATTGCAGTCAATAAGGCCATGCGCGCGGCGCCAGTTGCGCTATTTGGGCGCCCGGCAACGATGCGTATCGACGGGCGTGTGATGTACGATGTCGTGCTATACCGGGTGAAGCGACCGGATGAGAGCCACGCGCCTTGGGATTATTACACGGCGGTCGGAACGATTCCGGCCGAGGAGGCTTTTTTGTCGGTCAACCCGATCTGTCAAACTCCCTTGTAGCGGGAACCATCTTCTAGCAAGGCACTCAGTATCTCCGCTGCCAATTGCGGCACAACGGCGTTGCCGAAGCCGCGCCAAAGTCCGGCGCGGTCTACATAGCGTGTCGCCTCTGGCGTGTGGGTGCTGCCGGACCGCACGCGCACCATTCCTGCGGGTAGCCCATCAGCCATCCAGCGAATTCCGGGTTTGGCAAGGCGGCGCTGGCCGTCGGCACATTCGACAAAGTCTCCTCCAGCCCAAAGGTTTGCGGGTGTTTGGTTCGGCGGAGCAGGCCTTGCAGGAGAAGCTCGCTCTTGCGCTTTCCCGAACGTGACGTCGCCTCCCGAGCTTGGGGGGTTGGCCACAGCGTGTTCTCCGTCTTGTGGAACAGCGACCCACCATAGACGTTGCCGTCGGTGCGGCGCCCCGACGGAGAGAGCCGGAATATCGACCGCCCGGCAGGCGTAGCGCGACGCTTCCAAGTCAGCAGCAACTTCGTCGAACCAGGCGTATCCCAGCGCGCTCGAAGTCTGTTCACCCACGAGATAAGCGGGTCTGTTGGCCGCGACAAGTCGGGCGACATGTGGCCAGAGGTGTCGTGGGTCATTGCGGCCACGTTTGTGGCCGGCTGACGAGAATGGCTGGCAGGGACAACTGGCGGTCCACAACTCGGTCTCACGTGGCCACCTGGCAAGACTGGCGGCGTAAGCCCAACCGCCAATCCCGGCAAATAAATGCACGTGTCGATACCCGCGCACATCCGCCGGCTGCACATCGACAATGCTTCGTTCATCAATTTCGCCGGAAGGGATAAGGTTGCGCCGCATGAGATTATGCAGCCACTCGACAGCACCTTTGTCGTTTTCATTATAGTATGCAGACACGAGGCCACCGTGCATTGACCCATACCGAAGCGCAGCACGCGTTATGCATCCAGCAGCTCAAATCTGTTACGATACTGTGAATAGTTGGAGCTGCTCATGGCTTTCTTGTCCAACTTCTTGACATCGAAAACTGGATCAACAACGCCCGGCAAATCTGCCACCTTTAAGTTGAAGGCAGATGATTGAATGCTGCTGCGCTAAAGATCATTGCGCTCCAGGCGCTTAGAAATGCCATCTAGGCGCTCTCCTGTCAGCTTGATCTGAGCCTCAAGCCCTCTCCAATCGCCCAATTTCTCGACAAGATAGTCAAGCTTGGTTTCAATTTTCATCAATATGCCATTCATCCTCGCCTCTAATGAGGCCATCTCCTCCCGACGGACCGATTCGCGCTTTACCCGATCGAGGTCTGCTTCAATTTTTTTGGTCGCGGAAGTAACGTTCCCTATCATGGCGTTGCGTGACCGCATTTCCGTCTCTGCCATCTTGGTCATGCGGAGTTCGCTCTCGGTGCGGGCGATTCTAAGCTGTTCGCTTATTTCCGTGCGTACGGCCTCTGTTCCCGATGCAACAAAGCGAAAGAATGCTAAAAAGACGCCGAGGACTGTCGTTCCAGCGCCCAGTAACGTTGCCCAATTCATAACATCCATCCCAAATTCCCCTCGGTTGTTGCAATTGAAAAGGTCGGGATTGAACAGCTAACAAGCCTCGGCGGCACTGGTTTACCACTCAATGATAATCTGCCCCGGAGAACCAGTACCTCCACTGCCCGAGGCAATGCCGCCGGACCCTCCGGCGCCAGGTGCGTTTGCGGTGAGCCCGGAGACATTTGTCGAACCATCACCGGCCGCGCTCAATGCCCCGCAACCGCCGTTCGCGCCACCACCCTGGCCGCTAATCAATGTGCTCCCAGCCACAATGCCATTTTGGCCACCGAGCCCGTCTGTGACATAAGCGTTACCGAAAACCGCGCTGCCAAGCGCCCAACTTCCGGGATAGATTGATCCGAGCCCGACGCCACCGGCAGACCCGGCGCCACCGCCACCGCCTCCCCCGGCCGTGGCGAGTGTCCCCAAAGCCGTATCACCCCCTCTCCCCGAGTTGATGGAAACCTCCCCTCCGGCGCCGAGCGTTACACCGAGAACACTGCCCGGAGACACGTCAAAAAATCCCTCAACGTAGGCGCCCCCCGCACCACCCCCACCGACATACCCAGTACCACCTCCATTGCCGCCAGCGCCACCACCGCCCCAGAGTCGCACCTTCAGCAGACTGACCTGGTTGGGCACCGTCCAGCTTCCGCTGCTGGTTAACACCGCCATACGTGATACACCAGGCGCCAGTTGCGGCAGCTTAAAGGCAAGAAACGGCGCGTCTGGGTAAGTTGCAATGTTGGACTGTATAATTTGGGTCTGACCTGCCGTTACCGTAACAACGTAGAGCCCAACATAACCAGTGTCAGGTGAGGGCGTTCCCTGCGCTCCCGCCGCCGCTGCTGATCCTGCGGTTGCGACCAAATTGACCCGTTGGATGCGGGCGGAATTGGTGGTCGCCCCGGTATTATTTGGCCCCGTAAAAGGCTGCGATGGGTTTGCCGCGTTGACGAACGGCAGCACGACGGGAGAGGCGTCAGACTCAGAAAAGTTCGCTTCAATAAGATAGTTAACGGCCTCACCAGGCAGAGCTGGTGCGGCGAGATCAAGTGTCGTGGCGCTGATATTGATGCCCATTTTGACGAGGGCATCGGAAGTATCTGCAGCGAGCGAGCCGTAATCCGTCGCGTCAACAGTCGATAACTGGGTGAGGCTGCCAGCACCAACGGAAACAGCCAATCCGTTGGCCGGACTGCATGCCAGGCCATCTACAACTGTGCCCGTGCCCAACGTCGCCTGAATCAAAAAACCCAGAGCGAGCATTGTGTTGCGGTTTGGATTGAGAATGTCGATGTCTTGCGGAATGCTGCCGGGGTAGACGATGTTACGGTCCATGTGCCCTCAACTTGTGATGTCTGTCCATGCCGTTACGCCAGCCGGAATAATGTTTGATATGGTCTGATAAATTTCAGCATCCGTCACATTGCTGCTCGCCGGATCTGGAACCACAACGAAGCATTGGGCTACCATAGCAACAGACCCGTAGTGCCCAACGGTATTGTAGCCGAGACCACCGTACCCGTAAGCACCACAGTCTCCCGGGCGCCAAGGATCAATAACCGTTGGTGTTTCCCCGGTGAGATTCGTGATAGCAGCAATCAGCGCTGGACGCGTGGCGGCAGGTTGTAATAAATTCGCCTTTATTCGCGTAGCAAAAGCGCTGTCACTCTCCCCTGTCGACCGAAGAAGCGTTCTGGCAAAAAAATCGTATGAAATAAGGTCGAGCCATCCGCCGGTTGCGGTCGAGATGCGTGTTTGCTGCTTCGTGAAGGCGACCAATCCATAGATCAATGACAAGACATAGGCAGGCCCTTGCAAAATGGCGCCGAGGACGGGCGTGGCGCCCGACGGAAACCAGGTCGGCGGCAGTAAAGCATAAAGCCGTTGTGTTATGTCTGACTGATCACCGGTTGCCATCTAATTCACCGTCACTGTGCCGGCGCGTATGATCTGCTGTGGCGACGCCGCCAAGTCATTCGTCGCCCCATTGAGCAGAAGACTAGATACATTCAAAATCCCTGCACCGGCATCAAAGGCGATTTGAGCGAGGCGGTTATATGACAACCCTTCTCCCACAGTGAGAGCATTGATATAGGCGAAAATCGCCGTCTGAACTGCTGCCGCTAATGTGCTTTGGCTATAGCCAGACGCAATCGCCAAGCTTAATGACACGGAGGCACTGATGCTCACAGGCCCGAGCACCCCAAAACGTATGCCTGCTCCAACCGTCGCAGCAACGGCGGCAGACACGTTTGAAATGAGGCTTGCCGGTGGATTTCCTGAGCCATCATCGACAACGACGTAGAGTGAGCCCGGCGCATAGGCACCTGAATAATCATAATTTTCGGTAAGACTATAAGAGACCACACCCGCCACCGTCGTAACGGCATAGCCAACGGCCGCCGTCGTCGCAAGTGCTCGCGTATTGATGTAGTTCGCAAAGCGGGCGCGCAGTGCGGAATCGGTCTCTGCAGCTATTCCACCACCCAGAGCATTCGGGTTTGTTACGTAGTCGACACCCGATATCGGCGTTGACAGGATGGAAATTGTACCGGCCGCGACGTTTCCACCCGTGCCCGCTGTCGTGGCTTGCACCGTGACGGCTGCCGTGGCTGTACCAATCGGTATCACATATTCACTGCTCGCCGGAACCCACGCTGATTGAGTTGTATCTCCAATAACACTGAAGGTCTGTGTGCCGTCACCTGTTGAGAGTTGGGCGCCCACCGGGATCGTGGCGGCCTGTGCCGACGTGTAGCGCCCGAATGTCACTTGCCCTGTCGCGGCGACAGCACCGATGCGCGTAAGCGAAAAATCCGCCATCCAGGAATCAAGATCGCTGCCATTACTGGTTGATGCGCGGGTCAGTGTGAGAACCTGCAAAATAAGGCCCTGTAGCCACAGCCCCAGCCACGCTGTGCCTTCGGTCAACGCGCGCAGAATCGAACCTATGGAGAAATCAAGCGGCGCCGTTGGTTCTGCTGCGCCCTGTATGGCCGCAACTTGACTGGTCACAAGTGCAGAAAACCCTTGGGTCTGCCCTGAGATCGTTTGGCTCATCGTGCAAGGTGTCCATTCATTGATTAATATCGAAACTCAAAATCACCGGCTCCGCCGTTACCGCGTCCGTGTAGGTGACAACAATCGAGACACCATTAACAATGTTTGTTGTTGTAACGGTTGGGGGCGGGTCTTGCGCGACGGCTTGTTCCTGCAACATTTGTGAAAGCACGAGCGCTTGGAGTTCCGCCGGAGTTGCCAAAGACCCCACCTTTGCGGGCAGACCTGCGCCGTATGTCGGGTGCGCGAAATAATCGCCTGGATTTGTCAAAAGCCTTCGAAGCACCCGCTGTTGACCCGCCTGCGAGCCGCTCGCTAGCTGTACATCAGATGTCAGGCCGAACGACAGATCTTGCTGCCAGACTGCATAAAGGTCTGCCATTACGCTGCCTTAACGTTCTGCGTCAATTCGTCTTGGCTCATCTGCTGGGTCGGCGCACCAGTTGTGCCGCTTCCGGGTTGTACGTCGGAATGAGTATGCTCATTGAAAAGGGTAACAAACGCATCGTGTACGAGTTGATGAAAGGTAGCGCCAGATTGGCCAAGCTGAATATTCCCTGATATCAGCTCGACTAGGCCGCTCGCATGTAATTTCAGTGCAGAGCCATTTTGGTGCTGCAGCCACATATCGCCGGAAGGAACTGAAAGCGGGACGTCGACGCGACTAAACAATTGATGAGAGACAAAACCGGTATTCGTGTCTCCATCATGGTACGACACCACCACCTGCGCCCCAATAACAGGTGCCATGTGAAGGCCCCAGCCGTTTCCCGTCCACGCTGACCCTACAGGTACCCAGCCAGACAGCTTATCTTCATCTTGAAATATAACTTTGACGGCATGGCGCGTTGCGTCGTAGCTATCGACCAACCCGATGCGTGGCCATCCCCGACGACGCAGCGCCCGCTCTACCTCACGCTGAATGAGGTCGCGCATACCTTCCATCATGTATACACCACTGTATGCGGACTAGCATTCTTCGCCATAACGCGCATCGAAAATCCTTTCGACAGGGTGCACGTGAGAATAACTTGCGCGGCAAAATATATCTGGTCAAAATCTGTTCCGGTTCCGCTCAACCGAATCAGGGACCGAGGTGTCAGCGTAAGGTCACCGGGGATGTCAAACTCTATGCGACGTTCATGCAAAACAAGTTCGTTCAATTTCGTCTGCGCAAATTCTTCTGCCTGACTCTGCGTAAGACCTGTCTCGCGAAATATGTAGGTCGTCGGAGGCGAAGCGCTGGTCTGCCCACCCTTGGTCTTTTTGGCATGTTGTGTTGCTGTGATAGGAACCTTCAGCTCGTGGTTCCAAGAAATCACTTTAACGATTACATCCCGCGCGAGTGTCAGATTTCGATGCAAACTCAGACGTTGGACGTTTGAAATCGGCAGCGTTCCGGTTGTGGAAAGGAAAATATCAAAAGGCGTAGCAGTGCTTGGGTTTGCCGCAGGCTGAAAATAAAGCGTGTTCCCGTTAAAATAAATATCGTATCCTTCTCGGCCTGCGAGGTATGTCATGAGGGTCCACTCACTGACCTCATTGGTCACGAAGGCATGATCAGTGTCGTAATACTTGCCCGTTGGTGTTGTTGTGGCGGCCACCTGTGAGTTTAGGCCATGACGAGCGGCAATCGTGGAAATAACTTGGCTGCTTGTCAGATTCTGGAATTTCTCGGCGGTTTTCGTCTCAATGAACTGTGCGGTATAATCTCGCCCCTTTACTGTAACTGTCCCAGCCGCAAGATCCATGGAAACTTCGTCAGCCACTCCGGTTATAACACTCCTTGTCGAACCCTGGTCTTGCGCTATTCTCAAATTGACGTTGACACTGTCGGCCTGAGCCCAAAGAAGTGTTGTGCTGCTGACAGCGACGAGAATCGAGAAATGATCGGCCGCATAGAAATTGTTCTGATGTACGCTGGCGGAAATGATCTCTGTGACCTGTATACCATTGATCGTTAGCGCAATTCTTGGCTGCCGACTGGTTCCATTAAGCAGTCCGGTTTCAGGGGCTGACAAGAATACCCCCGTTGCCTGCGTTCTTATCTACTCGTGGAATAATGAGGGTAGTAATGCCCTGTAGGAATGGGTCATAAAGACCATTCAGTGAGGCGATCCGATTCCACTGCGTCGCGTCACCCAGTTGCTCGGCCGCGATGCGAAACAGATTGCCACCGACAACTGTAATGGTCGTTGAACCGCTCATTGCCCCGCCGCCCCCAAATTATCTTGCATGCGTGATGTGATAGCGACACCTTGCACGGCTGCAGCGAGCTGCTGACAGTTTGTGGTTTGGCTCGCGAGGCCCGCCGCCAAATCCGCCGGATCACCTGTCGCGCCCACACCCCCCGCGGGCCCAACCGGAAGAGTCGCGTCTAAGGACGTTTGAAGGCTCTGTAGCTGCGTGTTGGTCGTTCCAACGGCACTCACCAGTGGCGTAAGCTGCGAGGGTGTTGCATCCTGCAGCAGACCTATCTGTGACTGTGCGGTTGTTATACTCGAGAGCGACACAGGCAGCACAACGTTCGTGCTTACGGCCGCCGTGAGCAGAGAAAGGTCTGAGTTGAACACGTCGTCTAGAGTTGAGACAATTGAGTCGAAGGCGTCTTGCGTCAGGTCTGCCAGAACCTCAAGCACGATCTTATAGGTAATCTCATAGTACCGCTCGAACTGCCATGTCAGCGATGCGACCAGAACCTGATAGCGATTGGTCCAGTAACTGAAAATCGCCGGCACGCCACTGCGCGCCAATGTCTCAAGCAAGCGGATGTCGATATCGGCGCCGGCGCCCCGAAGCCGACCCGAGAATTGAATTTGCCCGGCATCCCAACCCATGACATCAATAACGCGCGCGCCACCAATCAGGCGATGTACGGCAAGCCGCTGCTTGCCGCCGCCACTGATATGTTCGGGCACACCCCAACTGGAGAACGTGTAGCCGCCAAGAGTTACCACCGTATCGACCATATCACTTACCGATGGCTACATTTTCTATGCAAGGCTCCAAACACTATGATTCAACCGGTGTGTAAGATCGGCGTGCGTCGAACCCGCCGGTGCCAGCAAGCGGACCATTCATCCAAGCAACCATTTTTTCGCTCACGACCCGTGCGACCACGTCACCATCGATATGCACGTTGGTATGGATCACCAGCGGAGTTGACATGCTCTCCTCGTCTGATTGTGCCTCAGGCTGTGTACCATTTCGACCTTGCCCTTCTGACGAAGATTGCGCTTCAGGCGCATTCTCTGCCGGCAGCGTGGGATATGGAAATGTCGGCGGCACCAAGCTGTTTCCCCAAGGTTGCAGGAAATCTGTCAAACGCCCCTCTGCCGGGTCGGCTTGCATCTCCCCAGGTAGGATTGGGCCGGAATTTGCCGGTAGGTCTGCCGGTAACCCAAGTGACCCTAGCGCATCTACCGCTGTCCAAGCTGATGGAGAAGCCAGAGGCAGACTCCACGGCGCAGGGTCTGGCAAGCGACCTGTTTCGCTATTACCCTCACCTGGCTCTAGCACATGCTGCACGTCATCGAGGACAGAACGCGGCGCACGGGTCTGTAATACAGAAGCAGGCAAAGCTTGGTTGGATACAGCACCGAGCAAAGCTCGCAATGACGCAGAGTCGTCTTGGCCCGTAAGTGCGGAGGACCGAACATCGCCACGTTCAGCCATTGGGATCAAAGCTGAGTTGCCGACTTCACTGCGATCAATAACCTGCTGCGCAAAGTCGTTGGCTGACAACGATTCGCTTGAATTGCGCGTATCCTGTGGAGCACTAACCGCATTTCCTAGCGAAGCACTATCTCTCGCCAGCGCTGTGGCTTGAGACATTATATAACTGATCGATGGGGAGACCGCGCC
>Ga0116231_10008879_pt1 | contig 17357 bp, 17 predicted proteins | sample S1TSphgellanicum_2_FD_89695 | JGI IMG/M metagenome (GOLD analysis project Ga0116231, IMG submission 89695) | Host-associated microbial communities from peat moss isolated from Minnesota, USA - S1T2_Fd - Sphagnum magellanicum MG | ecosystem: Host-associated > Plants > Peat moss > Unclassified...
ATTCCCTGGCAAAAGGATGCTTCTAATATTCATGCTCAAACTAGTGAGTAGTTAATGTATTAACAATTGTTTATCAATGTTGCATTTTCCAAGTTTATTTTTTGGCTAACACTAATGTATCCTATGAATCCCATGCAAGATAACATCTCTTTGTTTTTTACATCCAACTTGTGCATCCTTGTCTCCATGCATATAACACTACCTTGCTTTTTACGTCCAAGTTTTTTGCCAACCTAGATTTATTTCTACACTCCCACTCATGGAGTAGGTGACATTACACTACGACATGTAACACTAATATTGGAAAACACTCCCATTAATTTAATTGAATCAATAGTTATTTGAAAAACACTATGAAGACCAAGAAACTTACAAAACCTAGCAAAACAATCACATGGCGGTGCTTTAATGAAGATGTCTGCAGTTCCTGGTCATGACTATTGACGTAAAAAATATTGACCATTTGTTGTGATTGGTGATCACGAACGAGGTGATATTGAATGTTGATGTGTTTAATTCGATGATGAAACTTTGGATTGTGAATGAGTCAAATGTTACTTTGGTTATCATTGAAAAGTTTCATGGGACGATGTTGCTAGAATCCCAAGTTCATTAGCAAGTATCATGTCCATACAACCTTGCTTGTAGCAATGTTGGTTACCACATATTCAACTTCGGTTGTTGATGAAACAATGTCAATTTGTTTTCGATTGCCCCAAAGGATTAGAACTCCATTCATGGAGACAAATAAACCACTATGTGATTTTCTATCAAATAAATCAATAACCAAATCAACATTAAAGTATGCTTGAAGAATGTTTGCATTAAGTCCTCCATAATAACACAAACCTAAATGAACATTGCCTCATAAACTTGTATTTAAAAATATGGTGAACAATTCCATAATGCATGGTTGATGGTTTAACTTTGCAACACTACTTACAACATAAAAGATGTCAAGTTTGTTGCCATTCTATGCACATATGAAACATCCCACTGTTTGATAATAGGAAAAAGGTCCAACAGATGTTGCATCAACCAATGAACATTCAAGGTGAACATTTGGATCAATCGGAGTGTTGATAGGTGTAGCATGTCCATCCAAATCATTTTATAATTTGACTAACATACAATGCTTAGTTAATCCACAACTTTTGTTGTGTGTAATTCTAATGGATGTGAAGTCCAACATATACATTGGCATCTATGAATATTACCTCAAATTTTGACTTCATTCTATTGATCATGTCATCTTTCTATTTAGTATTTTTATCACTACAAATTAGTCCATCATTTACAAATATAGTACAAATGGGACTTGGCTGTACTTTGTTAGCATACACACAAGGAATAGCACTTGTGGGCTTAAGATTTTAAGACACCAAAAAATTGTTAAACCTTTTGTTCCACTTTATATTAACTTGTTTAAACCCATACAGACTTTTGTGAAACAAGCATACTTTGTTTTCACTTCCTGGAACAACTAACCTTTTAGGCTAACACATGTATATCTCTTCATTTAAATCAACATAAAGGAAGGAAATCTTAATGTCAAATTGAATGATATCAAAATCTTCAGCAACAACTATTGCTAAAACATTCCATATGGAATCATATTTGACGACCAAGGAGAAAGTGTCATTGTAATCAATACCAAATGTTTGAAAGAAACCTTTGGCTACAACTCTCATTTTGTACTTAAATATTTCCCTTTGTGCATTAATTTTGATCGGTAAACCTAATTACACTTGACAACTTTTTGACCCACTTGTAAATATGTCAGAATCTAAGTCTTGTTTTGTAACAAAGATTTATATTTTTCTTGCATTGCTTTCTCCCATTGTTTTTATTGTTGGCCAGTGATAGCTTCAACATAAGTGTTTGGCTCCTCAAGTAGGTCTTTAGTCTCAATGAGTCTTGCAAATGATGGTGCACCTTGAACATAATAATTCGTAAGCTTGTGGGGTGGACCTCTGATTCATTGGTTTCAAAAACCATCACCAAGATCTACATTGTGTTCAACTTATGTTTTTAGTTCAAGATGAACATCTTGAAGATTTCCAATGATTAGAGGATCAAATGATTCCTGCTTGGTACTCATATCCAATTGGACAAGTACTTGAATTGGTTCCAAGGTTGCATGAGGTTCTACATCCTGTATAGTGACATGAACAAACTCCACATTTTCAGGATTCTTGTTTGTATGTTTAGGTGTATCTTCTTTTTGAAAAACAACATCACAACATATGATGATTTTATTTTTCAATGGATGCAATAATTTGCAAGCCTTAAAAGTAAAGTTATATCCCACAAAGATAATCTTCACAAACTTAGGATCAAGCTTCTTCTTGAGTTTTTTTGGCACAAATGCATATGTCATGCACCCAAATGTTTTCAAATACCCCACTAAAGGCTTCCATCTTGTCCATAGTTCATAGGCATTGACACCTTCATGTGTTCTTGAACCAATTCAATTTAGCACATGAATAGATGTTTGAGTGATTTTTCCCCATAGATTCAAGTTTAACCTTCATGCATGCAACATGCTGCACATGCTTTTAGTGATTGTCATGTTCTCATTCTCAACCTTTCCATTACATTGAAGACAATATGGTGTACTAGTTTCATGACGAATTCCAACATTCATTAAATACTATTTGAACTCCTAATTGATGTACTCACCCCCATAAATTATCACTTTGAAATTTCAACATGAAATTTCTTGTCATTCGTTTGCTTTCACCTTTCACCTTCTTGAAACACTCCAATACTTTTGTTTTGTTTTTTATGCAAAACACAAATTGGTATCCGCTAAAATCATCAATGAAGAGAACATAGTACTTTGCTCCACCCAATGAGTTTACACTCATTGGACCACACATGTTTAAATGGAAAAACTCTCTAGCTTTTTTGGATCTTGAAGCTTTAACACTTGTTGGATATGGTTAGCGATGATTTTTGCCTAAAACACAACTTTCACACAATTTGATTTCCTCCTTGTCATTAAGAGGCATATCCATCACCGATCTACTTTTCACCATTTGTAGAATCATGCCAAAGTGAATGTGACCAAAGTGGTTATGCCATGTCTACAAACTATTGTCTATTCTTGAATTTCCAAACAAAGCAAAATTGCTTAGCTTAGGCCACTTTGTGTTGGGAACAAGCTTTGATGGCACCACTTTGATATGTAACTTATACAACTTGCAAGGTTTGAATCCTACCATGACCACTTTGCCTTCCCCTTTAGCATTAGTGAAAAAACATGTGTTTTTTCTATAAGTAATAACAAGCGTTTTGTCAATAGCTTGACCTACTGAAAATAATTTTTTTCAAGAAAGGCACGTAAAGAACTCCTTCCAGCACATGTTTATGCCAATTTCAACTCACCAAATGGTTAACATGTATGGTCCCAACACGATGAGCCCAAAACTTTTGATTATTAGCAAGATCTACTCCCCATGTGTTTGGCTCAATCATTTCCAAACTTGAGAACCAATCTCTTGGGTTAATCATATGTTCCGAAACATTTGCATCAATTATCCAGTCATGTATGATGCCTTGATGTGTAGGTCCATGGCTTGTAGTAATTGCATAATCAGCACTTGTGACAAAGCTAGACCTCTTAATGAGGTTAACAAAGCTTTCCTCCTTATCCTCTTTCTTCTTCTCACATGTTTTTGCCCAATGCCCCTTTTCATGGTAGTAGTTATATTTTGTTTTCTTTTTCAACTCTACAATTCTTTCATTATTATTTTTTTCTTTTCAAAGTTGCAATTACTCCTTCCATTTTGAGAGCTAAAAGTGTAGAATGCCTTTTTTGACGCATTTTGTTTGTAGATCTTGTTCATTGTCTTAGCTTTAAGCAAACGAACCATTAGGTTCTTAAGAAGTTGTCACTTTTTTGATATGCATCCCATGTTGCTACAACACTTCTATATTCAATTGATAAGGCACATAGGATCTTAGTGATGATTGCATTCTCTCTTGTGACCTCTCCCATGTCATTTAGTTAAACAACTACTGCCTCTATAGAGAAATAAAACCGGACATATCTTGACTAGGTTTCATGGCAAGATTAAGAAATATTGTTGGAGTATGTGCTTGTTTTCCCTTATGTTTTGTTCATGCATCATAGATAACCTTTGCCACATTGTTGTAGAAGTTTTGTAGTTCAAAAGATTTGCCATAGACTTTTCATCAATTGCACTAATGATCAACGTCATGGCTTGATTATCAAGCTTCTTCCAAATTTTTTGATCGTCAATATCTTCAATCATCTTTGTGCCTTCGATAATGTTTAGTAGTTCTTTTGATGGAAAGATGATCGTCATTTGGAACTTCCATATTTGGAAATTGCTTCGAGTAAACTTTTTGATGCTTCTATTAACCTCATTTTGATTTATGCAAACAACTATTTCATCAACAACAAAACTATTGATGCTTCTGTTCACTTCATTTGGATCTATGAGAGCAACTACATCATCTTCATTTTCCATCTCTAGTTTTTTTTTGAACTAAAAGTACCAGGATTCACGTGATCTTTCAACAAAAATACCAAACAAAGAAGCAACAAAAATCATGCAAAACCAATTTGTTTTTCTATCTATTAATGGGAGAATATAGATAGTTGTGGGCCCATAACCTGAAGAAAATAGTAGAAAAAAAAACACAAAGCAACACTCAAATGTTTTACAACAATGATTATTTACATAATGCTTTAGCAACACAATACAACCTACATGCATAATCACGAGTAGAAGGATGCATTCCCTAGCAAAGAAATGCTTCTAAATACTCATGTTCAAACTAATGAGTCACTAATGTACTAACAATTGCTTATCAATGTTGCATTTTTCAATATAGTTTTTTGTTTGGCACTAATATGTCCTATGAATCCCATGCAAGATAACATCTCCTTGTTTTCTATGTCCAACTTGTGCATCCTTATCTCCATGCATATAACAATACCTTGTTTTATACATCCAAGTTTCTTGCCAACCTACATTTATTTCTACAATTGGTAAGTTGATTAACAATGCCAAGGGTGAAGACCTACATTGTATATACTCTTAATGGTTGCCTTGACAAGCACACTCATCAAGCCTTCTGTGCTAGCCACATCATAGTAGTAGAGATAAAGCTCATCAAAATTGGCATAACAAGATTTCACCATGTCCATACACATCTCAGTTATCATGTCTCTGAAGGGCTGCACTCACAACCATTCTCGTTGAGTCTTCCAATCAAGATGTCAATTTTTTATTACTGTTCTCAAAAGCAAGCAATCACCTTTGGGCCTAAATACAATTGGGAAGAAGCTTGGATACCAACAACATAAGGGCCTCACAAAACAGAATGGTGCAGTTGTCGCATGTCACACATTGTCCTTTTCTAGGTAGAAGTGCCCAGCATGAGAAGTATGATTGCTTGCATGAAATTGCTTGTGCAAGCCTGACATAGCTGAGGAGTTATCTAAATGTCAACAAGGTATTTGGCAATTGTGTCAGCCAATGCAACATTAAGCATATCATAAGGATAGCCATGGAAAAGATTTTCCAATCTTTCCTCCCATCTATCCAAGGCAGTTCGGGTCATTTGTGAGGCATTTGGCCCATCCACGAGCTTATTTGTTCTCCTGCAGCATACTGCAAACACAGGCCATGCACATTAATTCCTTGCACAAGTTCAGCCACAATACAAATTAGTCTTGACAGCACATTCTTTCCCAACCTTGCATATGTCAACAATGGGCCAATGGCAGTAATGGTGAACTGCCTGTGGAACTCTATACTCCAAATATTGACGACCACAATATAGATTAGTTTTAACAGCATACTCCTTCGCATCCTTGCATCTGTGAACAATGTGATGGCAATGCTGGTGAGTTGCACATGGAATTCTACATTCCAGATATTGACAGCTAGGAACCTAAAACTGTGATGCAGTTACAGTAATTGTGCCACTGAGCACAACATGATCGACGTGTTGGGGAGCAACAATATGCAAATTATTCCAAACTTTTGGGGGGATGGGGAGGCAGCACAAAAGGAAAGAACATACCATATATAACCCAAATAACACATTGTCTTTCATGAGTCATTAGTTTAGCACCTGGTGGAATCAACCACATATGTCATGTTAATCAACTGGAACTGTGCTTTTGCAAAGGAACTTAAACATGTTCCAAACACAAACTATTTGAAAATCAAAGTGTTTTCAAGAGAAATTTCAAGTAAGAAGCCAAATTTGATCAATCCCAAAACAAAATCATGTTTTCTGTGTTGCTTGTGTTTAATTCCCTACATTCTTGTCCATAGAATTATGTTCTCATCCATGCAGAAATTCACAAATGCAAATTCTCAACTACATACCAGATTTATATCAACTATGCGAAAAATCAGCACGGCTCAAGTTCCTACCATTTAGCTCAACAAACAAATCTTCGGAAGGAAAGTAAACTATTTAGGGTTTACCCTAAATCCTAAACTACACACAATGGTATTCACACTTCATGAATGAAGTGTGAACATGGAAGGAGGGAAGTTTAGTGGATGGTGAAACCCACCAATGAAGGATGGATGCTAAGTGGTTAGGAAACTGTTTTTTGTTGGGTTCTAGCTCCCTAGCTAACCATGATGGTTAGCTTGGTTGCTGTTTTTACTACCTACCCACTAACAACCCACAAGCAGGTTGTTAGAAACCCCTTCTAACAACCTGTTTGTGGGTTCTTAGTGGGTAGGTAGTAAAAACAGCCCTTACCTATGTATTAACCATCTACTTACCTAGTAGTTGCCTATTTTCTTACCTATCTACCTATATATGAGACCTATTTTTTATAGAATTAGTTACCAAGGTGAAACCAAATATTAACTTAGTTGAGGTTCATCCACAACTGAGAAAAAACGGACATCCAGTGGATGGTGTGGTGGTGGGTGCTGGTTCACCATGCCCCAGGAGAAGGGTCTGCTTTCAAACCCTTCCAGAATTTTTGGTACCTTCTACTTGGCCTCCCCAAAAAAAAAAGCAACCCATGGAGACAGTATCATACATTGTACTAAAAGCACACATATACTACCCTAGGTTAATGTCAGATTCAACACAAATTAATTAAATTTTGCAATGTTGAAAAAATTGAGAAAATTCTCTTGATATGTCTGAAGATTCAGAAAATATATACCATCATTTTGCCTAATAATGAGAGAATTTTGAGATTTGAATACATATCATGTATGTACAGATCTGAAAATACAACGTAACCTTTAAAAGGTTACTTGACCAATACAAATTGTAAATAAATAAATAAATAAATTATATATATATATATATATATATATATTTGAAAGTTTGGTAGGAGTTGTAATAAATTTGCTAATGAATAGGGCATTAATTAGCATTGTGTGATATATGATTATTTTATATTTACTCCACATATTTATAGTGAGTCGTATAAAATTCACAACATTTTACTAACTTTATTTTGAGATGGAGATTCTACAAGGAAGGAGATTTGATCAATGGTTCATAATTGCCAGGCTTTGAATTGCTCTTTGATATGCATAGAAAGGGCACATTAAGGTCTGGGGTGGTGGATTATGTCATTTCCTTGACCATATTACATGATGTAATCTTCCAGTGATCATCCTACGCTCATTATAGTGACCAAAATATATTGACCCAAATTGTTGAATCTACCACCCCCCCAGACATTAATGTCATGGAATGATCTTGCCCTTGTCCATTATGTTGGGTGCATCGTGAAGCTCGTCGTAATGGGCTTGCCCAGCATCTTACGTAACATAATGGCCAGGGGCTTGACCATTCCATAGAACATTTAAGTTAGAGGTAGAGCTTCTTTTTTTCTGGCAAAATTTCTCCAAATGGCAAAATAGTCTCAAACTTCCATTACAGGATCCAGAAATTTCTCGTCCAGATGCATTCACTTCTATGAAACATGTCCATCCATCATATGCACACGTAGTACTCCAAGTGTCATTCAAATGGGGTCAAGGATTGAGCCAAAATTTTATGCCCAAATCTTACATCAATGCATATGGTCTGCCCTGTGGTTACAGCCGAATTAAAAAGACTGCCCCAATCATCTTGGTTCTGGGACCCACACAATCAGGCTATTTATTATTATTATTATTAAAATTGGCAAAACTTCGCCAAAAATTGAAATTGTAAATTATAAATTTGAAAATGAAGTGATTTTGAAAGTTTCCAATGCAAGAAGTGAGAGGAAAAAATTAGAAAAAATCATCAGATTTTTTATATTTGATTTTTCGTGTGAAACTAAAAATATAGACTAATGAATTCACTTGTCCTAACTAACTAACCAACCAACCAATCAACCAGCAGTTGATTCTTTGAGTCTGAAAATATTTTAAAAACTAGAACCGGTGGTTCTTTAAAAATTCAAACAACTGCACAGCACTGATAGTTTCTTTTGAATCATAAAACCGCAGGTTCTTTATGGTGTTTGAAATACCCAGGATCGGCTTCTGTTCCTTGACTCTGCGTTTTTCAAAGAATCAGAATCGGCTGTGTGGATTCTTTGATTGTGAATTTTTATAAAAAAATACCGAGGCCGATTATTCTTGAGAAATTACTGATAGTTTAGCTTGAATCATAAAACCAAAGGCTCTTTCATGAAAACCGCAGGTTCTTTAAGGCATTTGAAATAACCAGCACTCCCTGTTCTTTTGATTCTGAGTTATTCAAAGAACCGAAATCGATCAACGGTTCCAAATTTCAAATAACCACACAACTTTTTATGTAAGTCGTTTGAAAATAACCAGAACCAGCGGTTCTTTGATTCGGGGTTTTTCAAAGAAACGGAACTACCACCAGTCAATTCTTTGATTTCATGATGCCTTTAGAAAAAGGAACCGGCGGTTCTTTTAAATCCAAAGAACCAGACACATTACTGATAGTTGCCTTAGTTACCAATAAGTTAACTAAGGTAACTTTCAGTGTTTGTTTTCGGTCAGGGGTAGTGGGCCAAGGTCATCTGGGCAGCAGCGACCGGGGGCACCGGCGCGGGTACCTAATACGTACCCGGCCGCCCATCATCTCCTCTCCCACAGACCCGGTCAGAGAACGGTGTCCTGAGCGCTGTGTGCTTGCCTGCTGCGACCTGCCGCTGTGGTGTCGTCTCTAGCTCGCTGCTCGTCTTCACTTGTCGCGCGCGCGCGCGGGGGCGACGTCCGTTGCAGCAGCAGCTCCGTAGGTTTGTTTTGTCGCCCCCGTAGTTCCGTTTTCCGGAGAGTCGGTGGATGTTGCACTTGCAAACGAGGGAGAAGATGCGGAGCTTCTAAAGGAAGCAAAATTTGAGGAGAGAAAAGGAAGAGTGGAGACAGAACGTGAAAGCGAATCAACCACGGAACGCGGAAGGAGGACAGGGAGCCAGAAGAATAAGAACAAGAACAAGAAAGAAGAAGGATAATGGACAGTGGAACGCTAGATGATATCATCGCCAGGTTGTTGGACGTGAGGAGTGCGAAACCCGGGAAGCAGGTGCAGTTGTCAGAGGCGGAGATACGGCAGCTATGTCTGACATCCAAGGATTTATTCTTGGCGCAGCCTAATCTTCTGGAGCTTGAGGCCCCTATCAAGATCTGTGGTATATATTCACCTATGATGTTTCTCACTTCTTTTGTCGTGTTCGTGTATTTTTTTTCCCTTCTTCTTTGTTGTTCCCAGTCTAATCTCATCTCACAACTCCGCGCGTGTTTTTCCCTTGCGCTGAGAAACACGGGATTGCCGGCCATTCGAGGTAGCGCGTGAAACGGAAATGCCTTTGAAACAAAACGGCTTTGGTGTTGTTGATGTTGTTTTTTTGCCCCCCTTTCGGCGTTTCTTTGGGGAAGGACTCAAGTATGATGTATAGGCATGTTGAGAGGCTTGATAGTACTATAATTCACCATAGAAAGAAAAGTAAAAGTTGGAGAGTAGGTGTCATTTTGCAGAACTAGTCGTATTGTCACGCACAGCAGCAAGGACGACGGGTTTCGCCTAGAAAACCTCGCTTCTGCAATGCAGTAAAAAACGGTATGTATGACTTTGTGAGCTGCGATGCAGTAATAGCGAGATGCATGAGGGTAATAGAGAACTCTGAGACTGCACACCTGCACCACCGAGCGAAGAGGACTAGCACATACAAGTTTCCTTCTAAACTTGAGGGAGATTCCTACATGTTATGTGCATACCTACATGTTTCCCCTTGCAGCTGCAGTGCCAGAACTCTAGTCTCATGGGCCTTCTCCAACCATTGGTTTCTCTGTCTTTTTAGATTAGGTGTCTGATTTCTCTTAAGCATTATATCCTTTGTTTTACTACTCTCTCGGTGTGTAGTCACTATGTCACATGGCTCACATTGTTCTCTTACCCCTATAGCTTAGTGGTGAATTTGGACTGACATTCTGCACTTATTTTGGTTTCATGCGGAGGTCAACTTTTTGACACTGTGGCTTTTTTTGCTGCAGTTCGTGAGACATCTAATTACTGAAAGCATTCAGACTTTTGTTGTTATATTGATTAATTAACAATGATGCTGGTGCACAATCTGGATAGTTGAGATTGCATTTATTAGTGTGGAATGTCATTTGGATTTCCTTATTTGTGTTGAATGCAATGGAAAAGGGCTTGAAAAAAAGTGGGTGCGAGGTTGCAGGTGACATTCATGGACAGTATTCAGACCTGTTAAGGCTATTTGAGTATGGTGGCATCCCACCCAAAGTGAATTACTTGTTCTTGGGTGACTACGTTGATCGTGGGAAACAGAGCCTAGAGACCATATGCCTTTTACTTGCCTATAAAATTAAGTACCCAGAAAACTTCTTCTTGCTAAGGGGCAACCATGAATGTGCATCAATCAATCGGATATATGGGTTCTACGATGAGTGTAAACGTCGATTCAATATCCGGTTATGGAAGACATTCACAGATTGCTTTAACTGCTTGCCCGTTGCTGCCCTCATTGATGAGAAGATTCTGTGCATGCATGGAGGACTTTCTCCTGAACTCAGGAGTCTGGAGCAGATCAAAAAGATTTCACGGCCTACTGATGTACCAGATGCAGGTCTGTTGTGTGATCTGCTCTGGGCAGATCCTGATAAAGATGTCCAAGGTTGGGGTGACAATGACAGAGGTGTCTCCCACACTTTTGGCCCTCACATTGTCTCTGAGTTTCTACACAAGCATGATTTAGATCTCATCTGCCGAGCTCATCAGGTACAGTTCCTGACAGATATTGTCTGCAGGCTGGCAATCCAATCTTGCTTTTGGTGCTGTTGTTATGAAGGACTTTTTGCAGATTTTGAAATTACTGTGATGCAGGTTGTGGAGGATGGATATGAGTTTTTTGCAAAGCGACAGCTTGTCACCATATTCTCAGCCCCTAACTACTGTGGTGAATTTGACAATGCTGGAGCTATGATGAGTGTGGACGAAACCCTCATGTGCTCTTTTCAAATTCTAAAACCTCTAGAGAAGCAAAAATTTGCCACATATGCCAATGCAGCAGGACCTGGCACTCCTCAACCTACTGTTAAGGTTGGCTTTTCCCTTGCAGGACTGTTTGGATAGACATGCAACTGCCTTCCCTATATACTGTAGCAAGCAGAGGTACTTGGCATTAGTGATGCTTCTTTAGCAGCAATAATGGTAACAACTGTTGCTGGAAGTATGTTCACTGTTGCATACCATACACCAGCACAGTGACCTATTTGTTAGGTGTATATATCTCTCATTACAGAATGCTAGAGTTCAGCTTGGGATGTTGAAATTGAGTTTGTTTCTGCAACAACTGTGGTATATTGCACAACAATTTTTTCATGGCAGCCAAAAGTTGAGGTTGCATTTCACACCCACTGGAAATTTTGTGAGTTTGTGTTCCATTAACAGGTTTGGGTTTATTAGTCAGTTTGGTGATGGTTTTGGTTACTATAAAGCTGATCATTGGTTTATAGTGAAAACAAGGGAGACTATTCAGGCATTCACAACCTTCTGTGTCATGTCTTTCATTTTGCTAGGTTCTCAGCCTCTTCATTTTTTGTCAGAAAATTGTTGTACAGTTCCTGTCCAGTGTTTTTTTAGATACCAGTTTAATCAGCTGATTCTGAAGTTTGCATAACCTTTCTGTCAAGTTGTGCTGAGTCTTTGAGTTGGATAAACAGACGAACTGGATATCACACACTGAATTTTGGAAAGGGCAAGAAATACTTGTATGGATTTTGTGGGGGTTCTTTACATCTGTGCTCAATGATCGACACTGGAGGGGGTCTGCTGGGATATAGTCTAAAAGGGACCTTGCAGTGAAGCCTGGAGAATCATGAGTGCATCATTGACACAAAGCTGGATGCTGTCTGAAGCTTTTGTTGTTTAGAATACTCCCTTGTGGGCCAACTCTTAGCATATAAGTTTTCTCTTCCCAAGCATTGTTTCTTTTCTCTGCATTTGATTATCCATGCACCAATATGCCAATTCTGGCTAGTCTACAGAATTGGCAGCTAGGTTTGATTCTGCCATTTCCTACCTACCTACTCTAGTCTATGACCTATGTATGGACCTTTGTGCTTGGGAACACACTGACTACTAGAGTGCCCTAGTGACTCACTAGGAGGCAGAGCCCACATTCTCTAGTATGTTTAGGTGGGATATCCATTCCAGGGATCAAGGCCTCATGAGCTTGGTAATATTTGCCGAGCATTTTGGGGGAAGTGGATTGAGATTAGATGCTTATCAAGCTTGTGTAACTGGCTGATGTTGGGTTATAATGTTTGCCATGATGTCATAGTTTAAAAAATTACCATGGCCAAAGTGCAAGTCTCAAGTTACCTTATTCAGCATTTCACCTGAAGATGCTGTCTGACTGCTTGCTATAGTTGTCAGGCCTCAATTTCTTGTCCATAGTTACAGCTGGAGAATGCCCCATTGACAATTGGGATACTTGATTGACTCACAGTAAAGGTGGCCATGTGTTTTCTATTGAACATGAAGCTTGATCACAGCAGTTGACAGCAATGACGAACAGAGCAGCAGTGTTGGGGACAGTACCTGTGAAGATCTGCTCAGGAGATAGGTAATAAGTCCAGTCCATGAGATATACGAATCACTCAGTTTTTCCATAGACTTGCTGTACTTTGAAGTTTGCATTCATCCAGTGATGGTTTTTCCCTTGTTAGAAAGACACTTGTGAACTTACATTTCCATCTGATCTTTTGACTTCACGGCATTGTTTTCCTGTTGTAATGGCATCTGGTTCTCAGACTCAGGTTCTGTTGGCCAAAAATGTCAGAGTATAGACATGACACTCACTGACATGACACCCAGTTGCTCAATCCTGGTTTATACCAGCATTGGGACCAGTATACAGGCCTATGCCTGGTATCAACTCAGGTACCAACACCGATCCCTACCAGACTGGTATGACCTGAGGCAATACCAGCCGTATACCAATACCAACCTGGTAGGGACCTGAGGTAGCAGCAGTATATATTTCCCATATACCAATTTCCATCCCAGGTTTATATTTGCCTCATACCAGGCAACAATCAACCATGGACCCAATACCAGGACAAGGCTAGTAAGATCCAAAGTCCTATATTAGTTCTTAAGTCCTTAGCTGGGAGTTTTTCTTTCACTTTTAAAAGGAAAAGTTTTTGCCTGGTCATGGTTTCCTTAACTGTGTATGGGAAAATTTTGAATTTATATGGTTACTTATATGTTGGTCTTCCTGTGATTCCTTCAGTGGTTCACACATCCTATCAGGATAGCTGCAAACCTCGGTAACACAGAGTCTTATAGACCTGAGTGTAGCTAACTTTGGGAAACTCTAATAAACCACCAGAAATAGAAATGATTTGTTCCATAATAGAGGAAGAGAATGCTCCTGACAAGGGAAGCCCAAGAGGAAAAAAGACTATAGAAGTTTTCTCTCTTTTTCTGCTTTTGAAAATAGAGTTCTAACACTAACACTTGTGCATGGGTGAAAATAGAGTTCTAACACTAACACTTGGTGCATGGGTGGTGAATTGTGCATCCTTGTCAACTCTTATTGTGTTTGAAGCAGTTCTGATTTGTGTGATGGGCAGTGACTTTGCAGTGCCATTGATTTTTTGTTGTTGAGAGTGGAATTCAAGAGTAGAACTCTTGGTATTATTATTTTTTGCACACATTAATTAGGAGGGAGGAAAGAAATGAAAACTTAGGCTATGGCAAAATGTACCACAAAGGAGGAGTCATGAGTCCATGGATGTCAAAGGGGGAAAATAATTGAATATCAATTCATTCTACAACCCTATGCTGGTTCACTTTATATACCTGGTATTATCTCCAGTCCTATACCAGATTGGTATGGGTATAAGGCTGGTATTGCCTCACGTCATACCTGACTGGTATGTTCTTGAATACCAATAATACTCATACCCGGGTTGCACCCTTTACATACAAAAACTCATTTCTGAACAACTTTTGTATGCTCAACAATCAATATTCTTTTCTGGCAAAAATTTCCTTTTAAAAAATGAAATAATAGCCCACGACCCATGGTTCTTTCCTGGTTCTTCTTTGAGTTTTTGAAATAACCAGAGATTCTGGACTCTGGTTTGTTCCCCACAAAATTTAGAACCGGCGGTTCTTTTGGGGTTAGAAGCTCTAACAGCTGGAACTGGGAGTTATATTCAAATACCCGCAGAACACTGGTTACTATGTAGTTGGGTAAGTAGGAAAGGGCACTTGGAAGTTACTAGGCAGGTAGATGTATGTGGATATGGTTAGTTCATAGACTAGCCACCGTGGTCATGTTTGGCACAGGTTGACACTTGTTATTAGGCTTTTAAAAAAGCACTTTGCTGATGTGTCAACTTGTTGTGAGGCTTTTTGCAAGCGGTTTGCTATGCTTTTAAAAAGCACTTTGCTGATGTGTCAACTTGTTATGAGGATTTTTGCAAATGGTTTGTTTGGCTTTAAAAGCACTTTGCTGATGTGTCAACTTGTTATGAGGATTTTTGCAAGTGGTTTGCTGATGTCTCAATTTGTTATTAGTTTTCTTTAAGTGGTTTGCTGATCTGTCAATTTCTAATAGTTTTTGAAAAAGTTGTTTGCTGATATGGCGACTTGTTATTGGTTTATATTGAGCACTTTTTCCATCCAATCTTTTTTTAGGGGAAAAACTCAGAAAATGCAAAGAGTGACCACACACACTCTCCCCTTCCCACCCCAAAAGTAAAAAATCAAAGAATCCCACCACAAGCAAACAGAAAATTTGAACTTGGGTGCAGTCACAAAACTGATTTTGTTCCACAATTGTTTTGCAAGGAGTGCAAAAGATAGAATTTCCTCTCTTGAAGGATTGAAGATCTCATAGATTGTGTTCCAATTGATGTTCAATTTGTTTTGAAGCTTGAATAAACATTTGAGCTTGTAAGGTTTGATGCAAGAAAGTATCAATTATGGGTAGTTTGTTACCTGAAAAAAAGCTTGTGGTAAGAATGCTCATATGCTCATGGTATCCAATCTCGTGTTTGGACATGGCCGGTCATTTCCTCAACTTTCAAAACAATTTATTGATGCAGGAATCATAGTCACCTACTTAAGCACTAACAAACATATCACCCAAGTGCTCAAGTTTACAAAAGTTGAGGATGTGAGATCTTGAAGTGTGAGGTTTGCCAAGCTTCAAGATGAAACAAAGCATTTGAATGACCATAAATTTTTCATGATTTCTAAAAAAAGTGGAAAGAAATTGGCCCGTTTATTGGAGGATGTGATTGTCATTGATGTTGAATCGAAGGAAAAAAAAACATTCACATACTATGATTAATAATGCAATTGTTCAAACTCTACCTCCTTCCTATATTTTACACGACATGTTTACAACTTGGAACAAGTAGCCAACAAGTTGCACATTGCCAAACACATGTTGTATGTGTCCCCAACAATGATTATTGCCTTCAATATCATGGTTGAATACAATTTCTTGAATCCCCCTTTCATTCTCTTTGGTAATTTTTTGAAGTTGAAAAAGCTTTAACAATTATGTGTTACTTTAAAGTATTACAAAGTTGGTGTAAAAATATTAATGATAGTTTTGTGCAAGTGAACAAACTCAAATTGCCAATGTTGCAAATGAATGAATTGAAGTTAATGTGAACAATTTCGAATAATGATGGTAGTTATCGTGACTCCATCACCAACATATTGTTCTTCTTTCACTTCAAAATAGACACATTTTAATGACTAACTTACTTGGAATTGCACATGAAATTTTAGGTGTTTATCATTTTGGCAACCCCATTTGCAATGACATAATGAAGGTTAAAATTGACTTTGTAAATTGTTCACTCATGTTGACAAATGCATTTCATGCATTGGAATTGGAGGTTCATAATACCTTTCATAAAACATCCTTCTTCTTGATTATATTCTTGTCTTTTAACATTTTGATCCAAGGTGTTTTATAATTTAATTTGATTCTAAATTTATGTTTTTAGGATTCAAATGCTTCATTATTTTATTTTATATTTCTATTTGGATCAAGATTCAAAGTGTTTCATAATCTAATTTTAGATTTATTTTTTAGGGTGCTTCATTTTATTTTGGATTTCTAACTTAAAGATCTCTAGGATGTTTCTATTTTAAATTATATCTTGAAGATTCAAAGTGCTTTGTAATTAATTCTAGATTCATGCCTTAAGGATTTAAGGTGTTTTATACTTTGATTCTATATTTTAATACCATATTTTCATCTTAGGATTCAAGATGTTTAGGGTTTATTTCTACATTTTTATCTTAAGTATTTAAATTATTATTTTTTATGTTACCGTTTTTTTGGCCTCTCATACTACTCTCATGTTTGAACTTTACAAACAAAAGTTATGTTGGAAATAGGTCCATTACTTCTAAAGGCACATGCGGGTGATGAAGGTTGGGCATGCCTTTTCTTTCAACTTGCAACTCGTTTGGCTCCCAATTACCTATTGTTATATCCCACTTCCTATTACCTACTACTCCTGCAACCTTAAGGAACAACAATTTTTTGTTTAGTATGATGAGGTTGTCCCTCTTCTGCAATTCATTATGAATTTCCTGCAATTTCATAAAACACAAGGATAAATTTCCAAGTGAATATGCCATGTGAAGGGCACCTTAATATGTGAATATTCTTCCTAGAAAATAAGAAAGATCTTACACATACCCCTTCAAAATGGGATGCCAAATGTGCCCATTTATAAGTGTATGTCCCTCCCACTTTTATGGAAAAAATCGTCCCACACTTCATGATTTGGCTATGTTTAGGTTCATATAACATTTGCCTTGTGCTTTTCATTAGGTAAATCCTCATGCCGACCCAC
>Ga0116231_10008881_pt1 | contig 17352 bp, 11 predicted proteins | sample S1TSphgellanicum_2_FD_89695 | JGI IMG/M metagenome (GOLD analysis project Ga0116231, IMG submission 89695) | Host-associated microbial communities from peat moss isolated from Minnesota, USA - S1T2_Fd - Sphagnum magellanicum MG | ecosystem: Host-associated > Plants > Peat moss > Unclassified...
AACAAGCTCCGAACTTCTCCCAAATAGCATCTTTTGGCTTCCCCATTTCGAATAGACAATGACAAATCTGAAATCTCACACTTTGTAGCAAGCCAGCAACCCTCTGATTCTCTGAAGTCTGAAGTCCACGGACTCCACGTCGGACTCATTTGGACTCCGTAACGGTTTGTTACTAACGGACTCATTTGGACTCTGTAACGGTCCGTTACTAATGAACTCATTCGGACTGTATAATACTCATTCGGTTTGAGAGAGCTATATAATACAACGGTATAATACCACGGGTATAATACTGCAATTATACATACAAACCCATAGTGGGAAGCCATAGAACGACCTAGGAGGTCCCTCTCATGATCCTAAACCTTGTACAGGTTGGGCATGACTAGTTGGTTAGGAGGACTTGCCTTTTAGATCAGCAAGTTGGGCCCTCAATGATTTGAATCCATTTTGTAGAATCTGAATTTGAATTGCATGGGCTTGAAGCACCTCCCTCTTGTCAACATTGTGCTCCTTCTTTTTAGCATTCTTGTTGGAATTACCTTTGGTGGGCAAAGCCTGAGTGGAAGGCTAAGGTGCCTTGGCTTTTGGTTGAGGGACAACGGAAGATGTTGGCAGATTTTGCCATTGTAATCGGAATTACTTCCGTTCTGAGAACTTGGCAATACAGACAAATTCCTGATGTCCCTCTTTCCCACAATAATCACAAAAGAGATCCTCGAAAGGAATGTTGCACTCATTAGCTTTGTGGGCAGGATTGCCACAATAGTTGCAAGAAGGTAGGATGAATGTAGCCGAATGCACCACTTTAGGCCTTGAAGAAAAATGTGATGATCTAGTTGGCGCAGCTACTGTAGGTTGAGGCCTTGAACATGATGGAAGCTTCATAGTACTAGCCTCATAGTGTGCATGAGCCAGTTCCAGCTTTTCGGAAATGTTGTACACATCCAACAAAGTGTACGAGTCTCCAAATTTTGCAAAAACCCGTTGCAAAACATACACGTGGAGTGTTAGAGTACCTTCCAACGAACGGAGATACCGGTGGGCAGCTTCCAGGTCGGTGATGCTCTGGGTATCCTCTTTGAGTTTGAAAAGCTTCTTGTAAAGCATCTTGAAGGTTTCATCCTTCTGCCGAGAGAAGGTGGCGAGCTGTAGAATTCTTTCAGAACTTTTGATTGGAAATTCCTAGCTCAAGAACTCAAAAAAATTCTCCCACTGGATTAGCAAAAGCTGGCGTTTCAGTGGTGGGAGGAATGTTTACGGTAGTAGTAATGAGTTGTTGAGGAAAAAGGTTTACTGAGGTAGGTACCGGGTTTGGATTATGGGCATAGTCTCGTGATGTGCAATTACAACTTGCAATGTAGCTTGAGAGGTGGTGGCGATGACTGTGGCATAAGCTGGATTGGGAATTTGGGTGACGCCCAAAATCCTTTCAAAATGTTGCTCGCAGACATCCGATGCCTCATAATGCACATAACGAACCAATTGTTTAAATGTAAACGCCTCAATGTAATTAGCGCCATACTTGAGCTCCAATTCACAAACCACAGTTGAAAAAGTTACCTTGAACTCCCTCAAACAAATAATACCTGGCCTTCCGTTGAACTTCTCAATTTTCCCAGAGGAACTACTGACCTCCATGGTGTATATGGGTGTTGAAATCACAACTTGTAACGGAATATACGGTGATGATGTGAAAGTAGGTGTGGCAACAGGCGTACCCCATAGATGAACCCCTCCAAATGGACTCTAATGTATCGTTGATGTAGTGTAACCTGAACGTGAATTCTTGGTAGGAGTTGTATTAAATGACGGTGGTGTTGTAAACACTTGATGGTACTGTTGTGAAGATCATGAGCTTAAAGAAATTGGTTCAAAGGATTGTGTGTTACTTCGTAATTGATACCTGGGCTCTGGCTAAGCGGTAGTGCTCTCATCATCCGAGGACATGGTGTTGTTCCATGCCCCAAAATTCTATGATAGTACACAACATTAGCTAAAAAATTCTAACACAATATACGGTTTGAAGAATACAATGCGTCGTTAAGAAAGACCCATGATAGCCATACATCGCACAGAGGTCAAACGAACGTCTAATGAAGGTTGGACGAAATCAAACAAATGTCGATTGAAAGGGCAGGATGGTAGAATGGGAGGACGCAAGACGGCAGGGCGTCGGACACCAGACCGCAGGGCATAGGGCATAGGACATAAGATCGCAAGGCACAAGACGTAAGTCTGTGGACGAAAGTCCATGGACGAAGGTCCGTGGACAGAAATCGGCACTGCAACGTCGGAGGTCATAACGCTACAGAACAACCGTGAGTTCCGTGGCTATGGCAATGGCAATGTGGAGCTGTAGCGGTGCAAACTTGCACTGCTATAGCACTGCAAGTTCGCAACGCTACAATGTTGCACCATGCATCAAGGCAACATTGCGGCGTTGTTGCAACACGCGTCGTGGCAACACTACAGCGCTGTTACAACACGTGTCATGGCAGCGCTACGGCACTGTTGTAGCACGTGTCGTGGCAGCATTGCGGCGCTATTGCATCACGCGTCACGACAGTGCTATGGCATTGCTGCAGCTCACATCATGACAATGCTACGACATTGTTGCAACACTGTTACAACACGCGTCGTGGGAGCGCTGCGGCATTGTTGTAGCAAGTTGTGACGACGCTGATGCAACTCGTGTTGTTACGACACTATTGTAGCAAGCATCACGGCAGCATTGTTGTAGCTCGTAGCAACGGCAGATAGCAGCGCACTATGCAACGATGGCAAACGGCACTAGTGCTCATGGCAACGATAGTATTACGCTGCTGCACAACGATGGCAGGCAGCGCTACACTGCTCTACAATGATGGCAAGCGACGGCCACTGAAATTTTTTTTTTTTTGTTACTTGACAGTTTCAAGAGAGAGAAAAAGAGCAAGAAAAAGAGAAAAGACACATAGCTTTGAAACTTGTTTCCCAGCTCTATTGGTTGGCATAACATAAGCTCTTTCCTATAACAACACTAACTCCCTTCAGCAACAGCAACACCAGCACCCTCCGGCAGCAACAACACCAACATTAGCAACACTAGCAATAACAACGATAACTCAAAAACTCATAGGCAAAAGAAATCTACTGCTTTCAACATGAAGCAATAGAAAATGTAGTTTTTCTAGAATTGAATTGCAAGGAAAGAAGAAAATGAAATGTATGTAGACAGTGGCCATGGAATGCCTACCATGAGCATCTAGAAATCCTAGCTTATAATAGAGGAAACTCTCTTGACAAAGGAATTCTATAAAAACTAAAGAGAGAAAGGAAGGGCTTGGCCTTTTATATTGTCGCCTACAAATTGAAACCTTAAGTACTTAATAACGTACAGTCGCTTAAGATCATACATTAACCTTAAAAACACACATGGGCATGCCCGTAACTGGCCATCATGTATGAGGCCATGTATAGGCATGACAAGCCAACAAAGGAGATAATACTTTTACTATTGGGGCCATCATTGCCAAGGTCATGATTATGAGCAACTTACCTGCTAGATATGATAGTGTCATGTCTACATGGGATAACACTCTGGATACCTCCAAGACTTTGGAAAATCTCATGCTTCAATTATTCAAACAAGAAACAATATTGAAGAATAGATTAGAGGGAAGTGTTGAAAAGGTGACAACATATGCAGCCTTGTTGAAGGCTAATGAAACATGAAGTAGCAAGCAACAACCTACCCTTACGTATGAGGAATGCCATGCATGACGCAAGGAAATTGAAAAGAAGAATAATAATTCAAAGTGCCACAAGTGTGGAAAAAAGGGGCATTGGGCTCAAGAATGTGCATATGAGGATGTAGATAAAGGAGAAAAGAAAAAGAGTGATGGGTCAAATTGTAAGAAATCTCGAGGCCTTTACAAACCTTTCATGGCAAGCTCATCAAAGCTTTATAGCTTGCACCGATATGTTAATAATGGTTGTAAGGAACACATGACAAATCAAAGGTCATGGTTCAAAACTTATCAACCCATCAGTAGAATAAAAAATCAACCAATTAAAAACATTAGTGGAATCAAGACAAGAGTAATAGGGTTTGGAGACATTCTAGTATGAATCAAGAAAGGTGACAACTATGAAATGAATGTGCTAATAAATGTGTTACATGTGCCAAATCTTGGCAGAAACCTACTATCATGCTACAGAACAACACAAAAGAACATTTTCACTTTGCACATGAAAGATGGTTCCCAATTGATCCAAGAAGGAAATGTGGTCATGACTAAGGTGATTGGAAACAAGATGTATCAGTTGGAGATAGAAGTTCTCACTAAGGATGATCTAGAAGTTATGCATGCAAACGTCGCAAAATTATTTGGCATTGAAACAAATAAGGAGAGCATGCAGACATTGTTTATGTGGCACAAACGATTAGCACATCTAAACCACACCATGATCAAGAAAATGGCAACAGTTAGAATGGTTGATGGCTTGATTTTGGAAGGTAAATTATTTTTTTTTGTGTGGATTATGTATATGGGAAGAATCATAGGAAGCAATTTCCATGGAATGAACCTAGAGAAAGATCACAACTACTTGGGAACCTTCTACACATTAATTCGTGTGATCCAATGCAACAAACCAATGAAGGGGAGTTCATTATTTTGTCTTGTTCAAGGATGATGCTACTAGATTCAAAATGATTGAATGCATTAAATCTAAAACAAGAGATGTGGTTTTGGCATGTTTGAAGCAATTTATGGCATAGTTGAGGCATGAAATAGGCAACATGCTGAAAATTTTCCATAATGATAGGGGGAGTGAATTCATTGGTGTTGAATCAAAAAGTTATCTTGAGCAACTAAAAGTAAAACAAAAACTCACAACCAATTATACACCAAAATAAAATGATGATCTTAAAAAAACAATCAAACAATAGTGGAAGTTATAAGAAGTATGTTGCATGCAAACAATATCCACATCTAATTATGGGGGTAAGCTGTGAATAGAATAATGTATTCAATAGAATTGGGATAAGAACATTGGATAACATGACACATTTTGAAGCAAGGTTTCAAATCAAGCCTTTAGTGGGCCACATAAGGGTCTTGGGATCAAATGTTTAAATTTTCAGGTTATTAAATAACTAAAACACAAGTTATTGCCCAAGATTAAAAAGGGGATATTAATGGGTTATTCTGACATAAGCAAAGCAAAAAGGTTGTGGGATGTTGATGCCAAGAAGATTATGAGAATCAAGATGTGTTGTTTGATGAAACCCATGTAATGAACCCAACATCAAATGGATAGGGTCAAATAGTAAAAAAAATTATCCAGCAAACAACAAAATCTTGGTTGACAAATTACAAAATCAAGTACTAGATTTGAAGGGCATGCACAAGGAGTGGGAATAATGCTACCACCTACATTTAATCAATCTCAAAATGAATTTGATAGTCCAACAATGCCAAGAGATCCAAGAAGTGGGTCAAATGACACAATGGTCTAGTACTAAATTTGAAACTGGAAACACCACTAATCATAACATAGTTGGTTGATGTTCCAAATTTGTGGTAATAGGTGCACTGACGCACTCCCAAGTCCCTTGTTGAATCCACTTGAGGGCCCAATTATGCAGAGTTGCGAAAAGTTGGGACTTAAGGGTCACTTTCGACTTCTAGCACTAAAAGGGGGTAGAGGGGCGTGCTAAAAGTCTCGGGATTAGACTAGGAAGAGGGACTAGATTATCAAACTCGAATCTACATCCAAAACCAACCATAAGAGGGTTAGTTAGCATTCGGGAACACCCTTGGGTGTTGGGACAAGCCACGGGCACTTTCACACACAAGATTCATCACGGCCCGGACTCGGGGGAAGCCACCACCTTCCCCCATATATTATTTTCTGCGTCTCACCGCGGAGGCTACATCCGAATGGCTCTTTTTCTCGAGACTCCCAAGTTGGAGTCCCGAAACTATCCCGGGTTGGAATCCTGGGACTTTGGACACTCATAGCTCCTCGTCCCGAATTCGGATCGGGGCGAGGTTTGAACCAAAGTTGTAGCTCTTGTCGAGAGCTTTCCAAAGTCGTGTCGCACCCCTTAAGGCGACATCGGGAAGAGGTCGATTCCTGACTTTTAATGGTCGGGAGTCAAACTGGCAGTTTGACTCCCGGCCCTTCTTTTGCCCATAACTTGGGCTATAGATGTCCAAATGGCCCATGCGAGGTCATTTTGGGCATCTACACTTCAAGACCTTTCCATTGATATAAAGAACTCACCAATGCAAGGAGATTTGACCCCTCAAATCGTCTTTTGAATTTTCGAGAGTCCCGGAGGATTCCAAGTCTCCCACTTATGGGAGTGTGAGTTGCATTCTCACACTTAGCCCCAAAGTGGGGTTGCGACATGCACCAACTCATGAACTTGGTTCCAAATAGAAAAAGCCACCTCCAAGGTATGGAAAGTTGATTTACCTTATTGATCGGAACAATTATGCTTGTGCAACAGTCTCCATTAGTATTCCTAATGAGCTTGAATCATTTGAAGAAGCAACGATATCTCTAGAAAAGGAGCATTGGATACACATCATATAGGAGGAGTTTGATTCTTTAATGGAAAATGGAACTTGGGAATATCAAAAGTTGTCAAAAGGAAGGAAAATATAAAGAACAAGTGAGTGTACAAATTGAATTTGCAACTAAGTGTGGATCGTTATAAAGTTAGGTTGGTGGTTAAAGGGTTCACCCGAAAGGAAGGGTGGACTTCAAGGAGACATTTAGCCCGGTTGTGAAATTTGATTCAATAAAAATAGTGTTTTCCATAATAGTTGTAGAAGATATGAATATCACTCAATTTGACATTTGTATCATTTTTCTCTATGGTGAAATAAAGGAAGAGATTTACATGACACAACCATTAGGATTTGAGAACATTAAAGAAGCAAAGCTCAATGGAGGACTTGTGGCATGGGGCTCATGCAAGCAAGATTGCATTACGAAAAGCACCACAGAAGCTAAATATTTTGCTGCACATGTAATAACCAATGAAATCACTTAGATGCGTAAATTGTTGGGAGATCTTGGATACAGATAATTAGTTTCAACTGAGTTGTGGATCAATAACCAAGTTGCGATTCAATTAGTGCAAAACCTATAATTACATCGACGTACCTAACACATCGACATCATTAGGGATAAATATGAAAATGGTGAGATCATTATGGCCTACACCAGCATGGCAAACCTTCTGATATCTTGATGAAAGCTTTACCTTGTCATCATTTTGACTATCTTCACAATTTGATTGGGATAAGCGTAGCAATTGATGTTTCCACGAGTGGGAATTTTGGTGTGAACGTGTCAACATCGATGTCCATCACACAACTCATCCCACCATGAAAATAATCATGTGAACTCCTTCCATGCAAATAATCAAAATTGCTTGGACTAATTTAACAAAAATTTCCCATGTACCAAAATGCAATTACTACCAATTGTAAGTGGTTCTTATCCTCATACTTTAACATGCAATTATTATTGGTTTTGTGCAATTCATACACTCTTTTTCCTTTAGCATGTTACTGCTAGGATAACTTTCATGCAAGTTAGGATAACTCTCAAGCAAGAAAGCTTGGTGCTTTCTTCTACATTGGATATGCAACTTTGGTTTTATAATAGATTACTTACAAGTCAATGTACCAACTATTACTTATTAACATGAAGTCATGCTCATGTTACAAGTTAATGTACTAGCTATTATTTATTAATATGAAGTCATACACAAGTTTGTCTAAAAACAATTCATGCCTTTACATTATTGTAGTTCAAACCAAAAGGTATGAAGTATGAAACCTTGGAAAAGAATTGAATGCTAAAGAAAGGCCCAACTAACCAAATCACTTTGGACTGAATTATTTGTGGTCAACTTTCTGATTCACAAATTTGGATTACAAATAATGAGTTGGATTATTAAATCGGAACATGGTTTCCAAAGTTAAAATGACAATAAGTTCCCCAATCATCATTATTTCACCATCCATATAAGATTCATATTAATCAAATTCCATTACCCAAATCTCAAGTTTGACCTTACATGCTTGTGTTAAGGTTTTTGTTCTAAATTCATAATCAAATTCACCTTAAGTCACACAATTTTTTTTTTCTCAATTTTATGATATTTGCCCAAATGTTGATCATCCATAAATATATTTAGCCAAATTTGGCAAAATTGAAAACATGAAAGTAAAAAATCTTAAACAACTTATTAGATTGTAGGCAATTGGGGTGATTCTTGGCCTTTTCTATTTTTGGTTTTAGGTTTAAAAATTCCTCAAAAAACAAAGAACTTGCAATAAAATATTCTGTTTTAAAAATATTTATCTCATTTTGGTAAAAATTCACATGAAAAATGAAATCACTGCTTAGGTGACCATAGGTATATATTTAATTCCATAATGTGAGACAAAAAGTATGAAGACAAGATTTACAAATCACAAGTTTTCTTCCTCATATCACAATTTATCTATGTCACAAATTATGTAATTGCATAGTTCCAAATTTCGACTGCCCTAGTATTATTACATGTTGATACATCAATCATTTAATTCACATCAAAACATGTGCATCCTGTAATAAGACCTTTAGTTCATATAATTGTTAAACACCTATTAATAAATTGCTTGTTAGACATCAAACATTGTGCACATTATTACACATTTTTGGTAAAATCAAATGTCAAACCAAAAAATTGTTTAAGGCAATTATTGAACCAAAATAGCATAATCAGCTTCAAACAATAATCAAACTTTAAGTTAACCTAAATCCATGTTTGAATGACATTAATCAACCCTTGATCAACTTTAATTATGTTCTAATAACTTTGATATAACCTTGATCATGTCTTATAGACCTAAACAAAATTAATTGGGAATCATCAAAGTCACTTATCTAACCATATATAGCCAAATTTTGGTAGTTGGAGGTAAACTTCCATTCATGACCAATCATATGGAAAAGTAGTAAGACAAAACTATAAGAATTTTCTTGTGCATCACATTTATTAAACTTTGCATAAAAATTGAAACTTGTTAATTTGTTTTGCAAAAACCTAAATTGAAGGTTCTTGTCAAACAAAAGAAACCACTAAACCAACTTTAATATAAACTCTATAGCCCTTAGGATTAAGGGCTAGGCTATTAAAAGTTTCCAACCTTGGAGAGTTTATGACAAAATAAAGCCCCTTGCACATATTTACTACTAGTCTAGATTGTGTTCAAACTTTAAGAGTCAAAGACAAGCCTCTATAAAAATTCCCATGCAAGATTTTCAAGTTTGGATTACATCCTATTAATTTACCTCCATGGTGGGCAATGACATAAGATGATTAATAACATAATGTTCAAACATGCTCTACGGCCAAGGGAGATTTAATAAGGAAAAACCAACAAATTGTTGCCATACTAAAGTTCCTCCAAACTTTCAAAAGTTCAAAAGATGAATCCCAACCATATTGAATCAGTTCAATAATCACTTGGGAAAAGTTTGAAAAAGTAAAGTTTGAAAAAGAAGAAAAAATGTTATCCAATTAGTTCAAACTTCCCATGAAAAAGCTCAAATTTTTGGAATAAACAACAAATAATATAATTCAAAATGCTTAACTTTCACATAGATATTCATTTGCAATATATCATACTTGTATACATGTCATGTTATCATATAACTTTGAATATGATACGTATACATTGTTATCATAAAAGTAACAAAACAACTTGAACATGCAAGTATATATTCACCATCCACTTGCCACCCCATCAATTTGGAAATAAGACCCAAACAATCTACATCAATTTGCTCGAAATTTTGTCAACACCTCGGGTACCGATTGCCGACCAGGCTCTTGAAGAGTTGTGGTTCCATAATGATGTATGTGGTTCATCGAATGGTTGATGAACATGGATACTTCATATCGTTGTTGCATGAACGAAGGCATTTCTCCTTTTGCAGTTGACCTCCTCAAACTTCCAATGGAAGTAATGTCTCGTTCAGTTTTGAATTTGTAAAGACAAGACTGTTCCATGTCTAGTGGAACCCATTCACCAACAATCGTTGGCCAAAAAGTTTTGTTGATGCCAGCATGCATGAACTGACTACAATTTTTTTTAATTTCCTCACAAATTTCTACAGGGTAGAGAAAATTAAAATTTAAAGAACTTTGGCATTCATTTGGATTCACAAGAAAACCAGCAAATTGAGTATTTGAGGACTCTGTAGTAACTGCAGTAGCATGACTATCTCCAGACATGTCTATCACACCCAAATTTCGTTGAACTTGCGTCCCAACACCCACTAGTGGTATTTCAAATTGCACATTAGCTTGACTTGACATCTGGTTTGCAATAGATCTTGAACTTGTGAATGTTTCTGTCATTGAACTTTTGGTAAGGTCTATCGGAGTCAATGTTCCAGATAAAAGTCTTGCAGCTAAATTTTTCTCACAAGTGAGAGAGATTGTGATATTATTATGATAATACCCCAAATCCAAATTTTCATGAAATTTAAGTTGACCACCACCCAAATTGCATTGAGTCTTTGTTGTGGTGGTTATCTTGCGATTGTCTCCCAACTTTTCAAACTTGAACTCAAGCCAAGGGGCAATTGTTGCACTTTCTATGCGACCATCTACTTCAACACGTTCATTTGTCAATCCTTTATGGAAAGTACCCCCACATTCTGGTATAACAATCACAATTAAAGACGCATTCTTTTCTGAAGTTGTTGGTCCTCTTCCTGAAGGAGATTCAGAGAGCAACTGGAAAGGATTTCCTCCAAATGACTGTTGATCGACTTGCCCACCTAATTCCATGTGCTCACTTGAAATGCCCCCTTGATTACTTACTACACCTTCCATGGGTTCATGTGAGGTAGCCCCTTGATCATGGTCTCCATCATCCATAGGTTCATTTGAGCTACCATCTTGATCACTAGCTTTGCCTTCCATTGTTTTAGTTGAAACATCCTTTAGATGTTGTAACCATGAAGGCTTGGCATTTTCCCTTTTAAGCCCCATCTTTTCGGCAAGTTCAAAAATAAGGGGAAACATTTCCCCTGTTTGTTTGCTCATGTTATCCTTTACATACATGCAAAGGCCTTCAGATCTGAATCCCCCCAACCCAACTCCAAATCTTTGTGATGACTCTTCTGGTGTCAAATTGCACATTGGCAATTTATAGTTGATTGGCAGCTTTGGAACATTGATGTTCATTGGTACAAAACTTGTTTCCTTCCACAAGTCCAACCACATGTGTTCACTAATCTGTATCACCATCACCTCAAATTGTTTTGTGACCACAACCTTGGACCTTTGTAGGCCTACCCCAACAACTTTTGACATGTCTTCAACTTGTTCGAAAAGGAATTCTATCGCATCAGCCCCTTCAAAAGTTCCTTTTCTTCCCACAATAAGGATTGAATCATTTTCCAATTGTGGAAGCCCAATCTGGAAGCAATTTTCTGAGGTGTCACTTGCTTCAACCGTTGACAATTGCTTTTGTTGTTGGACATAATCATCACTCCCAAATGACTCATCGAAGGAAACTCTTCTGTACCAAGAACACAAGTCACATTCCTTTAATAAACATTTATTTAACAATTGGGCATATTATCAATAGAACCATGTTTCATTTTTACAAAAATATTAACTATGGCTCTTGATACCTACAATTTTCAAAGGAAACAAACACCTCAAAATTAGTTTTATGTATCGCACAATTGATTAAAGTTGTTTTGAATGATATTCTTTTGTCTTAAATGAATATGATGTTCATATCTTGTCAATATCAAAGAGACATTTGTTTATCATAGTTCACATTTTTTCACATTCCAATGAAAACATCATTGTGAATACTAAGTGCACAAATTTAATCCAAACTTGCAAGTGGGAAATGTTTGGACTTTGACATTCTGTGGACAACCATGCAAGTGGTTATAGGTTTGATTGAATGTCACATTGGATTTACCCACGACAATTAATGGGGTCATTAAGAAAATTGGTCATCAAAATTGTCGGAAATTTTTTATTTTAGATTGAATTTCCAACATTGGTGTCCTCATTATGGTGGTTTTAAAATGCTCAATTTTGAAAATGAAGTAATGGATCCATGAGCTCCCAATCACATTTGGTTTCAATAAACATGCTACCATTTTTCCATAGCCAATTCGTGTTACAAAGTTGTGTACCCCAATTACTGTACTTACACCTAAAAATTGAAGCTTCAACCTTTGGGTGTTAAAATCTTAATTATGCACTTTGCACATTGATTATTCTAGGTAATTGAATTTTTTTAATCATGGGTGCAACTATGTTGGTTTCATCCATTTAACCTTTGTTGGTCCCATGATGTAACATAATCATCACATTTTTCCATACACAACCCATCCAAGTCTTTTCCATTCAATCATATCTATAAATAAGTCTCACAAATTCAAGGCCTTAACGGATTGTCATGACCAATGTATGTTGTTAGAATTTGATTTTGTTGGACCCAAACAATATTTGGTGTATAAAAGACTAACCTTGAACCAAATGGATTTTCATTGTTCGATATTTGTTGATTGTGATCATTCCCCTTTCCCAGGGGGCTATAAGACTCATCATCATCCACTTTGACCTACAGAGTAGCAAGAGGACACATTCCATCAACATTTATGTACTACTACACAATGGAAATTTCTATGCATTAGTAAAAAAAAGGGTTGCTAAGATTAAATTTGCTTTGAACCAACATAATAGTGGTAGGTCACTTTTGCTCAAAAAATTAATAGAATTGGTAGAACCTCTAATTTGTGGGATTCAGACAATGGAAACACCTTGAGTTGTGACAAGTCCACAATTGAATAAGGTAAACACCCCAATTCCATTGGCAAATTCTCCAATTTGTGGCACTCAGACAATTGTAATGTCTTCAATTGTGACAAGTCCTGAATTGAATCAGGTAAACACCGCAGCTGGGAACAATAAGATAAGTCCAATTCCACCAAGCTTTGAAGTTTCCCAAACTCCGTTGGTAGATTCTCCAATTTGTGGCTCTCGGATAATCGAAATGTCTTGAGTTGTGACAAGTCCACAATTGAATCAGGTAAACACCGCAGCTGGGAACAACAAGATAAGTCCAGTTCCACCAAGCTTTGAAGTTTCCCGAATTCCATTGGCAAATTCTCCAATTTGTGGCACCCTCGCAATTGAAATGCCTTGAGTTGTGATAAGTCCATAATTGAATCAGGTAAACACCCTAACTGGGAACAACAAGATAAATCCAGTTCCACCAAGCTTTGAAGTTTCCCGAATTCCACTGGCAAATTTTCCAATTTGTGGCACCCTCGCAATTGAAATGTCTTGAGTTGTGCCAAGTCCACAATTGAATCAAGTAAACACCCCAACTCGGAACAACCAAATAAATCCAATTCCACCAAGCTTTGAAGTTTCCCGAATTCCACTAGCAAATTCTCCAATTTGTGGCACCCTCGCAATTGAAATGTCTTGAGTTTCGACAAGTTCACAATTGAATCAGGTAAACACTGCAGCTGGGAACAACAAAATAAGTCCAGTTCCACCAAGCTTTGAAGTTTTCCGAACTCCATTGGCAAATTCTCCAATTTGTGGCACCCTCGTAATTGAAATGTCTTGAGTTGTGACAAGTGCACAATTGAATCAGGTAAACACCCCAACTCGGAACAATGAGATAAGTCCAGTTCCATCAAGCTTTGAAGTTTCCCAAACTCTAGTGGCAAATTTTCCAATTTGTGGCACCCTCGCAATTGAAATGTCTTGAGTTGTGACAAGTGCACAATTGAATCAGGTAAACACCCCAACTGGGAACAATGAGATAAGTCCAGTTCCACCAAGCTTTGAAGTTTCCCAAACTCTAGTGGCAAATTCTCCAATTTGTGGCACCCTCGTAATTGAAATGTCTTGAGTTTCGACAAGTTCACAATTGAATCAGGTAAACACCCCAACTGGGAACAACAAGATAAGTCCAATTCCACCAAGCTTTGAAGTTTTCCAAACTCTAGTGGCAAATTCTCTAATTTGTGGCACCCTCGCAATTGAAATGTCTTGAGTTGTGACAAGTGCACAATTGAATCAGGTAAACACCCCAACTCGGAACAATGAGATAAGTCCAATTCCACCAAGCTTTGAAGTTTCCCAAACTCCGTTGGTAGATTCTCCAATTTGTGGCACTCGGACAATTGAAATGTCTTGAGTTGTGACAAGTGCACAATTGAATCAGGTAAACACCCCAACTCGAAACAATGAGATAGATTCATGTGTTTGAGTTCCTTCAGTTGAAACATGGAGTTGGGTAATGCTTTTAAACTTGAGCAAAATGCCAAATTCAATTCATTTAGCCTCAATAATTTCCCAATATCCTTGGGAAGTTCTTTAAGAGCTTTGCAATTTGAAAGGATCAATGTTTGCAAGTCCTTAAAAGTGATCTGTAATCCAACATTACAAAAGGTAAAATGTTTTCATTAGCTTATAATGCATTGAACACAAAAGCCCCATCATGTGGTCTATTAGTTTGATAGTGAATGAATTTTACATATTCAAAATTGAAATATATGTGTGACATCACCTCTATTGGTGCATTCCCATGAATATTCAAAAAAATTATACCTCAAAATCATTGGGCCAAATTTTCGTTAAGTCCTTGTTGGAAGTCAAATCGAGCACCGCCAACTTTCAAAGGTCTAGTTCCAAAGGTAGTGCTGAAATATCCGAGTTTGTCCATTGGAGCCAGCTCAATTCTCGTGACCAATTAGAAAAGTCGCCTTTGACATTATCACCATCCAATAAAAGGAAATGCAATCTATTCATGCCTATGTAATTTTCAGCCACATTAGTTGCACCAATGCCACCACGACCAACTCCAAATGTTGAAAGCCCTCGGACTGTATTTGTACCCTACAAATCCCACACAAGTTTGCAAATGAGTGATTTGATGAAAATTCACATGCCAAAACCTCGGTCCAATGAAATGTTCGATCCTAAATGCCCCAACAAATAGTTTTGGTCGGTATTTTAGTGTTAAAATGAACTTTTGGGACATTGAAGGGTTAAGCATTAATTTGACAAAGAATACATATGGTCCATGTGCATCTTTTTTGTTAAGACAAATGTACAAGAAAAAGAAAATAAGTTGGGACAATTGACATGTAGAATGTTGGGCACTTGGTAAAATTTAATGCATATTACAAGGACCTTTGAATATAGATCACCAAAAAATTACAAATATGGTTGAAAACTTTTAAAAATACCATAATACATATTTTTGTGAATGTTCTATGGTTGCAAAAATATGACCTTTTTAGATTTACATTACCTAGGGGTCAGTGTCAACATTACACAACCTTTTTGATTCACATATTTAAAAATGGCTCAAAATACATGATATTCATGTCATGTAAATGGTCTTAAATATTATGGCTAGTGACAGTATAGATCATTTTAATTACTCCTATGATGTAATATTAAATTAGAACATGTTTGATCACAAAAGAAAAAAAATCAATTTAAATTCTAAACAATAAAATTCTTCTTTTCAAAATTTGATTAACTGTTCATTTTCTCAATGTGGATATTGACCCTAAATCAATACATGGAACTTGAAGTTCAAAATCTTTTATGGTTATCCCTCCCCAACCCCCAAAAACTTGTTGAAAAATTATTATATAGCTTCAAGTTAAAAAACTAGGTACCAACCTCCTTGTTTTGTAGCACTCGTTGTACCATTTCAGGATCCCACAAGTGGCTTGGTGTTCCTTTCTCCATGTTATGTGATTGGTTCTTGACCACTTGACGTCCCATGTCAAGAAGAAGATCATGCATTACGATTCGTCTATCTTCATCCAACTTCACTAAACACTTGTCCTTGAGCGAGCTGAAGGATGTTTCTGGTTCTTTGTAGTCGGATTTGCATGCTTCAAAAATTTGCATCGCTATATGTTCACGTTGGCCGATCATGAAGCAAGCTATGTCCAAGAACATCATGCTTGCTTCTGGAGAGAGGCTGTTGTAGCTGATCTTAAGCTTGTCGAAAATGTTTTTATCTTCGTGCAATGTCTTGATTGTTTGCAGCCAAGTACGTTCTAAGTCACACTCTTCTCTTTTGTGGAACAAAAAACATCCAGTAACTACCAATGCTAGTGGGAGACCACAACAAGCATCCGCCACCTTCTTTGCAAGCTCTTGGAAGCCATCGATAGCATCAACGCTATGGAATGCATGCCAGTTGAAGAGATGTCTAGAGTCTGCGGTGCTTAACAGTGCCATTTCGTGCCTCAAATATTTGCAATTTCCATTCTTCATGATGTTGTTCACCACGTTTGAATCACGTGATGTGATGATGACCCGACTACCAGGAGCAAGTTTGTTGATGTCAGGTATGAGTTGATCAAATTGACCCCTTTCATCTACATCATCGATAACAATCAACACTTTGCGATCCATGACGTGATTAAAACATTCATTGAATTCCCCCATACTTCCTACATCCTTTTTGAACAAATCACGAGCCAACTGTTTTTGCAAATCCAAAATTACACTCTCTCTTACATCTATAAGAAAGCTCTTTTCTTCAAACGTGTCATTCTTTCCATAGTGACAGTATATCTCCTTGGCAAGAGTCGTTTTCCCAATTCCACCCATGCCGACCAAACTCAAAACCCCAAATCTTTTTCCATCCGGTTTAGAATTTCAATCAACTCCTTGGATGTCTCCTTTAATCCCACTTGATAGGGTGCAACTCGTCGTAGCTGGGAGGCACGCAAGTGGTCCCTAACTTTGCTTACAATTGCTGTCTTCAACTCAGCTTCATCCCTACAACCACCCACATCACGCTCCTTTTAGCCAATTATTAAAATTCAAACATGATAGATTGCGTCAAACATCGACCCACTCTTGGTGCACAACAAGTAATTAGTTTAAACCACGTGGATTTTTTGAAAGCTTTGATCCAAGTAATATGAAATAGAATGAATATTTTGAGTTTCAGTTTTCTCACCCATTGTAATCATCAAGCTTGAATCCGTTCAAGTCAGCAGCCGCGCGGAGTGCGTCTTTCCATTTCTTCACTTCACTTGCCGATGTCCTCCCATGAATTTTGAGAGCCTTGGTGTACGGTCCATCATCGGCCTCACAACGCAGAACACTTGGTGAAACATTGTAAAAAACAGGAATAATGGGCTTCTTGCTTTCGAGCATGGCGCACAACTCGTCGAGACAGTAGTCGGAGTCAGCGTAGTGTTCGGAGAAGATGGCCACATGCACACTAGCACATCCAAGCGCCTCATAGATCTTCT
>Ga0116231_10008882_pt1 | contig 17351 bp, 7 predicted proteins | sample S1TSphgellanicum_2_FD_89695 | JGI IMG/M metagenome (GOLD analysis project Ga0116231, IMG submission 89695) | Host-associated microbial communities from peat moss isolated from Minnesota, USA - S1T2_Fd - Sphagnum magellanicum MG | ecosystem: Host-associated > Plants > Peat moss > Unclassified...
GTAAACACCCTTACCATAAAACCACCCCATTTGTTGTGATAATTTGTTACATTACATTCTATTTATCAAATACTTCATTTTAAACATTACAAAATCATAAACTTTGAAAATTCATATCTTATTGAAATTTTGTTCAAATGAAATGATTCAAGTTTACTTTTTAAAAAATTCAATAATGTACATACTTTCATTTATTTCCTTTTGAAAGTTTAAAATCATTTGAACAAAAAAAATTTGAATATTGTTATTCAATAACATTTAAATGACCATTCTTTTGAAAAAAAAAAGTTTAATAAATGGATTTTTTTGTTAATATAATAGTAGTACCTATGTTAAGTTACTTTCAATTATTATATGACTATTTTTCATTAATTTAAATTATTTCACCCTACATTATTTACGGCTATTTATGGCTATTCTCAATTTCTTTTGGTTATTTTTGACTATTTCACCCTAGGCTACTTTTGGTTATTTTAAGTTGTTTTTGGCTATTTTAACTTATTTCACCTTAGGCTATTTTCAGTTATTGTAAGTTTTTTTTTGTCTATTTTATGTTATTTTTGGCTATTGTAAATTATTTCAATTTAAACTACTTATAGTTATTATAAATTACTTTTGGCTATTTTAACTTATTTTACCTTAAACTATTTTCAACTATTATAAGTTTTTTTGTCCATTTTATGTTATTTTTGTCTATTGTAAATTATTTCAATTTAGACTACTTGTAGCTATTATAAATTATTTTTGGCTATTGAAAGTTATTTCACCTTAAGTTATTTTTGTTTATTATAAATTATTTCACCTTAGATTTTTTTAATAATCCTAAGTAATTATAATATGTGGCTATTGGTTGTTCTTTTATTAATGTTATTGGTGGTTATTAATGACTATTAGTACTTATTCTATTTGTAGTTATTAATGTTTTTTAGTGGTTATTCTATTAATAATTATTGGTGGTTATTCTATTAATGGCCATTAGTAGTTATTCTATTGGTGATTATTGGTGGTTATTTTATTAGTGGCTATTGGTGGTTATTCTATTAGTGGCTATTGGTGGTTATTCTATTAGTGGCTATTGGTGGTTATTCTATTAATGGCTATTGGTGGCTATTATGTTAATGGTTACTATTGGCTATTATATTAATGGCTACTACTGGCTATTATATTAATGACTATTGGTGGCTATTATATTAATGGCTATTGGTCACTAATCTATTAATGGTTACTGGTGGCTATTATATTAATGGCTACTGGTGGCTATTCTATGAATGGCTATTAGTGACTATTATATTAATGGCTATTAGTGGCTATTCTATGAATGGCTACTAGTGGCTATTATATTAATGGCTATTTATGAATAATCTATTAATGGCTATTGGTGGTATTCTATTAATTGCTATTCATGATTAATCTATTAATGGCTATTGGTGGCTATTCTATTAATGGCTATTCGTGATTAATCTATTAATGGCTATTAGTGACTATTCTATTAATGGTTTTTGGTGGCTATTCTATTAATGGCTTTTGGTGGCTATTTTATTAATGGCTTTTGGTGGTTATTTTATTAAGGGCTCTTAGTGGCTATTATATTAATGGCTATTGGTGGTTATTATATTAATGGTTGTTAGTGATTATTCCATTGTAAACCATTAGTGGTTATTTTACTGGTGGTTATTAATGACTATTTTATTAATGGTTATTAATAGTTATTGTATTATAAGTTATTGTTGGTTATTATATGTTACATTACAACTATTGGTGATTATTGTATTATAAATTATTGTTTGATATTTTACGTTATAATATTATAGGCTATTAATATTTATTATATTGTAGGGTATTTAAAGTTATTTTTCATAGGTTATTATTTTTTATTCTAAGTTATTTTTACCTTAAGTCATTATATATATTTTAGATTATTTTAAATTTATTATGCTTAGGATAAAATAATTTATAATAACATAAAGTAGAATGAAATTAAATAATTTAAAGTATAATTTGAAATAACATATATTAATTTAAAATAAAATAACCTAAAGTATAGCCTAAAGTTAGTTGAATAATTTAAAAGCTTATAATAAACTAATTATGATATTTTAAGGTAGGCAAGTAAGTGGGTAGGTAAGACATATTTAGGTAAGTAGGTAGGTATGTGTTAGTAAATAAATAGGTAAGCATTTTTCTAATTCTCACATTTTTTGAACTTTCTATGTGCACAAACTGCATCCTTTGGTTCATATTATTCATGGTTTAGCCAAATGTAACATTTGAAATTTTGCCTATGATATGGCTCACTTTGTCTACCTAACAGTTACAATTCAAGATGTGGTTAACTATGAGTTTGCATGGTTTCACAAGATTCATCAAAGTCACGAGGATATCTTTTCATCTTAACATGATTTGTTGGGGCTTCTAGGTTTTGACTATGAGCAACAACATATTGTCATTCAAAAAATTCAAAATTTCATATGCAAGATTGCCCATAGAGCAATTATTGACATTCATCATGCTAGGTAGATGAAGTTGTTGGAAGACACGTGGTGTAGTGGCACATTGTCACTTGACCAACACCATCTCCTTGATTAGGTGACCACAACAAGGACTTATCTTTCCTCTTCCTATTCATGTAAGGTTTTTGTGGTTGTGTGTGTTATTGAGGTTGTGATGATTGCTAATATATGTGTTTGTTTTCATTTTGTGCAACTTGTTAATGATGCTTTCTTGTTAAGGGAGGACATAGACATTGGTTAATTGTTTGTTGGGAAGGTTAACTTGGAGGAGGAGGCTAAATTGCATCTCATTTCAACAAGATGTAGAGATAACTTCATTGAACTTTGTGATTATTAGTAGCAAAGCATCATGGTGAAATTGGGCAAGGCCAAAGACCACAAGGGTGTCATTATAGATGTGACAAAGATTTGTGACGAAATCTAGGTCTACCCTATTGAAGTTATTCCTAATGATGGTCAACAAACAATTGGCAACATTGATGTGTCTATTATTATTCCAATAGTTAACAACATCACTAACCTAGGAATGATTCATATTATTGCAAAAATTATATATTTTGTCCTTGTTTGTTTGGTCTACTTTCTTGTTTGTTCTTTTTATTCTAGGCTAGTGTATGTGTTATTTATTTGGATTGTGTTTTTAACAAAAAAATATATATTGTCCCCAAAGGGAATTTTTTGGGTGAAGCTAAGGAACAAGTACAAGGGTTGTGACCTATAGATTTAGGACTGATCACCAACATCCTTAACAACCCAGTTCACTTCAATGAAAATGTGTTTATTCCATTTAGTCCTATGCAAAAAAAAAAAAAACTAAACCTTAAACCTAGAAGTTGATATATTACAATGTTTTGTGTCTAATCCAAGCCCGACTATTCCAATCCATATAACCCACCTCCCTCCTAATTTGTAATCTTTCACAATGACGCCTTCCCTCTTTCTAGGATTGTGCCTTCCAGAACAAATAGAACACAACCCCATGCATCCCATCCTTAACCTCAATATCATGGTGGAGCTTCCCCTAGGAGTTACTATGGGATCCAAAGCAACTAACAAAAGAGAGGGGAGACAACAAGGAAAACGTAAGTTTGCAACCATCCCATCAACAATTCTAAGGTGTAAATGTTGCCACATGATAATGGCATTGGAATTTTTTAATTCCAAGAGATTGTGTGCTGCAAGGTTTTAGGGTTTTTGATAATTTCGGATTTAAGGTCTTTGATAGAAATAATTTTCTACAAGATGTCATATTACTTGCAAACTAGCATCCATTGAGTAGGAGTTCATTATTAACAAGGGGGGTATCAAGGGGTTAGCATTTTCCGTTTAAATCTAACAACATTATGTAAAATTAAAGCTTGATGCAAATATTTCCCTTTTGGACAACCCCACCACGCACCTAAGCACGGATGATCTTGTCATGGTAAGTACATTGATTTTTTCAACATGTTCTTGTAAATCTGGGTGAAAGCATGGTTAGGTGGCTCAAAAGTGGCATTTGAAAGTCCATAATTTAACACACGTGTTTTGTAACTTTAACAATTATCAAACCATAAATCTTATAATTATCCCCTATGGTTTTAATCATAAATATTAATAAGCCAACCTATGCATATCCTTAAACATATGATTGATAAAAAAATCCATGTAAAAGAGTAAAAATTTAAATGTGAAATGGACTCTTAAGGATAAAAACTTACACCAATCATGTCATTAAATTTTTTTGAACATTAACAATATATATATTAAGAAAGTTTCAATGCACTTCGTTAATAAAATTTTCATTTGATATTTTTAAAAAAAAAATTGACATTATTTTGACATATTTTTGGAGTCCACATTTTTTAATTTTTTTGTGTGACAAACATAGTGTTGTCATTTCAAAAGTCCACTATGAGTCCATAATTCTTTTAAAATTCATCCAAAAATTTATGATGATTCCCATGAAATTTTATGACAACATGAATAATTAAAAAGTTGAAAAATGTGAATTTTGAATATAGTTTTAAATTTTAAATTTATATGTAATCTAGAAAAATTACAAGTATGACAATCCAAACAATCCACCTAATCATGCTTTCACCTTGTTAATTAAGTGGACACACAATGTGACAGGTTCCTTTAGGTGATTCATTACTTTCCATTGAACTGCAGCTTAATTTGTTAAAACATGACCACATAGTAGTTTCGCCCCTAAATGAATTTTGTGAGTTGCATGTTTTTAAGTTGAAAGGTGTGCAAAAATTCCTCACAAAAGGTTTTTAAACTTTCACACCATAGATGTGTAACAATTTTCATAAACAACTTGAAACAAGTGTTATGAAAAAATGTAAGGATTCATTACAAATTTCCTAATGTATTTTGATAACACATTATAACATGCTATTTTTTCTATTAATAGCAAATCAACGTTTACAATTTCATGAGGAATTTTACAAATTTTTTTTTTTGGAGCCTTGTAAAATCTACCCATCATTAAAGAACTTTTTCTTGTAGATTTATAAATTGAGTAAAGTCGTCAATTGAGAGCTTTACCAAAATTGGGCCTACATTCAACTACCATTTCATGTGGGTCCTTGTTTTGGTAATGCCCTAAACCTTAGGCTTTACCCTACACATAATGCACACCATATCCAAAATTGCAAATGTGTGTAGATTTCCTTGAGCAACAATGATTCTTAGGTAGGGGTTCAAGGAAAGGTATGTTTAAATAACTTTTTATTTGGGCTTATTTGTAATGTTGGGAATGTTGCTATTATTGATCTTCCAGCAATGCTTACACTATTTATGTTTTCTCCACACATGTAACAAGAGGGGGATCTTGCTTACTATGTCAATAGTGAGAGCCATTAACCAAATAAAATTGAAGTGGACCTCCATCAATTTATGAAGTTCCAAATGAAAAAAATTAGCACAATGAAAAAGACAACAAAACATTAATGTCGATGTGACATTTTTGTTGAACAAGTAGATTATGCACCTTTTATTTATATATTTTGAAAATAAGCTGCAAATCATTTTCTCAAAGCATGTGTTATTATGATCATTATTGAAATCCTATAAATGAAAAGTATTGAACCTCCTTCTATTCCAAGTGTACATGTGATGTAAGTTGCACAATGCACATATCCATCATCATCACACAATATGTGTGTCTGTTCCCACAATATTTGCATGAAACAAATTGTGGTAAAACTAGTTGTGTTTTCTTTTGTGACTTCAAGATGAATCTACCTTTTGGTCAATCAAAACAATTATATGCAAGTAAATATAATTTAATATTTTTTAAGCATAATTTTGGACATAATAATATTGATTTTGTGTTCGTAAGTTTTGCAACAAAAAGAGATATGAAAAACCTATAAACATAGAAAGACAAAGAGAAAGAGGTTGGGTTTTAGGGATAGAAAGATGCAAATACATTGGTAAGAGACTAATAAAATACCAAGAAGGTGGGAATCGTACTCTTTTGGCTATTTGGCTCTTTGAAAGCATATATTTCAAATCTTGGCCCTCTTGATCCCCATTGTTGTTTGTAGCGTTGGAACTAATTCTATTCATGGCAAGTGTAAATAACATCTCTTTAATTCTTCATTTGGTTACATCTACTATGTTATGAAAAATTTCATCTCTTCCTCTATGTCTATGTGGGCAAGATTATTGTTGGTATATGATTCAAACACACTTGTGTAGCATCATTTTCATTGTTTTTGTGTAGGACTCAACATGAAAAATGGTAGGAATTTTAAAAGTATTTTGATTGTCTATCATCCTTTTCAATTTCCCCCCTTGTTGGCCTTTTTTTGTATTACTTTTTGGGTCAAAACACAATAACATGAGTTAATGAGATTACTTCATAAAAGAATTAGAATTGGTTTTTTAGTCCTAATTTTCATTTTTCATATAAAGGAATTTTTGAATGAAATCTTTTGTAACTTGTTCTTAAAAATACATATACTTGTTTAAATATATCATTATTTTATTTTTTTGTTCGTCATTGTTGAATTAATATGAAAATTTCTAAATGTAAATTTTGTTATATTATTTGTTTATCTTGAAAAAAATCCTAATTTCAAATCATACCAAAGTATGCTAACTACTTAAGATTTTAGTTTCTTGTATCATGTAAACTACAACTTTATTTTATGTCATGTACATTACACCTGATTTACATGTGGTAATAGACTTAAAATTTTTTGAGATTTTGAAACATACTTTGAATTTCTAAAAAATCCAAATTTCATAACTAGTGAGTGTTTTTAAAGTTGGATAGTAAGTTATTACCATTTCAATTTTCTTAACATTATTTTTTAAATTAAAAGAGTCCTTTACCCTAGTCCTTTGCAAAATTGACTACTTATTATGCAATTGTTGTTCAAGGTTCAAAAGTTTTTTACTAAAACTAGAACCCAAAATTTGGTTTACTAATCCTCAACATTCATATTAATCATTTGACACCTTGGAATGATTACCATAAATTTAAAATCTCAAAACAAAATCATATCAATTAATTTGAAATTTTCAAAAACTTCCGATACCTTTTATTAATTAACATGTGTTTGACCCCTTTGTTAAAATGAAGTTCCCTTACATGGTGGAGTTTTTTGAAATTTTCATCATATTGACCAACATGATCAAACATAATCTTGACTTGATGTATTTAGCATGGTGTCATGACAATAAACATTAAGGAGAACAAAAGTCCTTGTGACATTGCCACGCTTTTGCTATTTCTAGTAATTGAATTCAAAGGTTCAAGAGTGACAACATAAACCACCTGTCAAATGAATGAAAAATCATACATAGCCCTCTTCTCAATGGATGGAAAGTCATGTAATCATCTTTTTAATGGATGAAAGTTCATATTTAATGTATTGTCTAGGTGATACAACATGGGAAAGGAAAGGCAAGAGGTTATGCAAGTGGTGAATGCTAAATGGAGAATTCATCAAAATCTTGAGATAATTTGGATGATAGGTTATGAAAAAGGAAATGCGTGGGAGGATTTATAAATGTTGTTTTGATGTAACAAACCAATATTGGTTAGGTACTAGAGAATAGGTATGAACTAATAACAAGTTCAATTTTTAGATAAATTGGTGAAGGTCAATTCTAATAGAGGAAATCATTCCTTGCTTAAAAATCATTCAATTGCACCCTAATTATGTTAACTATGAGAAATTATGTCCACAAAAACATTGGACTTTGACCTCTAGTTCTTATTCCCATGTTAAGATTTAATGCAATTGGTGATGATTAATGCATCATTTAAAAATATTACATCCCATTTTATTTTTCTTTTCTTCAACATCATTTACTTTCATTTCTTGTCTTCTACATTATTGTTTATTGTTTGCTACCACAAGTGTATGTTTAGGTTGGACTAGAGTTCGTTTTTGTCTCCTCCCACCTATTGTTGTTAGTACTTCCCCCAGATCTCTTGCTTGTGGCAATGGTCATGTTGTTGCATCTACCTTGTTAGTGGAGTTGTTGTGCTCCAATATCATCCCTTCACCAATTTAGTATTTTTTCTTCAAGTTTTTCAACTCTTTTATCTTCATTCCTTTTTTATTTCATGTGATTGAAAATTTATTAATATTTGTGTTGTTCATTTGTGTAAGAATTTGAAATGTTTGAAAGATTGAAAAACAATATCCAAAACTCAAGCTTGCATGATGATGAAATTAGAAAAGTTTATGCATTTTTTGCTTTTATTTTCAATTGTTGCATTCTTGAACCATTGATATCCTGCATACTTATCATGCATTCTTATTTCAAGCTCATGTGCATAATTTGCATAGTCTGAAAATAAGTTTGAAATTTTGTAATAAATTGAAAATGTAATATTTTCAATATTTTCATATTTGAAAAGTAACCTTAACATATGAAATTAATCTAGGATAAATAATTCAAATATAAGCAAGAAAATTGAACCTAATAAAATTTTATGTTACCAATGTGTATCCCATTAGAATGTTTTTATATTAAAAATGTTTATAATTATTTTCACTCATTAGACATAAATGTGTGTGTGTGTGTGTGTGTGTGTGCATGGAAAATTTCTCCTGAAAATGGAGCAACCAAGTGAGAATGAAAATACATTTATTTATGAAGGAAGATAATTTATTTATTTATATGTACAATTTGTTTGTTTTGTTTATTGTGTCATTTGTTCTCCCAAATCATGGTCCCTCTTGTTGCAACCTTGGTACCATTACAAAGTCCTCAATGATTAGGGGTGCATCAACTTGGTTTTATAATGTTTCAACCTACGATGGAGAAGTTATTGAATATTGAACAATTTTTAAGTTGAAAATTCATTTAAATCAAAACTAAAAGCTTATAAGGGAATTTGGGTGTGATTGTGGTAGTTTTGGAAAGACATTAATAAGTTGAGTTTAATGTAGGAAATTTGGAAAATTTTAGTGCTATAGTGTTTGAGAAATTGAATTTTGAATAGTTTTGTCATTGGAAATTAAATATAATTACAAAAAATGGTTTTGGAAAGAAAAATTAGTCGGGTAACTAACTTACATTTGGGTCAATGATATCTAGATTATGCTAGTGTAACTGAAATTTGGGAGTTTACATGAATGAAGATTAGTTTTCAATGGAGTGGCCAATTGGTAATGAAATATTTGAAAAAAATGCCTAGTTGGGTGAAAACACATTATGTATGGTGAACCAAAAATGTTGTGACAAATACTACTTTTTAAAACTATGTGTTTGAACTTCCACCAATCCAACATTAAAAGGGTTTTTCATAAAGTAGTTCAAAATTCAAAAAATAAAATTACCAAAAAAAATACATTTTTTATTGATATTAATTGATTAAATAATATATATGTGAGAATATAATACTTGTAACAATATACTATAGATTGCAAATATATTACAAAGACCATTCAAAAAATTACCAAACTTGATGAAGTATTTAATTGTATATTAAATATGAGTTGATTTTACACTTTCAATTCCATATGAAAAGTTCCATTCATGCGATTTCACAAAAAAATGAGAATGAAATGATTTTTTTGTGGCAAAATTTCACCATTTTGCAAAAATAGTTTGGAAAAGGAATATTTTGTCACAATTTCCTATTTTTTGAAAAAAACGCCAAAAAACGAAAAAACCACAATTGCTTACAATATCAAAAAGTGCTTCAGATTTTCTACTTTCATATTTTGGATATTTCCAAATTTTGCTACATATATTTATTGAAAATTGCAACTTGAACAACATCACAAAATTGAAAAAAAAAAAATGTAGTCTTAATGAGGTTTTTAATTTAGATGCAAATAAGTTTGTGAATTTAAAAAAAAAAAAAAAAACTAATCTCTTAAAAAAGTTAACAAAAATTGTGTTAAAGGCCTTGTGTCAAAAATTCATTTTATGTGATTCTCACAACAATAGATGAAATAAAAAAAATTCATTACTTCATCTTACCATTATTTTAACTTGTTGTTCACAAGGTTCTACTATATATGTGTGTGTTTTTAGCTCTAACTAGGTGAGTTGAATATATATGTTTCTAATGGAAAATTTGAATTTAGATAATAACTTTGAAGCATAATGGGAACATGAGAAGATCTTAAGGTGGTTTTAGGTACCTAATGCCCTTTTAATAACTACCCAAACCCTAACATTGAAGCTTTTATGGTTCACATCAATCTTTCTTGCACACAAAATGGATGACAAAAGTTGCATGGGTGATCATGATGAGCCATAATAAATGTGCCAAAGTCCTTAATGTGAAGTAGACCTTGAATGACGACAAAGTTTTCAAGTGTGCACTCATAGTATTTACTTATCTAAACACAAGACCAAATTAAGAGTTTATGCATGCAATTTTGAATGTGTTCAAATTACAAATTAAAAATTTATCTTTGTGTAATAAGCCATGGTTATCCATGTGTATGCAATGCATAGACTAAGTCTCAACTTGAGTTTAACATTTAACATTGAAGTGCAAATATAAGTCATTTACAATTTTTCCTTTTTGCAATTAGCTTGAGTATTTGGGAATGGTGATTTATGTTATATAGTAAAGTTTTGCACTTGTGCGTATGTGTGTGCAAGAGCAAATGAAGTGGTTTGTACACATTGAATTTGAGTTGTCACAATGCCATTATAATTTTGCCATTTAACCCTAATTCTTTTGAAATGATGAAAACATTTGAGTATTATTTTGCATGATTTCAAGCTCCTACTTGAGTGCAAAAGAACAAATAAAGGTGAGCTTGATTATTTTAATTCACAAAAATTTGAAGACATTTATGGGTCATAAAATTAACTTGTAGGTTTCCCAAGATGATGAAACATGTTTGGAATGATGTCACAACAAAGGTTTCAAATATGTATGAACAAGTAGGACCGAGTTGGATGAGATTTGAGCCACTAAGGAATGCACATGAACAAGATGGAAGGGACCAAACCAATGGAAATGTTGCACATGATCATGATGCATCAACATATTTGCCTTGGATGATGAAAGATGTTTGGGGTCATGTTACAACAAAGATTTCAAGCTTGTATGAACGTGCAAGACCAAGTTCAAAAGGATTTGTGTTGCTTAGAAATGGGGATGAAGAGGATGGACTTATTGAAGATTCAAGGGAGAAATCCAATCAAATTGTTACACATAGTAGTGGGTCAGATTTGGAACTATCCCATTCGCAAGGGCAACAACTAAACTCTATTAAAGAAGATGAAGGGACTTCTTCAAATGGATTACAATACAAGGGAATATATGGAAGCAAAGTTGAAGATTCAAACCACTTGCTTAGCACAAAACAACTTGTTGGCATCACCTTTTTTGTTGTTGCCGGTGTGAGATTTCAAAGAAACTTGAACATACCTTGGTTTTCATGTTAAATTCTTAGAAGATTAATGTCAAATGTAAAAGCCAAATGTAGCCACATGTATAGTGGAGTTATTTAGTGTAGTATTAAATTGGTGCATAGTTAAAAGCTACAAATTATATGTTAAAATTCAAACTATTTAGTTGTTAAAGGTGTAATTAAGAATGTTATAACTATAATTATTTTACTCATATTATTATTTTAAATTAATTTTTTAAAAAATAATAATGTTGACATTTTGGTAATGTGGGTGGATGGGGTAGAAGGGTCCATTTGGTTTTGAGGCAATATTGCAAACAGGGGGGCCAAAATTGATGGTGGTAGGGTTATTCATGTTTCCAATTTTATGGTCAATGCCACTAGCCATGTTGACAGCTGAAATGTCATGCATGATACCCGAAAGTGGGGGGCATGTCTTATGGGTATACCGTGCCTTTGGTCCATTTTGGGCTTTTGTCAATAGTTGTTTTGCATTTGCTTGTGCTGTATTGGACAATGCCATGTACCCGGCCTTATTTGTGGACTATTTGTCTACCCTCATCTATGAAGGCAAGAATGCAATTTCTTATGGTTGGAGTGTTGTCCTCAAGGTTCTCTTAATACTTATTGTCACAGCTCTCAATATCCTTGGTGTTAACATTGTTGGTATGTATCGTTTCATTCCCATTCCCAATTTCACGATTTGTCAACAATCACAATTGCAAAGTAAGTGAATAATGATTTAATCCTCTAATTGTTGCTCGACTATTGTTCTAAGCTTACCAAATTTCTTGTGGAAGATTGAAAAAAAAAATGTTATTGTTTTATAGGAAGTGCATCCATAATGTTGGCATCCATGGTGTTGACACCATTTGCAATCATGTGTTTGATGGGGATCTTTCGTATGAACTTCAAATGGATCAAATCACCAATTCCAAATGGTTTCAATTGGGGCAAGTTCATTAGTGTACTACTTTGGAATACTTCAGGGTCTCTTTCTTTCTATCTATTTCCATTGATTTCATCCTGAAGCTACCCTTCTTTATATTCATAAGGTTTGCCACCTTCATATACTCAAAGTTTTTAATGTGAATAAGGACACACATGGTCACTAAATGTATCTTTAGGAACTCTTGGAAAGTGTAGGGTAAAGCCTCCTAGTGAGGACATTTCAAAAGAAAGGGTCTAGGATGAATTGTAGCCAAGGGCTCCTAACCCAACAATTTGGGAATGTCCCCCACCCTTGGTGGTCTTTAGTTTTTACCCATCATAAAGCATGAGAAGAAGGCTATCATAACTTAAACATATGTAGACGACGAGGCATGGGAGGGGGGGATAACATCCCCCCATTCTTACGAACTAGGTGTTATATCCATCTTCTTTTCTAGGAGGGACATTCATGGATACATAAGGTGCCCTCCAAATGTACTTGGGAAATTTCTCTCCACGATTTTTAATAATGTTAAAACTATATTGGGATTATGTAGTCTATTTGGAAAGCATGTTACTTGGCATATTGTTCTTATGATTTTTGGAGGTGTTTTGAAAAATGGAAGTTGGTCAAAGCAAGCAATTTTTTTTTTTGAAATGCCCTCCATCTTTACCTTTTTTCTATGATACATGGTGGGAATCACATGAAAAATAAGGGAAAAAAATGACACAAAGTTTTACATATGGTAAGCCTCATATCCTTAAGGCTTTACTTGCCACAAAAAAAAACTCTAATGTTTTGTCATGTAAAATGGGACATATAATAAAAGAATGTGACAAATGTATGGAAAATGGCAACATGTTGGATGAATTTTGAATGGCTTATTGGAAAAACAGTTTTGATGCAGCTGGGACATGTGCTTCTGAAGTGAGAAATCCAGGGGAGTCGTATCCTCGCGCAATGAGGATTAGTGTGATGTTGATTGTGGCTATCTATGGATTGCCTGCCTTGATAGGCTTTAGTGTTATTCCAGATCCCAGTAAATGGAAGAGTGGAAGTTATATGATGATTGCAAAAACAATTGGTGGTCACTTTTTGGAGGTCTCTTGCCCCAAGCTCAATTTGCGTTTTAATAAATTTATCATAAAAGATTTGTATGAACTTGAACTTTGCAACTTAAAATGGACCATGGTGAAGTTGGATGCATGTTTGATTATATGGGTAAGTTGTGGCTTTGGTTGACAACTAATGTATGGAAGGTAGGTTGGGTTTTATGTATGAATTATGTATAGGGATTGGTGGGGTTCTCGGCAACACTTAGCGCATTGGGATTGTTGCTCACTCGCCTTTGCACAAATTCTCGCATTATTTATGGCATGGCTCAAGTTGAGATGGTGTGTTTGAATTTTAACATTTTGTTTTATCCTTGTGTATATAAATAAGGTGGACTAACATTTAACATTATTTGATACCATGATATTGAACTCTTGTACATTATTGGACATGCAATTCAAAAGATGGAACGAATTGGAATTTAAAACTTCAATTTATTCCCAACATTCAAGCATTATGAATTTTAATTTTTTTTTTCATGTTGACATGGTTTAGGTTCAAAAACATGTGTTACTCAAGAAAAAACATTAAAATGTGATTACATGAAAGGGGTCCTCGCAATGTAAAATATGTACATGGTATGGAATGACAAATGAAATTGGGGCATGCAGATGCCACATATATTTACAAAACTACATCATGTTTATGCCACACCATGGGTAGCCATCTTGGGCACTTCTTTATGCACTCTTCTATTGTGTTTCTTCAATTTTTACAACCTTGTTGAGGTGTAGTGCTCTATTAAACTATTCCTTGTAAAATATTTTATATGCACCTTACATATTGCGAATGAATTTGTTGAAATGGATGTGTAATATTTACCTAATAACAATATTTTCAGATTTTGATAGATATAATATATGCATTTTGGAAAAAATATTCACATTTCCACTAATGTACTAATAAAATGAGTTTTACTTCTTTTTGTTTGTGTTGAACATTATTCACTCTAAGGCGGACATGTTGTTTTATGGATTATCTACATTGCTCAAGTTCAGTTCATTAGTGCAACTACGATTCACTGAACCTGATGTTTTCCGCCCATATCAAGTGCCATTGGGGAGTATAACTCTTTTAAGTAATTTAATATATATTTTCCTATGTTTTATTTGCTCTCTTTTTACATGCAAAACTTTAAAATGGGTTTGTTGAACATGGCTTAATTTATTTCAACTTATGGCATTTAAAAATATTGCTTTTGGTAAACATAACAACTATTGTCCATTTGCTATAAATCTAACCTATCATGATTCACATGTCATGGTTTGATGTGTTCCAATTGTCATTTGTTGATATGTCTAACACATATTAATGACAAGGAATTTTGTTGACAAATTGCAGTTGTGATTTGGGTGCCACTTCTCATGTGCATAATGATGATATATTTTGCATCGGATCATTCTCATGGGATTGGTCTCATAGGTCATCCATTTTCTTTAATATCGTTGCAAAAATTAATTACATGATGTGTATAGATGATGATAGTCACAAATTGACAATTGTTTGTGGACACCAATGTCAAGGTCATATGGAATGTTAAGATGATGGTAATGTAGTGAGATGTTACTTTTGATGACGTTATTGGGTGCATATTAGTATGCATGTTGGGATAAGAAAAATAAAATGTGGAAACATCAATGCTATTGATTTATCTATATTGCAAAAGAAATACCAAAAGTATTGTCTTATCAACTTACTTTGATAATCCTTACTTTGATAAACCCACATTAACCAAATGCCTTGATAATGTGTTGACTTCACATTGTCTTTTCACACTTTCTTGCAATTTTTTGATTATGTTTTCACCAACAACTTGGACTTAGTATATAGTTTTAGTAAGAGGGGTTACTAAATTTTATGTGGGAAAATCTATATATTTTTCATTTGTGAACCTAAGAAATATTTACAAGCCAATTTATGGCAAGTGAAAATGGCACAATGTCACCTACATTCTTACAAATGAACATAATATAATGATTAATTTATAGATCATTTCAATAATTCTAGTACACGCCACAAAAGATCATTCTAGTACATACATATATATCTTAAAAAAATTTGAATATGAAAATCAACATAATAATTTGTTTAAATGTCCTTATAATTTACAAACAATTTGTGCAAATTGGTATGGGGGAAAATGTGATCAGGAGCTACATTAGTAGTGTTAGGATATATATCAAAAGAACTATTTACACAACATGGGTTAGAAGAAGCAATCCAACAACGAATGCAACAAGTGCAACAAAACCTTGACAAAATGCGAAGTCGCATAAATGTGAAGATTGCCAAGGAACAACAAGGACCCTTGGAACAATTAAGTGAAACTATATCACATGATTAGCCAAATCAACTATAAGGAAAGAAGAGGAGTTGTTGAAAAAAATGGCATACATTCAATTATAAGGAATTTCATTGGCATATTAAGCAAATAATTATTTAGACATTGTCCTTATTTATATATGGAGTCAATATGATTAAAAGCCATTTCTTGTGACATATGAATACCACAATGTTCTTGAAATTTTTTTGGTTGGGTTATATATATAACACATATGCTTCAATGTGGACACAAGATCAAGGTGATATCAAGTTGATCTATTTGCAACAAAATTTTAATAGTACATGCAGATATAATCAAATTGCTAACCATGATTATTATATATGATCATGAAATTTTAACCTTTGAAAATCATTTTTGATTTCATATCCACAATTGGATAACCAAGTGATATATGACTTGTGGTTGAGTAGTATCAAATTAGATTGATACATTTTTTTCATAGATTGGAGAATACATTTAAAATATGTTATCAAGCTATGCCTTACATGCTTGTGGGCATAAGTATAATTTAATCTTTAACTTAACCTAGTGGTATTTGTCAAAGCATGTTATGCATTTTGATTAGCATATGTGCATCATTTTGATATTTAAATTAAAATACAAGAATTCTCATTTGCAAAGTTTGAATGCATGGTGTGTTAATATGTTTAATTATGCCATTGGGTCGTTTAGAATTCATGTTGAGCACATGCAATTGACTTCAATAAATCATGTTTTGTTTATGCATGGATATTGGTAAATTGATTGATATGCACACCATTGCAAATAGGTGTATGTAAATTGTAGGCATCCATTGATATCTAGAAACATATTTTAATACAATATCAACAATTACACCCCAAGCCCAATATTGGGTGTTTTTGCTTTTGGTTGCATGTAATAACTAATTTGGAATTTTAAATTTTGATTGACCTTGGTAGATTGCTTTAAGGCGTTACATGTTTTCATTCCAAACGGAACCTCACAATTATTATATAAATGAATTGATGTAAAGATAAGTCTAAAAAAGTCAAATATGAAAGTACAAGTACACTAGTTAAATTGAAAATATCATTACAACCAAGAATTCATATAAAATATTTAGAACCAACCTTTAAAAACCTAATTGCAAGATCGAGGAATATTTTTGAAAATCTTAATACCATAGCAACTAATGAACCTAATCAAAATTTTGTTCTTAGATTTTAGCAAGTTTAAGTTAGGTTATAGGGTTAAGTATTAGGGTCTGTGGACTAAAGGTTCCAAGTTTTCTTTGATATTATAATTGCAACTTAACTAGAGAATTGACCTGTTTTCTAAATTGAATTAAAACCTAAATCAAGGGTACTGTCCATTTAAAAAGGTTTAACTTCTCTATGTACATAAGTACAATTTTATTTTTTATATAAATAAATTTCGCCTTACACTTTAGACAAATTATTGCATTTGATTAATTGTACATAATTAATATTACATAATCTTTATTTTGGTGTTTGTGTACTAGTTCAACAAACTAATTACACATTTTTTTTGGGGGAGTGGGGGGGGGGGGGGGGTTGTGGGGGGGGATGGGGGATAAAAAAAAACCTTGTTTTAAACGGGACAAACCAAAAGTTTTTGGGGGAAATGATGAA
>Ga0116231_10008883_pt1 | contig 17350 bp, 12 predicted proteins | sample S1TSphgellanicum_2_FD_89695 | JGI IMG/M metagenome (GOLD analysis project Ga0116231, IMG submission 89695) | Host-associated microbial communities from peat moss isolated from Minnesota, USA - S1T2_Fd - Sphagnum magellanicum MG | ecosystem: Host-associated > Plants > Peat moss > Unclassified...
AGCCCCCAAAACAAAACCAAAAAAAAAAAAAAAGCCCCCTGGATAATAATAGTAATTAGTCATTATTAAAGAATGCCACGTGGTGGATGTGCTACTGGTGGGCGCGAGTGTGCGCCACACGCCCACCATGAATCATCGAAAACCAGCGGGAACAAAAAGAAAAACTGAAAGAAAGCGAAAAGATGAGCGAAAGATGGACCGATGGGCAAAAGAGGGGGAGAGGGGAGAGGGCCCGGGGGGGGAGATGGCCCGGGGGAGGGGAGGGGAGGGGGGGGGTGGGGTGTGGGGCCAATTTTTTTTTGTTTGGTGCCAAATTTGGCACCTTCACTACACGTCAAAGAGCAGATTGCTCGTTCACAACAATTTTTTTTTAATTCCAAAAAAGTCCACCATTTTGGGGTCTTCCGAAAAAGTCCGAATACCCCCAAATTGTAAGTTCCATCGTCACTCACTCACCCACCCCCCACCGAGTGATTTTCTTGCCAAATTTCACGTGTTGTGTGTCATTGATTGAAGGATTTAGTATTGAATGCCCTCGGCATGTTTTTCAACGGAATGCCAAATATAGATCGTAGGTTCCACCGAGTAAGTTTTAAAAAAATAAAAAAATAAAAAATTGTATTAAATTTTTTCAGATGAGACCCATCCTAGGAAGGATTTAGCGTGAAATGGTGACAAATTTTTTTAATTGAATGTAAAAATATTGATTATAGGTTTGGTGTCGTGTCACGCACCCACACACCCACCCACCGAGTCAATTTTTATTTTTATTTTTCCAAATTTGGAATGTTGCATCATTGACTACTTAGTATCCGAAGAACGATTATTTCAGAATTATTTTTTTCCCTTGAAAGTTGGCGATTTTTTTTCCAAAAAAATTGGGAATATATATTGTGACAGAATATATTGTATTGTATATTTAATTTTCTCATTATTTTGGCGAAATTTGGCAAAAGTCTTCTTGGGGTCCACAGAGTAAAAGAAAAACAAGACAAAACAGGAAAGAAGAAGAAGAAGATGGTGATGATGACGGACAGAAGCAAAAGACAACGGAAAGAAAGAAAGAAAGAAGAACCCACAGGAAGAAAACGCGTACACGCACTTCGATGCATCGAAGAGCGTCGGAATCGCTCGCTCGTGTGATTGCGGATGCGCGCCCGTCCGTCGCCCGCGGATCGATCTGTTGTCTTCGCGGACAGATAGATCTATTGTCGAGGAGGAGCTTAAGACAGTTTGTAGAATCTCTGGTGGAGCTTGCTTGACAACACTATTGTGCCTTCAAGTACTGTCAGTTTTAGGGTTTGGTGAAGAGTTTTCTGTGAATCTAATCTAATCTAGTCTAAATCCCTGAAGTGCTGTTTTGTTTTTTCTTCAATGCAGGGAAGGGTTTGAAAGACTTGTTTTAGAGAGGTGGTATCATGACAAAGGGAAACTGGGAACAGAATTTGGTGGTGGTCTTAACCCTTTGCGGGAAGTAGCAATGAATCGGTGCACTTTTGTGTGGGGTTCTTTTGTTGCACTTGTATCGGTGTACTCAGGTTACTTCTATTAGACTTCGAGCGTGCTTGCTTGCTTTGCTTTGTCAACAAGTGTAGAGGCAAATGGGAACATGAAGGCGCAGCTGAGATATGATGCTGCACAGTGGTGGTCAATCGGATTGCAGAACCCCTTCTGGTCCTAGTCGGGAGTCATCTTCCGGTAGTGGGACTTCCAGCAACATGGCCACGTTCTCTCTTCTTGGTCAACAGATGAAGAATTTCGCACAACCCTCACAACATCACCAAAATCAGACTTCTTCAAATGCTTCATCGATTGGGTTTCCTCTTGGTGGCAGTTCTCAGGTACCTGCTTCGTAGTTGATTGCACTTTTGCACGATCAGTTCACTTCAAATCTGGAAAATATTTACTTGCCTCTCATGTTTGCTTGTTTGACAACTCGTGGGCACCACAATGGTTGCTTTGTTCTGCACAACTAAGTCTGCATCTGTTTTCACACCAACAACAGAGAGTGCTAAGAATCTCTTTCCATTAGGCTGCTGTGATCACGGTCACACATGGTTTGCTGTGATCACGGCAGCCTAATGGAAAGCCACTCACATAGGACTTTGTTTCTTGCTGCAATAATAGTGGCTTTCTGTTGGAAAGCTGCAAGTGTGTTGGAAATATGTAATCAGTTATGTTAGGAACTTTGGGAAAACATGTTCTCATGAAAAAAAGGGACAGATGTCACTGTATGGTGAGTCACAGTTTGACTCATAGCTCTCACAACTCCTGTAATTGGTCAATGCTTGATTGGTAGAGCTGTGAGATGACCGTGAGCACAGCTAGTTGATAAAACATAATGGAAAGCTATTGTGTTCACAGAATCTGTGATCATAGCAGCCCAATGGAAAGATGTCCTTAATTTGTCAGGGTGGTCTAAAAGAGGGTACTGTTTGGCTTTGTGACTCTATGATCTGTGCACAATCAGCAGCAATCTCATGCACATTCACAACAGCAGCAGTCACAATCTCTAAATGGAGGGGGATCAGGAGTGTTTCAAACCTTGCAACAAGTGTCCAATGTTGGTCAGGGCTTCAATCAACAACAGCAGCAACAGTTCAGTGGACAGATGGCAGACCAAGGTTTGCAAGACAGTAACACAACCAACCACTTGGTAGGGGGTGGGGTGCCAGTGCAAGTGCTTATGAATGGCCTTGCTATGCTTCAGCAAAAGATCCAGCAATTGCAGGCCTTGGTGCCCCTCTTGACTCAGTCCGTCCAGGGCCAGTCAAATGCTACAGTGGTCATTGCACAGCAGCAAGCAGCATCTGCTGCAGTGTCCAATATTTTGGCCCAGCTTGCAGCAGCAGCCACAGGAATGCTTTCACAGCAGGTTCCAGTGGTTGACCAGAATCAGGCACCGAATTTGGAGTTAAGCCAGCTTCTGAATGTGGGAGGCAACCAAAGCTTGAACCAGTTTCAACAATCTGGATTTGATTGTCCATTAGGAACAAGTCTGGGGACCTCATTGGGGGAGTTGCTTGGAAACAATCTCCTCGCGAATAATTTCTCAAGTCCAGAAGGTATTGGGAGAGGTGGTTCTGGTAGTGGGAGAGAAGGAGCAGCAGCAGGAGGATCAGGAGGAAGTGGGCTGCAGAATGCTGGTCCTGGGTTTTCCAATGGAGGAGTTATTGGTTCTGGACATGGAGTTGGGTCAGAACTTGCACAGCAGAAGCAGCTAGGAGGGCAACAAGTGGGGCAGGATGGATTGTCAAAGGGGACACTCCGAGTCCAGTTGGAAACTCTATTTGAAAAGCCTCATGGCAGTGGATTTGGTGTTGGAGGAGGTGACACATCCAATGAGGCAGCCAACTCCTTGGTTGGTGATGGGGTGTCCAATTCTGTTGGGGTTCATGAATCTAGTGGGATGAATGCAAGGCTTGAGGAGCACGATCCTTCTTTGGGTGCAGAAGAGGATGATGGAGTAGTTGAAAACCTACCTCCAGGCTCATATGATTTGGTTGAGATGGATGCCAGGGAAATTCTGGCAGAGCACACTCACTTCTGTGAAATTTGTGGAAAGGGCTTCAAGAGGGATGCAAACTTGAGAATGCATATGCGTGGCCATGGTGATGAGTACAAAACTGCAGCAGCCCTTGCAAAGCCTGAAAAGGCTTCTCAGGGCACCGTAGTGATTCGGCCCCGACGGTATTCCTGTCCTTATCCGGGTTGCAAGAGAAACAAGAAGCATCGCAAGTTCCTCCCTCTGAAAACAATGCTGTGTGTAAAGAATCACTACCGCCGCAGTCATTGCCCCAAGATGCTGATGTGCACCAAGTGCAACCTGAAGAAGTTTTCTGTTGTTGCAGATTTGAAAACTCATGAGAAGCATTGTGGGCGTGATAAATGGCAGTGTTCATGTGGGACCACTTTTTCAAGGAAGGACAAGCTGTTTGGACACATTGGTTTGTTCAGAGGGCACACTCCTGCTACACCAATGGATGAGATGGAGGAGGGTAATGGCCCAATGGATGCTGAATTCAGTGTTGGGAATGACACTGGTGCTGGGTTTATGTCTGGCTCAGGGGCTAGTGGTGGTACTTTTGGTTCTGCTGGTGGCTCTTCTAGAGCCACAGAGAATGGTTTGGAAATGGGTCTAAGGAGTGGCACTGGTGAGATGGGATTGCAGTTAGGTGGCAGTGGGATTTCAGATAATGATACATCCCCACCAACATCCACATATAATCATACAGCAATGCTCCATGGACTCTTCACAAACAACTTTCTCCAGAGTTCTAGTGGTAACACTAGCTCTGATGGCCTGCAGTAAGATGGGTATTAATAGGATGATTTGGAAGACCCCATCTGGCATGTGGAAGTGGAGGGCTATTGTGTCAACAATTTGAAGCGGTCAGAGGGTTGTAGCAATGGAAGGGACAAAGGCTTGTTAAAACTGCCCGTGCTTATCTTGTTTGCATCATGTACTCCAGTAATCGGTTTACCTTTTCAACAGTCCATCATGGGAGGGGTGTCAAATGGAGTTGAGGCTGTCTGATTGACCTCCTCATCTTCTATTCTAAGGTGATGGAATTGGAAATGAGCACTGAACAATCAAACAAGTTTTTTGCTGCCGTGGAGGAATCGGTGCCTAGATGTGTTTTGTGAATAGAAATCATTGGCCATGGCTGAGGCATTCAGCCTCAGGCATATTTGTGTTGTGCTTTGGCTCCAAAAAGCAGAGATAGAATGATGTTGGCAATGTGTTGCCCTTGTTTTTAGCAACTTTGTAGGTTGGGTCAAACAGTGCCTTAGTGTTGACCCTGTTGGATTTGGTCCTCTTTTCACTCAAGTTGGGGAATGAGCTTTGAATCTGCTCAGTAAGGATCAACCTTGTAGCACCAGCTAGGTTACAATTTTTTTGCTGGAGAGAAGATGACCTGGGTCTCAAGATAATTACTAGTATTTTGTGTGTTTATAGTTCAAACCCTAAAGCAGTGGATTCAGGGAGATTGCCATGTGCTCAGAAGAACATTCTAAAGAGTGGCCTTTGGTGCCAAGTTGTGAAATTGTTCTATCTTCATAAACAACCCCATGTCCATATGTCTCTGTCTGTGCTGATGATGCTTGTGTCCTTTGGATCTGAGTCTTTGAACATGTTTGATGTCCATCTATGGTGCCAATTGAACCACTGTTGCATGTTACTCATCAAATCAAAGGTGCTTGGGGTGTTGCAAGGTTTTAGGCTCAACCAGTCCTGAAGTACGGAGGTGAGTCTGCCAAAGTAACCCCTGTTGATCCACATTGTTGCTTAGCTGATAGTGGCTGATCTTCTTCAGCAGGTTTGAAGTGCTGTTTGCAGATAGTTGTGTACACAAGTTCAAGGTTGCAGGCCAAGGAAAACAAGTTTATGTGATTTCATGAGGAGCTCGAGCAACTTGTGGAAGCAATGTGTGAAGTAATGTGGAAGTCAGCACTGCCTGAATCTGTGAGAAAATTTTATATTCAAGAAGATGCCTCAATGTTGTGAACTACTCCATTTCTAGCTTTCATAAACCTAAATTCTTTTCCTTGTGTTTTCATGGATTGTATGTATTGCAGGAAAATATGTTTCTTTTTTTCTTTTTCTTCAGAAACTGCAACTTCATAGTCTGAGGAGCACAAGCATGATGTATTGCATTTTTGTTCCCCCTTTTTGATCCTTCAAGCCCTTGCAGATCCAAAACATCAATGCCATAATTGGAAGAACAACTGTTCATTTCTGTACCTGAGTTCTTGTTCTTCCTCCTCTTTCTTCTTTCTTTCCTCCAGTTCATAATTCTCTGCCAGACCTCTAGCACTTTCTTGGAGCTTCTTGTGCAAGCAGCAGGAGATCCTGAGATTTCAGGAACAGATAAGAGGAGCCTCAACTGAGGTGCAATCTGTTGCAGCAGAGGGAGGCAAGAAGGCAGCTCCTGGATGTGAACACTGACAATGTTTCACAATAGTGGGAGGTCCTGTGGTCATCAGCTTGTACAGTATGGTATTTGCAATGTTTTGCATGACTACTGCAGGCTGTATCAACCTAGTGTGGGCACTCTTGCACCTCGGGTAGGTACATGGGCTACGCTACAGCAGGTAGCGAGGCTCAAGTTAATGAATACCTAGTCCTCAGATTGCAACAACAGGCAGACCTACCCATCTCCATGCCAACATCATCTGCCGCATTTGCTACTCTGCAAATTGTGGTTGCAAACTTTTTGTTTCAGAGTGGAATGAGTTTGCACAATCACTTGCACATTTTGCTCCTCTGCAATTGTGGTTGCAAAACATTTGCTTGGCAGCAGTCGTAGAAGGGAGTTGTAAATCAATTTGCACATTTTGCTACTCTGCAATTGAGGTTTGCAAACAATTGGCCATCACAGCAGTGGAAGGAGTTTGTCCTGAGTGCTACAAAAACTTTGATGCAGCAGCAATTTGCAAGGATCAAATAAGAAGGCCTTTGTTTTGAGCTGGAGCAGCACATATCTACAGTGATCTGCCCACAAGGTAACCAGCAGATTGCATGTTGATTGTAGGTTCTGGGTTGATATCGGAATGGTTTGGGCATGTTTGGGTTCCAGATGTAGCCCATGTTCGGAAGAGAAACACCAGGTGCACAACTCAAGTTTTGTGGGTGATGGTTTTTTCTCTGTTCTGCACATTCAGCTCTCACAAAAAAGAGGAGGAGCTCTAAACAACTGTCTGTATCTTTTGGTCCTCGTGGAGTGTCTCAAAATAATTGAAGAAGTAGAAGAGACTGTAGAACTAGAAGAGAAGAGGAGAAGCTCATGTCTAATGTTCTCCATAGTGATGCTTGAGATTGTGGAGTTTTGTACAAGGCCATAGCCTCTGGTGATCAAGACCTAGATTTGAGAGAGAGAGAGAAATACCAACCAATGTTGTCTCATGTCTGCTAGATCTTCTACTGCAGATCTACAACTGTGGGATCTTGGATTGGCTACTCCATAGTGTTGGAATGGGAAAATCAGCATCATCAACTTAAGAAGTCTGAGGTTTTGCTTTGCATTTGAGCAGCAGAAAGTAAGATGAAGAGCATATTAACTTAGGGATTTCTCTCTGGCCACAACAAAAATGTAGGAAAAGGGGAAAAAATGTAGCAAAAACCATACTGGAATGCTGATCTTGGACAATCTGGTGGAAATAGATATGACTGAGTTCTTTGATGTCAGTCTTGGAAATGTGGACTTGGATTCTTTGACCTGCGACGTGCTCCTGATGCAGGCCGTTGTAAGGGCGGGATTGTTGGCTCCCTCACAGATGGGTAGAGAGCAGGTTGATATCTTGCTGATTCTGATATTGGCACGGCTGATGTATAATATGAGGTGTCCACACAGGATTTTCTGCAGGCATGTCTTCCCATCCTGGTAGAGGTTTTTGCTGCATGTAAGACATCATGCTGATTTGCATGGGTTCTGGAAGGTGTTGCAGTCTGTGGATTAGCTGTTGCATCAAATGAAAGTGGCAGTACAACTTCTACCTGGGATTCTCTTGCAGTACGAAGGCTTGTTAGAGTGTGAGGATGATCAGCTTCTGTTGCTTCCAGGGCATGTCTTGACCGCTGCCTCTTGCTGGCCCTTGCTCCTGCAGTTGTTGTGCAGGCAATTTCAAATCCCTTGCCAATTTACTTAGGCCTAAGTGCAATAGAGTCAGAGATAAGCAAGAGCAATTACGTGAAGAAGAAATTCAGCTGTTGCTTTACATGGTTGTTCAAAGTTCCAGATCCTTGTGAACTGTTAAATTCTGGGAAACAAAAAGCTTGACAAGGATTTCAACGGTGGCAACTTCAGGAGCTTCTTACCTGCATGCTGTGGCTTAAACCTACCAGACATCCCCTGAGAGGATTTGGAGTCAGAATCCATGTCAGTACTATCTTCTGAATCTGTGTTGGCACTATCTTCTGAATTGTCTGACTCCTCTGATGACTCCTCTGATGTGGGATCAAGAGTGAGACGATTTATACGGTAGTCTGAAGAAGGTGTCCTTGATCTCTTTTTTCGAGCTGCCAAAAGCACAACAAGGATGTCACTTACATGGACAAATTTGACATGATCATCAACACACATGTATGCTTGGCTGTCTTCAAGTTTTGTTTAGAGCTGGAATGCCCCACCTACTGGAGAGCTGCGCCGTTGGATGGTTGCAGGCTGGATGTTGGGAGAGACAAGCAGATCATGAAGTCTATCTGAGCCACTACCAATCCTCAACATGTTTTCACGATGTTGCTGAGGCAGGTTGTTGGTTGGAGCTTTCTCAACCACCTGTAAGCGTTTCTCCACTCTTTGTCTGGCAGGTACAGCCCCTCCTGTTCTCATTCTTGTGGCTGCAGTTTCAAACCATCAGCAATTATGTCAATACTCTGGTGACATGATGAATCAAATCATTAGCACAGGGAGACCCTGAATCGTCTTTTGATTGTGAGATTTCTCTTTGCTGACTCGTGTAAAGTTCCCAGAATAGCTAGTTCTATGGGTTTCATAATGGAACAGTCTCTCTACAACTGAGTTGAAATCACTTTGATTATTGATTGACTGACTTACGTGATAGAGATTCAGAAATTGCCCGTTGCACACCATTGATCTTAGCCAAGTTGTTTGCCATGCCTCGAGAGCTCATTCCTCTACGCCTTCCTGTAGCTTGCTTCATTGGCAAGCTAGCAACCACCACTGCGGTCTGGCAAGGCAATCAGAGTTTCATGAATGCCATGTAGACCTAAGTTAACTAATTTTGATGGTGAGCTCTATGGTCTTTTGACTCTTGTGCAAAGAAAGCTCTGGTAACAAACAATCTGTTTCTTACCCATGGACTCTGGTTGAATTTTGGTTGAAATGACATTCAAAGTACAACAAATCCACAAGGTTTACCTCTTCTTCTTCTTCTTCTTCCTCATCGTCAGAGCTGGAGAGAAGAATGGGTACATCAATTTTCAGCTGCTCTGACAACAGACCATCATTTGCTGCTGTGCAGCTTGTGTTTCCTGTAGCTGCAACTTTGACTGAAGTTTTCTGTATCTGCATTGGCATCCACATCACATTTTGCACAATAAATTCTCAACCTGATGATGTTGCTCATGTCAAGTCACAAGTTCAGATCTGAAATCCATTTGTGGGTATTGCCAATTTAGTTTTTCTCATGAGATTCAAGGAAAAAAATGAGCTTGGATTGACATATATTCTTTCCCCATCTGGATCTCCTGCTGCATGATTGTTTTGTAGATCCTGCTAATCCTCGTCTCTTTCTCATTAGAACCTGCTATGTGGAACAAGAGTGTCATGGAGCTCATAATATACCTAATGCTCAAACCCTTGGGGCTGCAATGATCAATTTACATGATCATGTGCAGATGTGATGCTTGGCAGCTGGTGGGCTTAATCCAGCTAATAATTTTAGCTTAATTAAGACAAGAAGGATTCAATCTGTATCCTTTTGGTTTTCTTCTGCAGCTGGCAATCTCTGATTAAGGCTAGGTTATGGGTTTCTAATTTCCACAAGTTCTTATTTCGATCATGCATCATTGTCCTTGGTTTGGCATGCTGGAGGATGGGTTCCAGCTTCTCCTTTGAAACAAAGAGAAGATCATGCATGTGAACTCTTTTGTTTTATGCATGTGGCATGGTGATCACAGTTAGATCTCTCTTTTTCTGCTGCTATGCACAATTTCACATCTGCATGATCTAGGATTGTGGGTGTCACTAAAGCATGAGCACTTCTGCTGCTATGCATTTTGCATCTAGGGTTTGCTGCAGGTCTCCTGGATCTCTTTCTGCTGCACTATGCATTTTGCATCTGCTGCATCTAGGATTGCAGGTAGACCTCAAGGATCTCATTCTGTTGCTAGATGCATTTTTCATCTGCATCATCTAGGATCGCAGCTGGTATCATGAATGTTATTACATACCTGAAATGTGGAACTTCCCTGAGCTCTTGGGGGTCTTGTGGCAGAGCACTTGAATCTCAAGGGGACTGTTGCAATGTGAACTGGTTGCTTGCAAGGCTGCTGCTGCACCATTACTGCTCCTGTATTGCAGGTTGCAGAATCAGGATTGTCAATAAGCTGTGCGGCTCCTGGAAGTGTAATTATTGCAGGAAGAAGGCCTGATTCTGCTGTATTGCTAATTGCCAAAAGAGGATCAAGCTGTGCAGCTCCTTGGAGTGTCGCAGGATTAAGGCCTGATCCTGTACTGCAGATTGCAGGAAGAGGATCAAGATGTGCAGCTGCTGCGAGTGTTGCAGGAGGCCCTGGTCCTGAATTGCCGATTGCAGAACGAGGATCAAGCTTTACAGCTCCAGGTGTTGCAGGATTAAGACCTGATCCTGCTGTATTGAAGATTGCAGAAAGAGGATGAAGCTCAGGTGCTGTTGTTGCTGCAGGAAGGTCGCTTGATGAAGGCTCCAAGAAGGCAGCTGTTCTCATGTTAATCTCTGCAACCAATTGCCCTTTCACAAGATTAGTCTGGCAATAACAACATCGATCGGTTGCACTGGACTCGTCTGGAATGCGCGACATGCAGAGAATCGTTAGGTACTAGAATTTCTCGATTCCTGGACTGGCGTTACCTTGCAGTTCGCGGTGCAAGGAGCTTAAAGCATGAATCAGTCGACCTGATGCAGAGACTTCGGCCGACGGCCTCTTAGGACTAGTCCGATTGCATGAGTATGTTCGAAGTTGCGAGAACTCGGAGTCGCAGAATTTCATCGCCTGCGCAAGAGATAATTTCAAGTTCTCTACAGCGCCGGCAACGGCAGCGACGTCGTCGTCACGATTCGCACGTTCATGCATCGATTTCATCACTGCATTACAGGAGCTTATAGGCGCGCCTTCATGGCGTTGCAACTGTTCACGATCTTCTTCTTCTCCTTCTTGTTTTTGTTCATCAGCTGCAGCAACAACATCGACAACATGTGCAGCAGCAGCAGCTTTGGAGTTTTCCAGCATTCTGCTGCAGGTGCTTGGACCTTCTGTCTGCAGATCTTGAACAAGTTCTAGCACTCTAACCATCAGCTTACCCGCCTCGATGACAATCTTTCTCTTCACGCTATCTATGCCGACGACGACGACGACGTCGTCCTTGATCTGCTGTTGCTGTGGCTCATGAGACGACGTCGTAGAGAGCTGCGGCAATTGGATAGAGCTCTGCGGTCTACCGCCTGCGACAACGACGTCTTTTACACTGCCATTGGCTCCTGGAGTTGCATGCAGCAGTAGGTCATGAGACGACGACGACGTAGCGCCCGGGAGCTGCTGCGCCAATTCCTCGGGACTAGAGCTTGGCCGTGACAAACTAACGCCTGCAACGACGACGTCTTTTACACTGCCATTGCTCGCTGGAGTTGCGTGCAGGTCAAGGAGCTCAACAACGTGCTCGTAATCAGCTGTAGTAGTACCTGCATCCTCCTGCACGGCCTCGTGCAGCTTGTCGACCACTACAGGAGCCGAGATAACATGAGGAGCGCGGCCTTCTTGTTCGGCTGGCGCGTTTGTTTGCAGCAACTTAGAATCCAAGTCATGCTCGGCGGCTGCTTTTACCGGCTCCTCATTGATCTGCTGCAGCTTCGCCTTCTCAACATTCATAGAGTATTTGAAAGCCAGGCGCTGTTCGCAAAGTGAAGCCATGTCGTCTGCTCAGCCGTGTTCCTGACGCGCTTCAGGCAGCAGGCTGCAGAGCTATTGCTCGCCGCCGCGCTGCTTTTTTCTTGTTCCTTTCTACTGCAACAAGAAGGTGGAAAACAGAATTAGATCACGAATGCTGCCATGAATGCCTGCTCTGGTACATTGATCTGTGCACTTGCTTCAGTGTCCCGTGCAATCCTGATCTCTCAGAAACATATTACGTACTCCCGCGGGACTCATTACACCCGCGAGCGATCAATCGATCGAGCTAATTATCAAGATCACGAGAAATTTTCTCTTAATTCTCGTTCTATAAATTACAGATACGAACCAGAAACAACACAAGCAAACAAAAACAAAACCGCAAATGCTTCTCAACTTCGTCTGCAGCCAGCATGAATGGACTTAAACAAACTGTCAAAGCGAAAACAAGCCGAACTTACAAATGCGGTCCCGTACGCAAAGCAGCAGCACAGAGAGAGAGAGAGAGAGAGCACATGTATGGAACAACATACTGATACAGTAACATGCAAGTTCAAACCAGTACGTCCGAAACACGTCCTCGCGCGGCCCGCAACACAGCTTCTCCAAGACTAAAAACGGTTCGAAAGAGAGCAAAGGCCCTGAGACCAAAAAAATCCAGCTTCCATCGACGCGCGCGCACGCTACAATTTCTGTTCCGACCGATCAGTCGAGATGATGTTTTGCGAAGTCGAGTGCTGCGCGAACGGCGGCCTCGCGCGCGGAGAAACGTGAAAGGCAGGAAAGACGCGCGAGCGAGCGGGCGAGCGGTGGCAGGTACGTAGGAAACACGAAAGCGACAAAAGAAAAAGAAGAAAAAGAAAAAGAAGCCCAAATTAAAAATAAACACTGAGTGCAGTTTTTAAAATTTAATTAATTATTTATTTATTTATTTTCTTTGGTGAATTTTAGCCCCATGGCAACGAAATAAAACTAAAAATCTGGTGTGAAATTTACAAATGGTTTTTTTTTTTTTTTTTTGGGAAAAAATAAATTGCAAAAGTCACCATAATTTCAGGAATTTTTTTCAAAGTTTCGCCATATTTAGACAATGAGCTCCTGGAGATCGCCAGAACAAAGTGAGATCCTAAATTTTCTTTTTACTTTGCTGGCTGACCTTTAGCCTAATTTGACTCCTCCCTCTTATGGATGATGATAGCCAGTCCATTTACTTGACAAAATTGGGGTGTAAATTTATAAAATTAAAAAATTAAAAATTAAAAAAAAAAGAAAAAAGACACCTCCTGGGTTGCTGATTATCCAAATTTGTGAGGGCGTAGCCAAATTTGGCTACAACAAAGTAGAAAAGTTTAGGAACCATGCTATCTTTTGGCAACATGTTAGAGTCTATTGTCTAAATATGGCAATTATTATTATTATTATTATTATTTTCCCTCCTAATGTTGGGGCGGGGGGGCACTTTAGAAGTGGATGGATGTGATTAATTTCATTTGAGCCAAGAGGAGGAACCCTAATTGTTAGGGTTCCTCATTTTGATGAATGAAACCTTTCCATGTAAGGTGTGCCCATTCATCCTCTTTTGAGGCAGAATTTTAACCAAGGGTTAGCCATATATTAATTCTGAAAATTTTCATTTCAATAAAAAAATTAATATATCCTCCAAGATTCAACATTTTCCTTCACAATTTTTGGCTCTATTGTGGAAAAACATTTTTTTGAGGTTTTCAGATTTTTTGAAAAATAATGTAATTAGTGTGAAAGCTGCCAAGGTAGTAGTAGTAGTAGTAGTAGTAGTAGTAGGGCATATAGCTAAGAAATTTATGGTTTGTTGTTGGGTCTATTTAATTGTGCACCAAGTTATGAATTTAATTAAGTAACTAAAAAAGCATCCAATAATTGGATTTTTAATCATGATTCATGATGACCCATAAGTTTTGAGTTCTAGAAATTCAAATTAAAACCCTAGTACTAATCTTTCTATTATGAAACCCTAATCCAAATTGAACCCTAGAACTAAGCTTGGGATTAAGAAACCCTAATCAGAGTCAGTGGCTGCAGCACTCTCCCTCCAGACTTCAGTGCTTCTTCTTCTTTTTTGTGAAATTTCGCCAAATTTCGACCTGAAAGATATGATTTCGACCTATAGAAAGGATTTTTCATGAAAAAAAATGGCCCAAATTTTTCAGACTTCGGAAAAAAAATAGTTTCCAGATTTTTATGATAAGTTTCAGTAGGTAGCCAAGAATATAGAAGGAGGATTCTGTTTTTTTTTTCAATTTTCATATTTATTCTATAGCCAAATCTGGCGAAATCATCTTATGGATGAGCGCCACTTCGGCTACATCAGAAAATTGAAAAAAAAAAAAAAAACCCTTTCCTCCAGTCCTTTGGGAAATGTCAGGTTGGGTAGGATTTAGGGTTTGCCCTAAACCCTAAACCCTAAATGAGGAGAAAATAAAAGGGAACAAAAACTCCAGAGCATTTGAGCTACATTTCTCTTCGAGATGCCACAATACAAATTAAGGTCGGTTGGGTTTTACTGTCAAAGTTTAATGGCCCCATCACCCATTTTTACACCTGAGAATTAACTTATGTGAAAGTTTTTGCCCAGGCAATTACTGTCTTAGAGCATGTCCACCAGGGAAAATTATTAAACAGGCCAAAGGAAATGTTCAATATTTCCCCTCCACCAGTGCTCAGTATGTGACTCCAGACAGTAAAATTTATTGTGAAAAAGTCAAAACGTGCCGGTTTAGCTCAGGAAATTGGTTTTTCTGCACCAAATTCGTGCAGCTTGCCGTGGCTGGTAAAAGGCGGAACACAGTTGTGGACCTCCAAAAAAGAGTAATAAACTGGACCTGATTACGGGTCAGTATTTTGATTGGTCGATCATAATATTTGTCCAGGTGGTTTGCTGTTAGTAGTTCCCGAGTATATGCAGATCCAGTTACAGTTTTATTGGTGGGTTTGCCAGGAAAAAAACAGCTGAACTTAGACATTTAATTTCATTATCCAGAGTGACATACCGAGCACTGTTGGAGATCCTCTTATAGGGGAATGCAGTGATTAGAAAAACATTTCAACAAGTTCTTTTCAGAACTAGAAAAATAAACTATTTTTTCTTTTTTTCTTTTCTAATTCTTTACATTTTTGATAATACAAATTTGGAGGGGGGCAAAGGAAAAAGAAAGAAAAAAATCTTCAGAGGATCCTGTGAAATAAGGGAGTACCTTACCCTAAGGTCAGTGTTGTCATTAAATAATCCTCAAAATACTGAAATGAAATTTTGTGAAAATATATGAAGTTAACATATTGAAAATCATCATAATTATCATAGGTTACACTCTGAATACAAAACTGAAACCTTAAACCCTAAACCCTAAATTTTTTCTTAAGCCAACATTCACTTAACATTAAGCTATAACTCATTTAACATTAGGTGCCACCTAGGATGCCACCTCGATTTTCATTTAACATTAACTTAACATCAAGTGTGAATGCACCCATTAGTTAACCCAAGTAAGTTAGTGATGGGCAAGTAGTGGTGGGTGGATTCAATTTCAGGGCTCGATTGGGTTTTGCACTTGTTGTATCCGTCTTCTTCATGGGGACAATGTGTAATAATAATAAGTCAAAAAATTTAGCCAGCCTTAAAAGAACCTTGTCTACTTGATAGAGCCCCCGATATGACCTATGGGGTAAATGCGATCAAATAATATGATAGCACCAGTTTTTAAGACTAATAAATACATGGTTCTCTTGTGTGCATTACATTTAGCCCCCCCAACCTTTTTAATTTAATACAAGAAAAAAAAGATAATTTTTTTTAGGGTTTTCTCCACTTCATGAACATATGCATAATAAGTGAGAGTGTACACATATGTGTATATGTACTCTCACTTATGTACATATGTGGGTGTTGGGCTTGTGTTGTTGTGGGTACGTATTTTACCTCGATTTAACTTATAGCTAGATCTTTTAACTCGATTCGAAACAAACCAAAATTTATGGCTATTAGATATATATATATGTATCTATACCCCATAACCAAGACAATAGCAAATGGAAGAGGGGTTTCAGTTGTCAAGGGTCCTTATGGGTGTAATAGGTACCCCTAACAAAGAGGGTATTAGAAATGTAATCTCCCCCCCTCCTTTGATGAGTAGAAGTGCAACAAGGTGGTTTCTTTATGTGTAAACCTATAGTGCAAGAGTTATTGAATATTGAATAATTTTGTCATTGAAAATTCAACAAAATCAAAAAATAAAAATGTAAAAAATTTCGAAGCAATATTGGTATTGTTGGAAAGTTCTCAACGAATAGAATTTTGTGGAGGTGATTTTATAATTTTTAGACCTAAAGTGCATGAGATATTATTGGATGTTGAGTAATCTTTGTGAATATTCAATAAAAATTCAAGGAAATCAAAACTTGGGCCACCTTTGTACATATTTGCAACTATCCAGGACACACTTGCAAGTGTAAAACATAATAGCAAACTCCTTTGGATTGAGGTTGTGATTGTGATGTCATTGTCTCATTAACCACTCCAAGGTTTTTTTTTTTATAAATTGAAAGCACCTCCTCACATGGAAGATTGGTTTGTTAGTTGTTGGAGGACCCTTCCATTGATCACATGCAAACCTTTTGCCATTTGAATATATAAATGCATTTTGTGTTGTATCCATATAGGTGTAAGATCCCTCCCATTCTTGAGGAGTAGTTATAAGAACCCTCCCCTTCATTACACCTCTTAATTTATATATATGTTAACTCACAATAACCTTTGCCTCATGCTTTACGATTGGTAAAGCTCATGGATGGAGCACATTCCCAAAACGTGAGGGCAAATTCCACTATCACCTCCTCTTATGCCCCGTTGTTTGGAAACTGCCCTTCAATTGTGTTGTGCAAATAAGATTGTTTTGATCCATATTCAAGTCTCTTTTGGACGAGGAAAAAGGCTTTCATCTTCCACACATGTGGCATATGAGGTTATCAACTATGAAAAGCCTTGAGGTTTTAGGGGTTTATGAAGGTTTGGGATTTGGATGATTGCAACAAAAAAAAAAAGGTAGTTTGTGTTTTCAAATTTGAAGAATGATTTGGTTCTTGTAACAAAGACTTTGTAACAAACAAAAGCCATCAAGTTTTATGAAACCACAAATTATAAACTATAAACTACTACTTATTGTGAGTTCAATGCTTTGGGAACTAGTTAGTTCCACCCATAAACGATATTTAGGCCTCCAGTCATATTTCTCACATCTAAAACGGTTTACAAACTTTTCTCAAGTTTCATTCACAAATATCAAAATTAAGATAGTAAAAGGCCTTAGACTATCTAAATAAAAACACTTGACCCAATCATTTCCTCTCACCAATCAAGAATGATATATTTATATATTGTGCAAGGTTTTTGGCAATTTGCAACAAGCTTTGAATGAATGGTGTGCCCCCACATACTAATTAAAAGTCAAATTAATTATGCCGAATCTACATAAATTCATCTATATTTCATCCAAAAAAGTACATTAAAAAGCATCAATGGAATTGTTCTAACCCTCATGGAACAATTCCTATTTTAATTGTTGTTGGTTTAAAGTTTGAACTTGCTCATAATAAGGAGTTTAGAGCCATGGTAAGCAAATGAAAAAAAAAAAAAAAAAAACTTGCACAAAAAAAAAAACAAAAAAAAATTCACCATAAAAAAAAAGCATATAAAAAAAAAAACAAAAA
>Ga0116231_10008884_pt1 | contig 17349 bp, 17 predicted proteins | sample S1TSphgellanicum_2_FD_89695 | JGI IMG/M metagenome (GOLD analysis project Ga0116231, IMG submission 89695) | Host-associated microbial communities from peat moss isolated from Minnesota, USA - S1T2_Fd - Sphagnum magellanicum MG | ecosystem: Host-associated > Plants > Peat moss > Unclassified...
CAAGTTGGCGGCCGATGAGGCAAAGAACGCCAGCCCGGCGCCGGCCAACGTCACCTTCGAGGTCGAGGCGAACACGAAGGCCCGGTCCGGATGGCCCGCCGCCGCGCAGGCATCGAGAATGTTGGCGATCTCGATGCGATTCTCGGTCAGGTGATGCACGGCATAGGCATTGTCCCAGAACAGCCGGAAATCGGGCGCGCCGGTCCGCATCGCCGCCAGACGGCGGACCGTCTCGTCGGAATACACGTCCCCGGTCGGGTTGGCGTATTTCGGCACGCACCACATGCCCTTCACGGTGGGGTCGGCCGCCAGCGCCTCCACCGCATCCATGTCCGGGCCGGTCCCGGTCAGCGGCACCGGAATCATCCGCACGCCGAACGCCTCGCAGATGGCGAAATGCCGGTCATAGCCAGGCACCGGGCAGATGAAGGCCGGGGCCGCGCCATCGCGCCAGGGCGCGGTCGAGCCCGGCACGCCCTTCGCCAGCGCCCACACCAGACAGTCATGCATCACCGCGAGGCTGGAATTGTCGGCCACCACCACGCGCTCGGGCGGCGCGCCGAGCATCGGGGCGAACAGCGCGCGCGTCTCGGGCAGGCCCTGCAGGCCGCCATAGTTGCGCGCATCCTCGCCCGCCTCGGTGAGATGATCCTGGTTGCCGGTCAGCCCCAGCATCGCGTTGGCGAGATCGAGCTGATCCGGCCCCGGCTTGCCGCGCGTCATGTCCAGCTTCAGGCCGCGCGCGCGGAACGCGTCATAGGCGGCGCGGGCCTCGCGACGGAGCGAGGCGAGTTCGGGCGCTGACAATTCGGCGATGGGAGTCACGGCTACCTCGGCTAATCATGGGTCGAGAGCGGACCATATGGCCGCGCCCGTCCCGGTGCATCCGCTCGCTTTCCGTATCAGGCGTGCAACGGCGGCGCGGCCTGGCCGAGCACCCAGCCCTCCCAGGCGTTGATCCAAGGGTCATCCGGCACGCCCTCGCCGCGGTTCCCCTCCAGCACGTTGATCACGCAGAGCAGCCCGAGCAGGCTGTCGAACCGGTCCTCGCCATCCGCACGCGACCCGAAGCCCTCGATCGAGCCCGATGCGAGCGCCGGATCGGGATCGACGCGCAGGGCCGCCATCGCCGCGAGAAGCGCCGGAGCGAGCGCCGCGCGATCCGCCTGTCGCCGCTTGCTGCCGGCCAGCCGCAGCCCGAGATGCCGCAGCGCCTCGGCCGGATAGGTCTCCGCGATCACCACGCCGCCGCGCGCCACGAGGTTCGCCAGCCGGCCGTCGAACGGCCAGAGATGGACGGCGCGCCCGTCAATCATCCCCGGCAGCAGAAGCTCCCGCCACGCGCTGAGCGCCGCCTTGCCGACCTGATTGGCCCCGAGCGTCCAGAACAGCGATGCCCCGGCCGGCCGGTCCGCCGTCTTGCGGTCGCACAGTCGGGTCATTTGGGCGAAGGTCTCGAATCCCAGCGCCGCGACGTGAGGGGCTCGCGTGACGCCAGCGCGGCCACGGCGGGGATAGAACGGGCGCCCGCCCGAGATGTCGGCGACATCGGCACAGACATCGAAAAAGGCGGGGCGATCCGCGAGCGCCCGCAGGAAGGCGGGAAAATCCGGCTCGGTCGCATGGCGACGGGCGAAGTCGCGGGGCAGGCCGATCGGCAGGTCGAGGCCCAGAACGACCGGCTCGCCCGAAGCCAACAGACGCAGCCGGGCGAGCAGGGTGCTTACATCGCCCACCGGTTCGGGCGGCGAAACCTTCCAGCCAGAAACGCGCCGGGCGGCAAGGGTCATCCAGCGTTTTCGCGGATCGACGCTCCAATCCGCGTGGGCCGCGATCAAAGCGGCTTGTGGGCCCGTTCGATCAGGCGGGCGAAGAACCCGGGCTTCTTCGGCGGCTCGGCGGCCTTGGCGGCGGCCTTCTGCCGCTCCCGCTCCTCGGCCGCCCGCTCGCGCTCCTTCAGCGCCATCCATTTGTCCAGGGTCATGCCCGCCTTGGCGGCGCGCTTGGCCTCGTAGGCCCGCTGGCCCTCGGTCATCTGCTTGGTCATGGCCGTGTTGTCGCAAGTCGCGTGCCCGGCATCAAGCGTGCCGCGTCCCGGGATGGCCTCGACCCGGGCGCCACATTCATGCTCCTCTCCCGCCATGGCCGAAGATCGCGTGAAGGCGGGAGTGTGGGTGCAGATCGCCCTGCGCCTGGGCAATTCCTCCGGCCGCTACGGCGCCGTGCTGGCCAAGGGCGATCCGGACGCCGGCGGCATCCTCGTCGTGTTGCGCGGGCAAGGCGGGGTTTCGGTGCTCAGCCAGGTTCGTGCGGCGGATGGGGCCCCGGCCTGGATGCGGGGCACCGGCCCCGGCGCGGTCGATCAGCCGACGGCGGACGCCTATGTCGCCCGCCAGCGCAAATTCGATCCCGATCTGTGGGTCCTGGAATTCGAGAGCCCCGACCTACTCCCGCCCTTCGAGGGCAAGATCATCGAATAGCTTACGAATACGCCGCGACGCGCTCCGCCAGCCGCTCCACCAGCGGATCGTGCAGCCCCAGCGCGCGCAGCCCGTCGCGCGTCCGCCACAGATACTCGGCCGACGAGCCGAGTTCGCCCCGCGCCGTCGCGAGCCGCCGCACCGTCTCGTCCTCCGGCAGGTCGCCGGCATAGAACATCGCGGCGTGGTTGATCACGAACGCCACGGCCGGAACCGTGCTGTCGTCCGCCCGCGAGCGCAGGGTCACCCAGCGCGCGACGTAGCCGTCGCCCATCATCTCGCGCCGCCACAGCAGGTCGAGTTCCGATGCCACATCCGCCTCCGACACATGCAGCGCGACGCCCTCGCAGCATCCGCCGGGCGCGAGTCCCAGCACGAGGCCGGGATTTTCCGGCGTGCCCCGTCCGGCGGGGGTGCCGAGGCAGAAGGCGCGGTGATAGCCCTCCAGCACCATCGCGCGACTGTCGTCGTGATGGATGATCGGGTTCCAGATCAGCGACCCGTAGCCGAACACCCACACGCCCTCGCCCGGCGCGGGATGCAGCGCGAGCGTCGCCGCGAGGCTTGCCTGCCGCTCTTCGGGAGTCCGGAGCGGGAGCTTCAACGCGCAACGGGCGACCATCGCCGAAAGCGCATCGTTCAGTAGCATCTCGCGATGCAGAACATGCCGTGCGGGAGGCTCGTCAGGCGTCGCCATGGCACTCTCCTCGGCGCAGCATCCGCCCATCGTGCGCGCCAGGGCCAGGGTGCATCGCAACAATGGAAATAAATAAGCACTTGCGCGGCGTTCCTGTGGCCGAAATATCACGATCGCGTGGCATGTGGATGATGTGAGGGTTGGGGGTTGGCACGGCGCGCCGCCGTTGCGCAGTGTCGCGCGCTATCCAAATCTTCGATACACGCGAGAGAAGAGACGACATGAAACGTGCCCTGCTAGCCGCCACGCTCCTTTTACTGCCGCTCGCTCTCGTTCCGGTCGCGGCCCGCGCCCAGCCGGTGACCGGCCTGTATGTCGGCGCCGGGGCCGGCGGGAACTTCATGACCGATGAGAAAATCCGCAACACCATCGGCGGCGTCAGTTCCACCCGGAAGAACAAATTCTATGACGGCGCGGTCGGCGTCGGCAGCATCGGCTGGGGGTTCGGCAACGGATTGCGATTGGAGGCGGAGGGCGATTTCCGCTTCGACAAGCTCAACGGGCATCCGCCCGGTGCCGGCATGGCCTCCATAGGCGGCCGGGAGCGGAAATATGGCGGCATGGCCAACGCTCTGTTCGATTTCGACATCGGCTCTCCGTACGTCTGGCCCTATGTCGGCGTCGGCGCCGGTTATATGGACGTCCATCGCCTCGTCACCGGCACATCCTCCGCCGGAATCGTTGGTACACGGGATTACTCGATTGACGGGCTCGCGGTGCAGGGCATCGCCGGCGTGTCGATCCCGGTGCCGTTCGTGGTCGGTCTGTCGGCGACAGTGGAGTATCGCTACCTGGGGGTTGAGGACACCAAGGAGAGCGTGGCCCTCGTCTCGGCCGCCGGCACCAGTCACGGGCAGCAAAAGGTGATCAACGACCACAACCAGAGCGCCCTGATCGGCCTGCGCTACGCCTTCAACGTCGTCCCGCCATCCGCCCCGCAGGCTGTCGTCGCGCCCGCCGCCCCGCCCCAGGTGACCCCCGCGCGATCTTACCTCGTGTTCTTCGATTGGGACCGCGCGGATCTCACCGCCCGCGCTCGCCAGATCATCGCCGATGCCGCTCAGGCCTCCACCCGCGTCCAAACCACGCGCATCGAGGTCAGCGGCCACGCCGACCGCACCGGCACCGCAGCCTACAACCAGGCCCTGTCGATGCGCCGGGCCGAGACGGTCGCGGGCGAACTGGTCCGCGACGGCGTCGGGCGCTCCGCCATCGACATCCACGCCTATGGCGACACCAAACCCCTCGTCGCCACGGCGCCGGGCGTGCGGGAACCGCAGAACCGGCGGGTCGAGATCGTTTTTCATTAGAATTTCGGTCCGTATCCGCGGCTTGGCGTGTCGCCCTTGCCATTCGCACGATGAAAACGTGGCGGCCGACGCATCCTCCCTCTGGTCGCGGACGACTCCGCCCAATAGGGTCATGCTGGCGTGAGTTGGCAGCGGGGGCTTGGATGACGAAACGGCGTACGGCGCTTCTGGGCACGACGATCATCGGCGTGGCGGCGATTGCCGGAGGTCGCGGCGCGCAGGCCCAGCCAATCAGTGGGCTCTATGTCGGCGCCGGGGTCGGGTACAGCCTGCTCCAGCACGAGGCGGGGACGGTCGATGCGACCGTGCCTTATGTCACGCCGCAGAAAGTCCCCGCCACGGCCGAGTTCAAGGGCGGCATCGGCGGGGTCGGCAGCGTCGGCTATGGCGTTGGCAACGGCCTGCGCATCGAGATCGAGGGCACGGCCCGCAGCAACCAGCAGAAGCCGAGCAGCGCCACGGTCACGACCAACGGCAGCACCACGCCGACCACGGTCTCCGCATCAACCGGCACCGAGAACAAGTTCGGCGTCATGGTCAACGTCCTGTACGACGCTGATGTCGGGCTGACCTGGCTTTACCCGTATGTCGGCGTCGGCGCCGGCTACCAGTTCGTCGAATGGAGCAATGTGGGCGTGCTGGCCAATGGCGTGTCCTATTTCACCGGGCCAACCAGCGTGACCGCCAACCAGACCCTCGGCAAGCCGGCCTACCAGGCGATCCTGGGCGGCTCCTTCCCGATCGAGCAGGTCGCCGGCCTGTCGCTGACCGCCGAATACCGGTTCATGGGCATCACCGGCACCCGCGCCTATACTAGTGTCGCCACCTTCCAGTTCGGCACGCCGGCGACGACGCATGTGCGGGAATCCTCCGATTACAGCCACACCTTCCTCGTGGGTCTGCGCTATGCGTTCGATGTGAATCCCGAGCCGGAGGCGCCTCCGGCGGCGCCGGTGCCGCAGGGTTACGCGCCCGCTCCGGCGGCCGTGCGCACCTACATCGTGTTCTTCGATTTCGACAGCGCCGAACTGACCCAGCGCGCGCGGGATATCATCGCCGACGCGGTGCGCGCGTCCGGCCGCATTCAGCACACGCGAATCGAAGTGTCCGGCAACGCCGACCGCAGCGGCACTCCGGCCTATAACCAAGCGCTCTCGCTGCGCCGGGCCGAGGTCGTGGCCGCCGAGATGGAACGGTGGGGCGTGCCGCGCCAGATCATGGACATCCACGCCTATGGCGATACACGCCCCCTCGTGCCGACGGCCGCGGGCGTGCGGGAGCCGCAGAATCGCCGCGTCGAGATTACCTACCGATAAGTTGCATTAACTTCTGGCCATTCACCGTCTCGTGATAGCCACACTGCGTGTTGCCCATCGGCAACAACTGTGTCGCGAAAAGCAGAAGTGTCCCTCTCGCGGGTATTCGGCTCTGGTCTCCGTCACCGAGGATGGCTAGCTTGTTCTCGAAACGGATGGACTGGTGCGAGCCGTCCGGTGCCGGTCTCGCTCCCATGGGCGTGACGAACTGAAAACCGAGGAGAGTTTGATTATGAAGCTTCGGAGTGCGCTTCTGGCGGCGACCGTGATGGGTGCCCCGATCGCCGCGATGGCCCAGCCTGTGACCGGTCTTTATGTCGGGGCGGGCGCGGGCTTCAATTACCAGACCGAGACCAAGGTTAAGACCTTGTCGTTCGGCACGATTCAGGCCCATGGCGGAAATCTTGCTTCGAGCGGCGGTTTTGTCGGTGTCGGCAGCGTCGGCTACGGCCTCGGCAACAGCCTGCGCTTCGAGGTCGAGGGCGACTATCGCAACGACCACAGCCATCTGCGCGGCGCGTATACCACGCCGACAGGCATCAAGGTTGGCGGCGGCGGGGACGTCCAGTCCTACGGCGTGATGGTCAACGCCTTGTTCGATTTCGACCCGGGCCTCGGCTTCCTGTTCCCGTATGTCGGCGTCGGCGTCGGCTATGACGCGGTCGGGATCAACAAGGGCACGGCGTTCACCGCGCTCGGCCGCACGCTTGACATCACCGACAACACGAAGGGTTCGTTGGCCGCTCAGGCGATCCTCGGCGCCGCGATCCCCATCGCCGCTGTTCCTGGCCTGTCGCTGACCGCCGAGTATCGCTTCCATGACGACACCGACTCCGAGGGCTTCCGTGGCAAGGTGCCCGTGACCGGCGGGACGCTCGCTGGCCGCGAAAAGATCGGCAGCCTGCAGGACCATGCGGCCCTGATCGGCTTCCGCTACGCCTTCAACGCCGCCCCGCCGCCCCCGCCAATGGCTCCTGTGGTTACCGCTCCGCCGACCGGCGCCGTCGCCCGCACCTATCTCGTGTTCTTCGACTGGGATCGTTCCGACCTGACCGCCCGCGCGCGCCAGATCGTGGCCGATGCCGCCAAGAACAGCACGGCGGTGCAGTCGACCAAGATCCAGGTCTCCGGCCACGCCGACCGTTCGGGCACGCCGCAATACAACCAGGGTCTGTCGCTGCGTCGCGCCGAGACCGTGGCCGCCGAGCTGGTGCGTGACGGGGTGCCCCGCGCCGCGATCACAATCCAGGCCTTCGGCGACACGCGCCCGCTGGTGCCGACCGCCGCTGGCGTCCGCGAGCCGCAGAATCGCCGCGTGGAAATCGTCCTCCAGTAATCTGGCGAACGCTTTCGGGCTCGTCTCTGATGACCCCCGCGCCGGGCGACCGGTGCGGGGATTTTCTTTTGTGCCTCTCTCATGTCAGCCGGAGAGATCGGCTCTCGGACCGCCCCCTCCCCCAGCCCCTCCCCTTGCGGGAGGGGCTGGGTGAGGGGTGCCAGCGATACCCGGGTCAGTGATTGCACCGGCCGGCATCGAAGAAATTTTTTGGCGCCCCGGGCGTTTCTCCCGCCGTCGTCCGCGCCACCCCCACTTGCGTTTCGCGCATCTCTGATAAGCTGCCGCTATGCAGATCACTCCCGACGACCCGTTCCGCGACTACAAATCCGGCCCGTATTTCTGTGAGTTGACGCATGAGCGCGCCGATGACCGGGGCGCTCCGGCGATCGTCAAGCAGCGTCTCGCGGCAATCGGGATGGAGACGCTCCGCGCGCGGGCAGCCGCCGCCGAGACCGACCTGATCAATCTCGGCATCACCTTCACGGTCTATTCCGACTCCACCGCGATCGACCGCATCCTGCCGTTCGACTGCATTCCGCGCATTCTCACGGCGGCGGAATGGCACCAGCTGGAAACCGGCGTGAAGCAGCGCGTCGCCGCGCTCAATGCCTTCCTCCATGACATTTATCACGACCGGAAAATCGTGAAGGACGGCGTGGTGCCCGCGGACCTCGTGTTCGGCAACGCCAACTACCGGCCGGAGATGGAGAACTTCCCCGTCCGGTTCGGCACCTACGTCCATATCTGCGGCACCGACATCGTGCGCGACGCCGCCGGCAAGTTTCTGGTGCTGGAGGACAATGCCCGCACGCCGTCCGGCGTTTCCTATGTGGTCGAGAACCGGCATCTGATGTCCCGCGCCTTCCCCGACCTGATGGCCGGCATGAAGCTCCGCCCGGTGGACGATTACGGAAGGCGGCTGCTGGAGGCGATGTGCGAGATCGCGCCCGAGGGCGTGGACGATCCGCAGGTCGTGCTGCTCTCGCCCGGCATCTACAACTCCGCCTATTTCGAGCATGTGTTCCTCTCCCGCGAGATGGGCGTCCCGCTGGTCGAGGGGGCCGATCTCATGGTCGAGAACGACCGTGTCTGGATGCGCACCACGGGCGGTCGCCGCCCGGTTCACACCATCTATCGCCGCATCGGCGACGATTTCCTCGATCCGACCGTGTTCCGGCCCGACAGCCTGCTGGGCGTTCCCGGCCTAATCGGCGCCTGGCGGCGCGGCGCGGTCACGCTGGCGAATGCCGTGGGCACGGGGGTGGCGGACGACAAGGCGATCTATGCCTACATGCCGCGCATCATCAAATACTACCTCGGTGAGGACGCCATCCTGCCCAATGTCGAGACCCATATCTGCCGCGAAAAGGAGGGTCTCGATTTCACGCTCGACCGGCTGGAAAAGCTGGTCATCAAGCCGGTGGGCGAATCGGGCGGCTACGGCATCACCATCGGGCCCCGCGCCTCCCGCGCGCAGCTGGAAACGGCGCGCGCGGCGCTCATCGCCGATCCGTCCAACTGGATTTCCCAGCCCGTCATTTCCCTGTCGGTGGCGCCGACCCTCGTCGAGGACGGCATTCGTCCCCGGCATCTGGATCTTCGCCCCTTTGCCGTCACCGGGCGGGACACCTGGGTGCTGCCGGGCGGGCTGTCGCGCGTCGCGCTGAAGGAGGGCAGCCTGATCGTGAACTCCTCGCAGGGCGGCGGCTCGAAGGACACCTGGGTGTTGACCGACGAGATGGTGGAGGGCGTGGCATGAGCCGCGACACGCCGCTGCTCGCGCGCTACGCCGAGAGCCTGTTCTGGATGGCGCGCTATCTGGAACGCGTGGAGAACTTGGCGCGTCTGATCGACGTGACGCAGACCTTCGAGAGCCCCGGCCACGAGGCTGAATCCTGGTTCGCGCTGATCCGCATCAACGCCGACGAAGCCGAGTTCGCGAAACGTGGCCTGGTGCCGACCGCCGAGGCGGTGAGGCGCTTCTACCTCATCGATCCGGCGAACCCGACCGGCGTGATCGCGAGCCTGGAGGCCGCGCGCATCAACGCCCGCACCCTGCGCCCGGTGATTTCGACCGAGATGTGGGTGCAGCTGAACGTGTTCCACCGCGAGATGCTCGCCACCACCGAGGACGATCTGTCCGGAGACCACCTCTCCCGCCTGTGCAGCCGCCTGAAGGAAGGCGTGCAGACCCATACCGGCATCACCGAGGGCACGTTCTTCCGCGATCAGGGCTGGTTCTTCTACCAAATGGGAAGGGCGATCGAACGCGCCGATCAGATGACCCGCCTGCTGGACATCCGCTACCACCTGCTGGTGCGCGCGGCCGGCGAGGAGCGCCGGATCGCGGAACTGACGCAATGGAATGGGGTGCTGCGCGCCGCCGCCGGCTACCACGCCTTCCGCCGCGTCGCTTCCGCCGGCTTCAAGCCCGCCGATGTCGTGCAGTTCCTGCTGACCGACCGTTCCTTCCCGCGCAGCGTCGCGCTCTGCGTCGAACAGATCGAGACTCAGCTCTCCGGCCTGCGCCGCCGCTACGGCCTGCGCGGCACGGTGGCGGCGCTGGAGCGGGTCGAGGAATTGCGGGCCGGCCTCGTCGGCCGCTCGATCGACAAGATTCTGGCCGACGGGCTGCACCATTTCCTCGATGGCGTGCAGCGGGATCTGATTTTGCTCGCCGCCGAGATCGGCACGGCCTTCTTCCGCGACTGGCGGCCTTTGGCGGAGACAGGGGCTGCGACCGAGGCGTCGCAGGTGCAGACGCAGACGGCGTAGTCCCTACCCTGCAAGACACAGACGCTCGGACCGGCCGCTCCCGCGAGTGGAGGGGAAGCCGCTCCTTTCCCCCTTGCGGGAGGGGATGGGGGAGGAGTGTAAGCGGTATGTTGGTCGGTGATTACGCAGACTGAAGGGGTGGTCACTTCACCCGCGCCACCCGCAGCGCGTTCGTCGTGCCCGGCTGGCCGAACGGCACCCCGGCCGTGACCGTGATCTCGTCGCCGTGCTTCGCGAAACCCTCCGCCAGACTGACCCGCACGGCCTTCGCCACCGTGTCTGTCATCGAATGCGCTTCCGGCGCGACCACGGCATGCACCCCCCAGACCACCGCCAGACGCCGAGCGGTTTGCTCCGAGGGCGTCAGCGCCAGGATCGGCGCCTCCGGCCGCTCGCGCGCCGTGCGCAAGGCGGTGCTGCCCGAGGCGGTGAAGGCGCAGATCACGCTGCCACCGATCGTGTGCGTCACCTGCCGGGCGGCGGCCGCGATGGCGTCCGCCGTCGAGCGGTCCGGCGCGGGGCGCGACGCCTCGATGATCGCCCGCCAGCCCTCGTCCTGCTCCACCCGCGCGACGATCCGGTCCATCATGTTGACTGCCTCATACGGGTATTGCCCGGCCGCCGTCTCGGCCGACAGCATCACCGCGTCGGCGCCGTCGAACACCGCCGTCGCCACGTCGGACGCCTCGGCGCGGGTCGGCGCGGGGGCGCTGATCATGCTCTCCAGCATCTGCGTGGCCACCACCACCGGCCGGCCCATCTGCCGCGCGATGCGCACGATGCGCTTCTGCGCGAGCGGCACTTCCTCGGGCGGCAACTCCACCCCGAGATCGCCGCGCGCGACCATCACCGCGTCCGACAGCTGAATGATGGCATCCAGATCGTCCAGCGCCTGCGGCTTCTCCAGCTTGGTCATGATCCAGGCGCGGCCGGCGGCCAGTTCCCGCGCCTCCAGCACGTCCTCGACCCGCTGGACGAAGGACAGGCCGATGTAATCGACGCCGTGATCCAGCGCGAACGCCATGTCCGCGCGGTCCTTCACCGTCAGCGCCGGGATCGGCAGCACCATGTCGGGCACGTTGACGCCTTTACGGTCCGACAGCGGGCCGCCGACCACGATCTCGGTCTCAAGCCGGTCCTCCAGCTTGCGCACCACGCGCAGCCGCAGCTTGCCGTCGTCCAGCAGCAGCGAGGTGCCGATCGAGGCGGCGGCGATGATCTCGGGATGCGGAAGGTTCACCCGTCGCACGTCGCCGGGCGTCGCGTTCAGGTCCAGCTGAAACAACTGCCCGGTCTGCAGCCGCACCCGCCCGCCGCCGAACCGGCCGACGCGCAGCTTCGGCCCCTGCACGTCCGCGAGGATACCGATCGGGCGGTCGAAGCGGCGTTCGAGGTCGCGGATGATGGCGATGCGAGCGGCGTGTTCGTCATGCGTGCCGTGGCTGAAATTCAGCCGGAAAACGTCGGCGCCGGCGCTGAACAGCCGGCCCAGCACCTCCGGCGTGGAACTCGACGGACCGATGGTCGCGACGATCTTGGTGCGCCGGCGTCGGCGCAACTTCTGGCGTGCTGGCATGCGGGTGTCCTCTCCCGACGCTCAGGCGCAGAGGATGGCCCGCACGTCGTTCACGTTGGTGAGTGTCGGCCCGGTCCGCACGAGGTCGCCGATGGCGTCGAACAGGCCGTAGCTGTCATGGGCGGCCAGCACGGCCCTTGGGTCAAGCCCGGCCAGTCGCGCGCGCGCCAATGTGTCCGGCGCCACGATCGCGCCGGCCGCGTCATCGGTGCCGTCGATCCCGTCGGTGTCCCCGGCGATGGCCCAGATGCCGGACGCGCCGTCCAGCGCCACGGCGAGGCCGAGCAGGAACTCGGTGTTTCGCCCGCCCCGCCCCGCCGGCCCGGCACCGATCGTCACCGTGGTTTCGCCGCCCGACAGCAGCACGGCCGGGGCGGGCAGAGGCGTGCCATGACAATGCACACCGCGCGCGATCCCGGCCATCACCGTGCCCATCTCGCGGCTCTCGCCTTCCAGCGCATCGCCCAGGATCAGCGGTGTGAAGCCCATGGTGCGCGCGGTATCGGCGGCGGCGGCGAGCGCCATCGCCGGGGTCGCGATCATGCGGAACGAGGCATGCGGCAGGCTGCCGGGCTTCGGCGTCTCGTCCGCCTCCTCGGCAAGCCGTGCCGCGACGGCCGGCGAGGGCGTGATGCCGTGGTGGGCGAGCACCGCGCGCGCCTGCGCGAAGGTGGTGGCATCGGGCACCGTCGGGCCGCTCGCGATCACCGCCGGGTCGTCGCCCGGCACGTCGCTGATTGCCAGGGTCACGACGCGCGCGGGGAAGGCCGCCGCCGCCAGCCTCCCGCCCTTGATGGCGGAGAGATGCTTGCGGACGCAGTTCATCTCCGAGATCGTCGCGCCGGACGCGAGCAGCGCGCGGTTGACAGCCTGCTTGTCCGCCAAGGTGAGGCCCGGCGCGGGCAGCGCCATGAGCGCGGAACCGCCGCCCGAGATCAGCGCGATGACCAGATCCTCGGCCCCGAGCCCCCGCACCGCCTCCAGCACGCGGCGCGCGCCGATTTCGCTGTTGGCGTCCGGAACGGGATGCGACGCCTCGATCACGGCGATGCGGCGCGTCGGCACGGCATGCCCATACCGGGTGACGACGACCCCGGACAATTCCACATCCGGCCAGGCCGCCTCCAGCGCCGCCGCCATCAGCGCGGCCGATTTCCCGGCGCCGACGACCACGCAGCGCCCGGCGGGCATGGGCGGTAGATGGGAAGCCAGCATCACGCGCGGATCGGCCGCCGCCACGGCGGCATCGAAGATCCCGCGAAGCGCTGCCCGCGCCTCGACATCGCTCCATTGGGCGCCGTGCCGGGCCATCGCGTTTCCCCTCATCCCGGCGCGAGTATGGCGAAGCGGCGCGTGCCACGCCATCTATGGCCCGAGCAAGAGGAGAAACCGATGCCAGCCTCCGCAATGGACGACGCGACCCGCACCGAACTGGAGGCCGCCGCCTTCCGCCGCCTCGTGCAACATCTGCGCGAGCGGACCGACGTGCAGAACATCGACCTGATGAATCTCGCCGGGTTCTGCCGCAACTGCCTGTCGCGCTGGTATCGCGAGGCGGCGGCCGAACACGACATCGCCCTCGCTGATCCCGACGCGCGGGATATCGTCTACGGCATGCCCTACAAGGAATGGCAGGCGAGGTATCAGAAGGAGGCGACGGCGGAGCAGAAGGCGGCGCTGGCGACCTCCCACCCGGGTCATTGACCCGCATCTGCGCGCCCGCTACTCCCCCGCCCCTTGGTGGGACGGGGTGAGAGCATGAGCGATACCGGCGTTGTGACAAAAGCGCCCGCGAAGTCCGATGGCCCGTCCGATGTCGGCGGGATCGCCGGGGACCGTCTGCGCTCCATCATCGAACGAATCGAGCGGCTGGAAGAGGAGAAGAAAACCCTCTCCAGCGACATCAAGGATGTCTACGCCGAGGCGAAGGGCGCGGGGTTCGACGTCAAGATCCTCCGCAAGCTGATTTCGCTGCGCCGGCTGGAGGCGCAGGAGCGCGAGGAGATGGATGAGATCCTGACCCTCTATATGCGCGCGATCGGCATGTAGAGGCGCGGACGCGTCACCAGAACTCGGTGCCCGGCGCGCCCTTGAACGGGCCGATCAAATCGGCGGTGATCCAGCCGCCGTAGAAGCCACCGGGCTGTGGCGTCACGCGTTCCTCGTCGAGGAAGCAGGCATCCATCCGCCCGGCATAGACGGCGACATGGTCGCGCAGCGCCGCATAGGCGGCGTTCGGCGCCGGATACAGCCATCCGGCATCGCGTTCGACGCGCCCGCCGCCGCTCAGCGACACGTAGCGCGCGTGTCCCTTCCATTCGCAGAAGCTGGTTCTGGCGCTGGCGGACAGCGCGCCTTGCCGGAACGCGTCGGCGGCGATGTAGTAGGTCGGCGGATGCGTGGTCTCCAGGATGCGCCATCCCCCCGGCGCATCGACGATGATCTCGCCGCCCAGCACGATCCGGATCCGCCGCGTGACCGCCTCGATGGCCGGCGGACGCGGGAAATCCGCCACGCGGAGTTTGGCCGACTCCATTTCAGGCCACCTCATGATCCACGAGGTCGAGCACATCGGAAATGTGCCGCGACCAGGTCGGCGGTTGCCACAGCTTGAGCCGTTCCAACTGCGCGGCGCGGCGCTGCGAATTGGGCGTGGCGTAGTCGACGATCGCCTTCATCCACCCAAGGCCGTCGAGCGGGTCGAGATATTCGGGCACGGAGCGGCCGACCTCGCGCAGCGCCGGCAGATCGCTGCACAGGGCGGGAACGCCCCGCGCCAAACCCTCCGCGAGCGGAAGGCCGTATCCCTCGGCGAAAGACGGCAGCAGAATCGCCTTGGCCCGTCGCAGCAGCGCATAGGCCTGCGCGTCGGACATGGCGCTGTGTTCCTCGACCAGGCCGCGCAATGAGGGCGCCCGCTCCAGCATGTCCAGAACCTGTTCGTTCTCCCAGCCCCGGCGGCCGATGAGGACGAGGCGGGGGGCATTTTCGCCCCGCTCTTCGGCGAGTCGCCGCCAGATATGCAGCAGCAGCAGGTGGTTCTTCCGCGGCTCGATGGTGCCGATATAGACGAAGGTTGGCGGCCCATCGTCTTGCGTCGGCGCCGCGTGGCTCTCCGCCGAGTCGATCCCGAGCGGCAGGACCATGACGGGCGGGTTGCGGCCGACTTCGGTGAGCCATGGCATCAACGACTGGCGAGTGGCCTCGCTGTTCACAATGATGGCATCGGCCATGCGCGCGACCGTCTGGATCCGCCGATGGTGGCGGGCGGGCTCGGCCGGCCGGGCATATTCCGGATACTCGATTGGGATCAGGTCATGCACCATGCACACGAACGAGGCGCGTTCCCGGGTCAGCGTCGATTCGATCACCGCCGGACGGTCGAGATGATGGTGCGAGACGAGCAGATAGGCGCTCCGCTTGCGCCGTTCGACCGCGGGCGGATACGGAATGTTGCCCCGAAGCAACACACCGTTCAGCAGCCAGCGCGCCGCGCGGCGCACCGCCTCGCCGTTGGTGTCGGCCGCGCGCCAACGCTTGGCCGTCAGGTCGAGGAATTTGCGCGTCGCGGTCCGCGGCAGATGCGCGTAGCTGCCGAGAGGATGCATGGCCGCGAAATCCAGCCGAGTCTCGGCGCGGGTCAGCAATTCCTCGGCATAAGCCAGTTCCACGCGGTCGATCCCGCTTGGCACCGGGGATTTGGCGCGCGACAGGGTGCGCGAAAGATCGAGGATCAGCCGCCGTGTCACGCCACGGCCACGGGCCGCGTCGCCGCGGCGTGGACCCCCATTTCCGAAATCAGGGTGGCCGCGAGTTCGTCGGCCGCCAGATCCTCGCGCCGGCCACTGGCGGGCGGATGGGTCCGCCAGATCACGTAGTCGGTTTCCTGGCTCGCCACGCCAAGGCTGGCGAACGCGCCGGCAAGGCTCGGCTGATGGTCGCCGTAGACCATCAGCCAACCGGTTTCGCCCGTGTCCCTGGCGATGGAACGGAGGCACTCGGTGAGGATGGGCAACATGGCGTCTGTGCCCTGGGCGTGGCGCAGCCACCGGCCGAACGCCTCGGCATCAGCGATGTGGGCGAGGGATGGCGGTAGGTCACGCGCGGGCGCCAGTCCGTCCATGCCCGACCATGGTCCGTGATTCTCCATGGTGATGGCGAGCACGAAACTCCTCCGGCCGTGAACGCCGATGAGGTCCGCCACCTTGGTGGCGACCTCGACATCGGTCACATACTGGCCATCGCGGCGCGCCGTGGCGAAGGCCTCCTGACCGACCAAATGATCAAATCCAAGCAAACGAAGCGCGCGGGTGCGTTCGTAGAAACGCATGTCGAACGGGTGAACGCAAATCGTCACATATCCCGCCTCCCGCGCGGCACGTGCGAGGGAGGGCAGGGTGGGGTCGAGAAAAGCCGCATACGGGTTGAACCGATCAAGGCCGAGCACACGCTCCGGAAGGCCAGTCAGTACCGCAAACTCCGTCCGTATCGTGTTGGCGCCCCAGCAAGGCACGGCGAGGCGGCCATGGCTGAGCGACTCGCCGGCCAGCCGCCTGAACTCCGGAAGCATATCGTCGAGGCCGGGATGCAGCCGTCCGGCGTCCATGAACGATTCGCCCTGGACGATCACGATCGGCCCCCCGTCGCCACGCGCGCCGCCTTGCGGCAACTCGCCCAGGCGGAATTCCCGCGCCACCTGGCGCCGGCCGTTCCGCTCCGCGCGGGCCAGCGTCGCGTGCATGACGCAGGATCCGAGCAGTCCGACGCGGCCGATATCGGTCACCGGGTCCCGGCTCAGTCCAAGGCGGTGATAGGAGCGCCGCAGCCGGCGGAGGATCGGATCCCAGGTCGGGACGATGAAACAGGCAGCGCCGAGCACGGGCGCCAGCGCAGCCAGCGCGATTTGGACGACCACCGGGACGCGCCACAGCGGTGGCTCGATCCAGAAGGCGGCCCCGACGAACAGTAGCACCGCCCCGACACCGGCGAGGGCCCTGAACGTGCCGGCGAACGGCAGATACAGCTGGGGGTGCCGCACCAGTTCCAGCAGTTCCGACCGGTCGGCGAACACCACGGGTTCCTGCAGCACCTTCCGCTTCACCAAATCGACCGCCGCGAGCCCCACGGCCGTGCCGGCGATGGCAATGCCCGACAGCACTGGGCGGGCGGTCGCGAGGAGTGCCAGGCCAAAGCCGACGACAAATGGGATGATATCGACCACCAGCCCCAAGACCGGCCCGATCAGCCACGCCCCTGCGCTGAGACGCAGCCCGAGCCATCCCGCCGCGCAGAGCGACAATCCGATCAAAACCGTATGCATGGATGCCCTAACGGCCAGGCACGATGTGAAACCTCACGCCGGACAGGATTCGGTCTCCCAATGCCGCAGGCATCAGATCCGTCAATCGCAGGCCCAACGCAAGCAGCCGGGGGAAGATCACCCGTGACGCGCGGCGGTCCAGGCCGTGGCGCATGTGCGAAACGGCCTGGTCCAGGCTCATCAGAAACGGTTTGTCGCCTTTGAACCGGTCGGTCATCGGCGTGTCGAAGAACCCCGGGACGACCACGGTGACGGCGATGCCGGACGCGCGCAGCAGGGCGCGCAGGCCCTCGCCATAGGCGCGGACCCCGGCTTTGCTGGCGCTGTATCCGGGGCTGTACGGCAATCCGCGCAGCCCGGCGACCGAGGAGACGACGGCGATCTGGCCAGCGCGGCGCGCCATCATCCGCGGGAGCAGCGGCTCGACGGTATGCATCACACCCAGCAGGTTGCTGCGGATTTGGAGACCGGCGAGCGCCACGCCCTCCGTCCGGCCATCTGGCGCCGTGCCGGCGGACACACCCGCGCAGGCGGCG
>Ga0116231_10008885_pt1 | contig 17349 bp, 9 predicted proteins | sample S1TSphgellanicum_2_FD_89695 | JGI IMG/M metagenome (GOLD analysis project Ga0116231, IMG submission 89695) | Host-associated microbial communities from peat moss isolated from Minnesota, USA - S1T2_Fd - Sphagnum magellanicum MG | ecosystem: Host-associated > Plants > Peat moss > Unclassified...
AAAAAAAAAAAAAAAAAAGCTAAACTTAGACATTTAATTTTACTATCCAGAGTTACATACTGAGCACCGTTGGAGATGCTCTGATAATGCTAGCTTTACTACTAACAACAGTGCCTTCCATTTTGATAAGCAGCCAGTTGACATTCTATTAGTCTTCTGAGCGCTTTTCCCCTTTGGTTTGTTTGAGAGATTTATTTTAAAATTATTGGGAACAGAGTGGGAAAACAATCTCAAACCCCCCTAGCCCCAAAGGGAAAAAAATGGGCCCACCTGAGTGTATGTTGAGCCATTGGATACCTGAAATTATTATTCCTAAAATTGTTGGGTCTCCTTTTGTTTGTTTATATATATATACTATTTTATTTTATTAATTTTTTGAGGGGGGAACAAATGGACAGAAAAATCCATTGCACAAAAGATTTGTCTCCATTTTTTGGCCTAGGGTAATACCCATTCCTAAGAAGATGGGTATGGAGGGTTTGTGCCTAGAAACAATGGAAAAAGACAACAATGCACAACACACTACCAATGCCCTCACACTTCCAAATAAGATGATCACTTTTTTGCACAAAATAAGCAAAAATGATACCTGGATGATGATGCCATGGATGCTCAATTACAAGGGGTTTGGTCCAGGGGTGTACAAAGATTGCTTGGCCAGGACTCTGTTGGATTTTTGCTCAAGAGTGGTTTGTGGGTCTAGGGTTTTGTGGTTTTTAGTCTTTAGTTCACATTTGATCAAAACTTTGTCCCCAAGTGGGAATAGGGAGTTGGAGGCTTGGGGTAACCAATGTATGTTAGCAAGCTCAGGGGCTACTGTGTTTCTCCCTCTTAGGTTCTGGAAAGAAGGAAAATGTCATACATAAAATATCAAAATGTTGCACTCTCAATTATATGACATTTAGGGTTTTAGTGTCATAATACTGCAGCTATTTGAAATCTGATCAATACCATACCCACATAGCAAGGTCATATATGTTGAAACAAATAATTAATTAATTTTGAAAATTAAGGTTTGCCTAAAAAAAATTTAATTTTTTAATTTTTTGGAATTGAAAAAAAAAAATCTCTGTTGAAGGCAACATTTTTTTTGCTGTAGGTGATTGCACCACCTTAAACCTAATCCTCTACCCTAATCTTACTTAGTTCGTCTCTTGGGAATGATGTATGTATTTGTATTTGTATGTATGTATTGATTTGCATATGGGAAGAAGAGAGTACACAATGGCTCAGCAATAGTGCATAGATTCTAGAAAAAAAAACATTAGTCACATGGGGTGTGAAACTTGGACATTGTCAAAAATGCATTTTACAACCATGTTTTTTTTCTTGGAATTTTGAACTATTTTTCTTTTTCTTAATATATAATTTCAATATTTCATTTTTTAATGAACCTACTATGCATGTACAATACAAGACATACAACATATCACAATTGATACAATGTATTGCAAATTAATAAAATATTCATTCTAACATTGATATTCATATTTAATATAACCAAAGAAGTTTTGAAATAAGAATTCAAAGTTTTTTTTAACAATGTCTATTAAGATTAACAACACTAAGTTTGTTAAGTTTTCTTATCATCCCTTACATCTTCTTCAAATTGTGTTTGCCTGGGTCTTCATATTGTGACAAAACCTCTTTTGGGAGCTTTGACTTGTAACACATTTTAAAGGAAGTTATTAGGGTTAATGGTTGCATTACATTGGTCATAAAAAAAACAAAGTTAAATTGTTCAAGGAAATAATGCAAACAACTTGGATTTTGATCACCTACAAGGTTGGGGAAGACATCCAAAGAGAGGAGATTGAAGAAGAAATGTAAACCCTAGTTAGAAGGAAAAAAATGTTTGCTAATCAATGTTGTAGAAAGAAAGTGAAAGAGAATAAGATTCTAACAGGTGTGAGAGAATCTAATAGAGAAGGATTAGACGGAGTGAATCAATTCATTAGAAATTTAGAAAGAAAGTAAAAGAGAGTCGGGATTTTGTAGGTTTTAGAAAATGAGATAGAGAAGCTTGAAGCGATGTGAGTGGGTTCAGATATGCTAACATTAAATGCAAGCAGAGAAAGAGTGATAAAAAGAGGTTAAGTTTTGACAGTTTAAAGAAAGAAAGGGGATGAGATACTAAAATAATTGAAAGGAGTGAAAGAAAGGGATTCTAACATACTAGAGAAAAAAAAAATTCTAATAGACTAAAGAGAAAAATAAAGAGAGGATGAAATTCTAGCAGACTTGAAAGAGTGAAAGAATGAAAGAGAAGCTTGAGGCGATGTGAGTGGGCTCAAATACATTGACATTGAATGTAGGTAGAGAGAATGAGAGAGAGGTTAAGTTCTAACAGACTAGAAAAAGAGAAGGGGGAATGAGATATTGACATAATTGAGAGTAGTGAAAGAGAGGCATTTTGACAAACCAAAGAGAGAGAGAGAGAGAGAGAGAGAGAGAGAGAGAGAGAGAGAGAGAAAGATTTTGATAAACTAGAGAGAAAAACAAAGGATGAGATTCTGACAAGCTTGAAAGAGTGAAATAATGAGAGAGAAGCTTGAGGCGGTGTGACTGGGTTTGGATACGCTAACATTGAATGCAAGCACACAGAGAATGAGTGAGAAGTTAAGTTCTAACAAACTAGAAGAAAAAAAAGGGATGAGGTATTGACATAATTGAAAGGAGTGACAGAGAGGGATTTTGACATATTAGAGAGAGAGAAAAGGGGGTTCTAATATACTAGAGAGAAAGACAAAGAGAGGATGAAATTTTGATAAGCTTGACATAGGATGAAATTTTGACAAAGTCTACTCAATGAGATTTTAGCAGAGTCTACAAAGGATGAAGATGAGATTCTAACAAAGTCTATTGAATGCAAGTCTAGAGAGTGTGAGAAAGAAAGGATAAATTTTGATAAATTAAAGAGAGAGAAGGATTCTAATGGACTAGAGAGAAAGAGATTCTGAGAGATTACAAAAATGATAAAATTTTAACATAATTGAGAGAGTGAAAAAATTTGGGATTTTGACAAATTAGATAGAGAAAGAAAGAAAGATTTTTTTTGGGTAGGGAAATAGGAAGATAGTTTATTTAGAAATTAAAATTTCAAGCAAAATGAGAAATATTACAACTTGAATCGATAGAAAAATTTGGCATTTGATCTCAGGTTATAAAAATTATAGGTGGAATACATCTTGGGTCTACTGTGGGGTTGGTGGGATATGTGTGTTACTATACATGTTATCTTCAGAATCAAAACTAGATGATAGGGGAGTGGATTCAACTAGGTTTGGAGTTCCATGAACTTTTGCAAGGTTTGAAGCTCACCCTCAAATCACATTTTGAGGGATTGCCTTGGGGTATGACTAGTGGCTACATGTTGGAGGTAAGATTTATCATTGATTCTAACTACCTCCAATGCGTTCCAAGGAACACTTTCACCCACAATGAAAAACCAAGGTTTGTTTATTTAACAAAACTACCAAAGCATTAATGGGGTCAATGGCAACAAAGTGAAAACGTGTGCAAGTACTATGGAATTTGGGAGAAGAGGCAACAATGTACACTTTGTTTCCAAGCATGTTTCCAGGAATGGTTTTTGGGTACACATAGGGTCATCAGGTTTTTGGGTCAAATTAGGGCTTGCAAAATGATATGAAGTAGTTGCCTTCTTGTGGGATTGAACTAACTATGTTTCACCTATCGTTTGCACAAGGTTATAAACTTTGCAACAAAGAATGCAAAAAGATGAAATAAACATGGAAAAAGACCACACACAAAACCAAAATGTTTCCCAAATTGTGAAGCTTTTTGCACAATCATAGAAAACCTCATCTTTGTTTACTATGACCATGGCTTTGGAAAGTTAACCCTAACATGGCAAGTGAGTTGCAATGAAACTTGCGTGATTGTTAACAACACTACAAAAAATTTTTTTGTCAATGCTCCTCTTACATGACAACCCTCCGTCCATAGTCCTCTTGCATGATGACGATGGTGAATGGGGTGTGAATAAGCCTTTGGGGGCTTTCGACTTTTCTTGTTGCTCCGACCTTTCATTAACTCAAAGATTCTACACCTAACCCATTCACTTAAGACCTTCACACTTGTTCACACAAAAACTTTACACACTTGTAGTTCAAACATTTCTCATTCACAGTAATCGTCACTCACTCAAAAACTCTACACCTCATATTCACAGCTTGAAACATTTTTCACTCATAGATGAAGTTGCTACTCTATCAAAGCACACGAGAAACAAAAACCGTACCATCAAGGTGCACATGAGGGAAAAAGAAAAAACACAAAGTGGAACTCATGGAAACACTGAAATTAGTGCATTTTTGAGTTTCACCTTGTAATTTTTTCCTTTGTTTTCAACTCCCCCTGGCTCTTTGATTGCGCCTTGAGTTTTGGTGACTTTACAGATAATTTTATTGTTTCAAAAAAAATTAATAACATTAGCTTTGATTTGAGTTTTCACAAAATCATCATATTTTGATGACCATGAATTAAACTATATTTCATTTTATTAGTTTTGTGTAAAGCTAATAATTTCATGAAAAGAAAATTAACTAACAATTCTCACACAATAATTTAATCATCGTTTCTCTATCAATTAGTAAAAGATGACACCAACAAAATCATCTTCACATTCATCTAATGCATCAAAATCATATAATACAAATAGTTATATCTATAACTCAAATATGCAATTATAATTCCATTTTCAACTTGACAAAACATGAAAATACCAACATCTCAAGACCACCAACTATGATAAATCGAATCTTCATTAAATGAAAAGCCAATCAAAGTAACTTCAATAAAATTATCCTATCAATCTTCAAATGTAACTTATCATAAAATCACCTTCCAACATGTAGTCATACATATCCTTATATCACATCACAAATGAACATTAAAAAGACATTCAAATACACTTTCATGTCTTCTCTTTGTTTAATTGTTAACCTTGCCCCCCCTAGCTCCATTTGTCACACAATATTAATGTAATGAAAACATGGTGAAGAAAAACTCAAGTGACCAATTTTCACCCAAAATTTTATGTTGATTATTCACCACCTAGTGAACATGAGTTTCATCAACTAGTCAACCTGACACGAACATAACACAATTAATGTGCAAATGCAATAAAAACATGACCAACACGTTCTCAGTTCACTCCACAAATGCACCCTTCTTCTTCAACCTTTTGACATTCATATTATACAACATTTATGACTCAAGTTTACAAATGTAATTTTTCTGTAATCTTCACATACAACTAAAAGTTCCAAGATTTCAACTTTGACAATTTCAAAAGAAAAATAAGAAGAAAGAACACAACTTTAAAAAAATGAAACCACAAAGTTCACAATGAAAGGAAAAACTTTTCAATTTGCATTGGACAACCATGGTGGACCCCATTAATGTCATGATTCACAAATTTGGAATGTGTTCATGGGTGAAATCATCCACATAATGGTAATAGAAATGTGGACAAATTTCAATCATGTGGATAATTTTACTCCATGTTGCGAAATTTCATCATTTGATTAATTTCATCAATGTGATAAATTGACAAACATAATTCATCCATGTGGTGATTTATATTTTATCCACATGTGTTAATTTCATGTTTTTAATCAATTTTATCCATGTTGTCAAAGTTCGATCATGTAATTCATTTCATTGTATAATCAATTAATTTTTTGTGATTATTTGATGTGGTCACATTTCATCCATCTATAGATGCTTGTATTTTTTGATTAAATACATTCATAAACATTTTTTCATCCATTTGACGTACTTGATTGTTGACTTTAATTGAGATTTTATTTCATTCATGTTGTCAAATTTTGTTCATTCAATAACCTTTACCTTTTTCTTTCATCCCTTAGTTCTTTCCAACTTTTGTCTTCTTTCTTCCCCTTTCCCCTTCATCCCACTCTTTCCTTTCATCTTCCTTCCCCCTTCCTCTCCCTCTATTTGCCCAATTCTTCCTTTTTTTTTCTTGATTAAAAAAACATCATGCTTTGTAAGAGACCCTTCTCAAGTGATGAGTTTCCTTTCATTGTTGTTCAAGTTATTTGTTTTGTGTTTAAGAATTGAAAGGTTTTGTCTATTTTAATGATCTAGAGCCCTTAAAAAACACATGTGAATTCATGAAAAAATACATGAGAATTGAAAAGGGATGCTAATAGGAATGTATGTATGTGCACTTCAAATAGACTAGTGGGCCTTTGTGCAACTCACCCAATTGTCATTATTTTGAAGGCTCAAACGGATACAACTTTTTAGAAGGACTCTTTAAGTCTTTGTTGTATAAGAAAAGTCTTGATTGAAATGATCAATTTTTTAATTTTTAATTAATTTTCAATGATTTTTTTTAACTTAATAACTTTTGATCCATTAATTCGAAAATTATGAAACGATGAACATGCACAATGTCTCATCAAAAGCTTTCAGAAGATATCCAAAATGCAACAAGGGTTTGGGAGAGTCAAGGTGTGATCACAAAACAAAACAAACACCTATCTTAAAATATAGATAGGCATGGCTTTTTTAACTAAATAAATTTTTAAAAAATGAATTAAAAAAAAAATTCCCCCTTCTTCACCCAATTGACCTATTGATTCAATTTTCAATATTTTAAAATACTAAATTTTTTGGAACATGTAAATCCTATGTTGAATAGTAATATATATATCAACTTATGATCCTCAAACTATAAAGCAAATTACATAGACATGTGAAGATACAATATATAAATTTGCACAATTTGCAAACTTCCACCAATTGATCCCTTGAAAAAACTTGAAAAAAAATCCTTGGAATGGATTTGTTGGCCTTGCCTACCAAAGGCAAGGATATTGTGTTTAGATTCATTATAGAGTATAGTAGCTTAAGGGATTTTGGCCACTAGGTAATAATAGGTCTATTTTTACATGAGGCTTTTTGAGAGATGAGGATTTTGGCTTGTGTTGAAACTTGAGATTAGTTATAGAGTTATAATTATATCTTGAAGGATTTTGGCTTTTGTTTAGAGGATTGTTTCGAAGATTATATATTTGCATGGTGAAATATTTGAGTTTCCATAATTCTTCTGCAAAACTTCTTCCAGTTTTCAAAGGTTTCCAACATTTGGTCTGTCTAACAACAGGAAGGAAGGCTTAGGTCTTGTGTGACTAGGTACTCTGCAATGGGAGGAAGAGTTGGGGTAGGGGTTCATGTGCAAAAACAGAACTCCCTCTTGTACAGTCAGTTAGGAGAGAGTGCAACTCTTCAACAGGGTTGCTGCTCCAGAACTTTCTTCTCTTTGGGTCATAGGCTATTTTGGGGATGGTACCCAGATTCCATGGGATAGGAATAGCAAGCATTTTACCTTTTCCTGAATTGCAAAAGTGTATGTATGTATATATGTATGTATGTATGCATGTGTATGTGTGTATATAAATCAGGAATAAAATCAGATCATGTATCTTTGGTAGGCCCAGTGTCTGCTTTGATTGTGTGAGAATGGAGCAAAGAAAGAAGAGAGCAGTGAAAGAGAGCTTCCTGAGAGTCAAGTTTGAGGTTCTGGAACAAGGGTGTTGAAGGTGGTAAGCATTTTTCAAAGCATTTTTAAGCATTTTTCTCAAGTGGGTGGATTGTAGGAAGGAAGGTTGAAGGCAAGGGGGAAGAAGACAGGGCAAAAGGCAGGCAAGATGTGTTACGCAGTGGGGTGTAAGCAGTGCGGTAAGACAACATGGGCTGGTTGTGGCAGACATGTGCCAGGGGTGTACAAATCCATTCCTCAAGACAAGGTTTGTTTGTGCAAGGACTGGCCAGGAGTCTCCCTCCCTAAGCAAACCAGTGAGGAGAAGAATACAAGTGATGTGGTGGTGGGTCAGGCTGCAGAGTCTGCTTCTGGAACTGAGTGTGCTGCTGCAGTAACTCCTGCTTCAAAGGTTTGTTGAACATACCCTGATTTCTCCTCCTCATCCTCCTTCACCCCTCACCTTTCTTCCTATTCCCCTTCACCACATGGATTTTGTGTTGAGAATTGAAGAAAGATGCCCAGTTGTTCACATTTGGAAATCACCCATGTGCTTCTTTTGGGTGGGGGGCACATGATGAACCCTGCGTGAAATGACAAGAGTCAAATTTTGCTCAATTCAGGGTCTCAAAAAACCTTTTAGGTCAGATCTCCAGAATGGTAAAATTTCAGTTTCTGCCAAAAGTGTTGCACCCAAGTCCATAATGTAAAATTTGATATGATTGCCATTAGATTTATCTTGTTGAAAAATCTGAAGTATGGGGGGAAGAAATCACATGAATTTTTTCCAATGAATTGAATGACTGCCATAAGTACCCAAAACAAAGAGGAAAAAGTTCAGGTAACAATGGATTGCTGCTTGGATTTCTCAACAGGCAACTTGAAGATGTGTATTCATGGTTGTTGAAGATGGAGCCAATCAATGACAGTGAGAGGAGATCAGAGGAAGGCCTTGCACGAGGGGGGATTTTGAAGTGTTTGGTGTTTGTTCTTTCTTTTTTTGTGAGCAATTTGCTCATCAGATTGGGCAAATGATTGTCTAAGTTGACAGTGAGTGAGAGAGAGAGAGAGAGATTAGAGAGGATTGATATATAGTTTGCTGTGATTTAGTCATAAGCTTTTGGTCATACGAATGTTAAAGTGAACATTTTTACCCCCTCTAGAAGCTGTCTTCTCCAGTGGGTCTTGTTGTTCCTGATTGAAAGAACCCAAATTTGGTGTAAATTGAAATGCTTGGAGTGTTGGATTTTTATTGCTTGGAGTTCATATCTCGTGTTTACATGATTTTAGGTTTGGGGTTGTGTATGTAGAAAGAGCAGCAGAGCCTTGTTGCCAGCTTACCCTTTCCAAAGCTGTTGAGACATGTTTTTGTTTCAAGATTTTCTAGAAACTGGGATTAAACATCAATGCTGAGATGCTATGTATGAGTTGTATTTGTTCAAGGTTGGTGGATCAGCTGCGGGTCAAAATTCGGCCAATCAACCAAACTGGTCTTCTTTTTTGAAGGCAGTTGTCTGGAGGCGTTCAGGAGAGTCTTGATTGAGAGGAAAGGATTCAGAGAGACAGGGTTGAAGAGGCTGAAATCAGAGGAGATGGAGTACTGCCATGAAAGATCTTACAGAGACTAAAGAGATTTTGAATTTGGGAAATGGTTGACATGTGATAAATTCTCTGACTTGTGTGGATATCTGCAATCTATTTAGTACAAGTGTTGATGGTTTGTGGCTGCTAAGTTCAGGTTTCAATAAGGAATGTCTCTATCTCAAACAATTGGAGGTTATGGAATGATTTCATTCAGCTAGTATTTATGGTGTTGTGCAAGTGGTTCTGTGCTCTTTCTGTTTTCTCTGCTGCTCACACTCTTAATTCCACTCAATTTTTTGTTTATGAGCACTGCTTGGTATTGTTTGTTTGAGAGGCATTCTGACATCCAAGTTGTGTGAATCATGATCTGAGTATGATTATTTGAAGTAGGGTCTGATATTTTGTGAGTGACCCTCATAAAAGATACATGACTGGACTCATCATTATGTTAACTTTCACAATGTTGTTATGGAGTTTTCTCTGCAATTTTGTAGACACGTAATTTGGAATGTATCACTCATAGGCAGATTTGCTGAGCTGAGGAGGAAATTTGTGTGAGATAATTTGTGTGGAGAAGCATTCAGACAAATCAATTGTTGTTTGTCTTTTGTTGTATAAATGATGTGAATACATTTATAGCGATTTATGTGGATTGATTTCGTTCTTCTCTTTCACAACCACATTCAGTGGAAGTTTGCTTTTGTATCACAATTACATAAAAATGGGCGTGAATTTGAGTTCAATTTGTGGAAGCAATAAAACAAACAAAGTACCTTTTATCGTGGAATGTGACAAATGAAAATAAAGCATGTGTTTAGGGTTTACAAGTAGCAGGAATAGGATGTAGAAGTATGAGTTTGGTGTGTATTCTTTACTTTTCATATACTCAAAGCTTTTGCATAGACCTTCGAATTTCAATGAACATTCACTATATTGGGCTTCAATTTCTTTTATGTGGGATTGTCTGATCTCAACATGCCACAATTGCAAACTCGCAAACTTGGTGTATGTGCACATTATGTATGTGTGTATGTGCTTTCAAAAACTGTGCATGTGCATGTACTATGGAAATAATATACATATCTAATATTTGGTCATTGGAAAACATCAAGCAACAAACTACACAACATATCGATCAAACCAAAACAACTATCACCTTAAACCCTAAATGATAAACCATAAACATGGCACACTAAACACTATTGGACATGTCTCAAATGTTGTATGCCTAAACTTCGTCAAAAACCATCATGTGTAAACTCAAATAGAGTAAAAGTAGACAAACTTTTTATTCACATATTGAAGTGCAAACATGACACGTACCACATCAATCACAAAAATAGTCATAACATCAAGCAATCTAGAGACATGAATTTATTATTCCATGTCAACTAACAATAGGGAAACATTTCGATCAACACATAGTACATGATGTTTTGTATAACCTATGTCCAATATTTTGATTTAATCAATTCCATTCATGCTTGTATTTTTTTTATTTATGCACTACTTGTGATCAATGATGGGTGGTATCTAGTTGTACACTCTAACCTCTCAACTTGTCCAACATTTGGTGTGATTGAACATTGGGTCATAAAATATAATGTAAAAGACATGATGTGTGAGAAAGGCAATCTCTATTGAGATAATTAAAAACATAAATTATTATGACAATATATTTCTTCCCCACTATGCAATTTCAACATTTCCACTCACTTAATTTCTTATGCATTTTTAGGCCTAGAAAATGTTCTTAATATTTACCTTTTTTTCTTTTCTTTTCTTTTTGTGGTATGCTTTCCAATGCACTTTTGTCGTTGTTTTTACTAACCAATTAAAACCATCACACAAACATCAATAATTTATATGTTGTTGGTGTGGCAACTCTTTTGAGGAATTGACAAATTCACACCATTGATTTCAAATTAGATAATGTGTCTTTTTGTATTCGGAATGAATAGTAATGAAAACTTTGTACTTGAAATTTGACCAAAATTCCAAATTTCTTTATGAGATTGTTTCGATTGCTAGATTTGAAATACAACCAACTTTTACAACTTTTCATGTTGGATCTAAAAACAAAGTTGTGTCATGTTTGATTTGCAACCTTTCAATCTACATATGAATATTTATGGAATCTTGTATGTTGTAAATTAAAATAACTTGTCTTTTTTTGTATATGTACAAAATTTTATATGTGTTGAAATAACGCAACTTTTCTTTTAAAGCTATCTATGGAATCTTGTACATTTTGGATAAATTGTCTTTTTTTCATATTTATTCTTGTACTTTTAATTTCCCTTTTATGATATTTAAATAATCTTGTAGGACTTGGATGTCACATAACTTGTGTTCTTTTCATGTTAGAAACTTGAAACCCACACTTTGACATGGAAGGTTCCATAGGGAGTATAGATGATTGTGCTTTTGATTAATTTGATGAAAAAAGTATGTACAAAAATGATGTCATAGTATCTTTTACATTACCTTTATCCATTTCCATACCATATTTTGGACTAAAAATAAGGTTCCCTCTCACATATTGTATTTTTTTAATTTATTGAAATGTTCACTTACAAAGCTTGGGCTTCACATTGCCTCATACTACCAACAATGGTCAATTCACATAAAATCAAAATATTAATATATTCAAAAATTAAATGACTTTGAAAGAAAGATAATTAGTGACCATACACTAGCAATCCATGATCATATAGATTTTCTATGAAATCATTTTCACTTCATTTATTTTATACATAAAATTTAACCTTTATTTATTATAAATATTAACCTTTCTAGCACCTAGGCTAACATCCCTTGGTGAACTATTTTATTATTATTTCATTTCTTTTAAATGATTTGACAAATAGGTAGGTTAATATCATATGTCTTTGAGTCATATAATAATAATATGAAGCAAAAAAATAATCAAATTATCAAAACACACATCAATAATATATTTTTGTCACAAAGAAAAATACACAAGAAACACATTGAGAAGAATACTAAATCCTACCTTTTTTAGTTCATTAATTTTTTCAATCATTTTGTTTCACATAATAAGGTGAAGTGAACATCATTTGTTGTGTAACATTATAAGTGACTACAAACCACAATGGGGGAAAAGAAAATATGCACATGCCCAAACATAAATTTAAAAAACTCATGACAAAAAAAACTTCATCACAAATCATAACATACTTGATAAAAACACAATTACAATATTTTTAATTTTCAATCAACCCTCATTTTTGTTTTGCGTTTGGAACACATTTTTATTGGATCATTACCAAACTCATTATATGCTTTCACATTTGTTCCCTCCTACTTTTCATACATACAACTTTCACATAACATTTACATAATTACAAGAAATCACACAAATTTGTACAAATCAGGATCTTTGAAACAAAAATAAAATTGCTTGAAAAATAAATAAGAGATTGAGCACCATGGATAGGTTCAAAACAACTTTGCCATGGTTGTTTGTGCATGTGCTAAATGCAAATTCATTTTTCCATTCTCACTTTTTGCATTGACATGTATTCCATTGTTAACAATCTCCTAAATAATGTTAGCATATCCACATGAAGCCTAATTAGACAACACATGTTCATATGTCAATGAAATGACGTTGAAATAACCTAGATATAAATGAATTTTGGCCAAAAGGTAATAGTGGTATGATGCAATGTGCAACATGTAATAAAATATCCTTATTTGTTGTAAAAAAAAAAAAAAACAAAAAAAAATCTCCAAATCTTTTTGAAGCCCAAAACTTAATCATATATCAAATTAAAGTGTGAAAGAACACAAAGATCACAAAAGACATCATTCCATTCCATCCAAAATATATTCCAACCACTAGAGTCTTTTTTGGTAGGACAAGATGAATAATGGACTATAAACTTGTTTTACTTATAGTAAGTCCAAGTTTAATTTGTTGAAATGTTCATTTACAAAATTTGTAAAAAGTACGATTTTTTTTTTAGTGTCCAAGATATACTTGAATTTTTTTTTAAAAATTCGATTAATTGATTTGAAATATTTATCTTTTTTATTTCATATATATATCTCCCAATAATAATAGCATCTAAACAATGTGTGGAACTTTCCTATATTCAACATCCCTTGATATTAAAAAACACCAAAATCAAATACAAACCAAGGTTGACAAATGAGTGACAGCACATTTAGGGGCATTATTTGGACTATCATAGTTGTGGTTTTAAAAATTTGTAAATGGACGTAAAATGTAAAGTTGTATTAAACATTGAAATTATCAAAATTTTAATTATTCATGTTGCAATAAATTTGAATGAAAATCATATTTAAAAATATGGATGAATTTTAAGAAAAAAATGAACTCATAATTGGCTTTTGAAATGATGACACTATGTTTGTCATATAATTAAAATGAAAAATGTGAACTTAAAAAAAATTCATAGTAATATTTAAATGAATTTTAAAAAAAAAACCATCATCAAAATGAGGAATTTAAAAATAAAATGCTTTGAGACTTTCCCAATACAAGAAATCTGAATTAAAAAGAAATAAAATCCCATGATTTTTGTCATTCTTTATCATTTATAATCCATTTCATTTAAAAATAATCAAACTGTCACATGAATTTTGAAGCCATCATATGTCTAATGATATCTAGAAGGTGGTCTATCAATAACTTTGATTTTAAAAAAAGGATAATCATAATATTTATAGTTTGATCATTATTATAATTGCAAGAGTTTTAGTTAATGTAAGACGTGAAGTTTTCAAAATTTTAAAAGTGACTTGTCCAACAATGTTTTTACCCAAATCAAATGCCAAGATAATAATAGTGAACAATAAATAGTAGGAATATCATTGCTTAATTTTGATGAATTTGAAAACCAAGATGCTTCAAGGATTTTTCATTCCACAACTATGAATTTTAAAAAAATGTAATTGTGCCAATTTTATTGAAAAATAAAACACACCACTAGAAGGTTTGGAAATACAAAAAGGGAGGACCTAGGTTTTAGTTGAATTGCTATGAGTTATATGAGTTAATAAATTACGAAATGATACTAGTATCCTCATTCAACTACCAATGTATACAACGAGTTAGCCATGGGAATGCGATCTGGGTCATGAAAGGGGAGTTGACAAATAATTAAACCTATCATTGTGGTCACCTTAAAATGGAAAATGTTAACATTTTTAAAAAGGCAATGAAAAGTGTTTTCCAAAAGAAAATAAGACAAAATGGAGGACCTTCAAGCCTTTTTGTACCTCAAGCAATGTTGGCACAATCATATAAGAAAACATTTACTTGTTTGTCAAACAACCAAATACTTCAATTGCTAAAAGGATGAATTAATTTGTTGCAATATGTATTTAATTAATTTAAAATTAAATTATTAAATTTTGACTTTTTTAGTTTGGTGGTTAGAATCAAATTTGTTATTGAATCTGAACCAAGAGATTGGAAACATCTAATGAGACAAAATATTATTGATGTATGTTGTTACGTCACATGTCAACTCCCAAATCAAAGGTTTTTTTGCAAATTTCCAATTTTCAAATGGTCATTTGTTAAATCTAAAATTAATTAAATACATGTTTTGGGCATTGGTCACAATAATTTGATTCCTTTGCTTGCACTACTTTTCAAGCAACAAAACCTCGGGTGGAACACAATCAAAGAAATAAATATGTTCATGCAGGATGAACTATGATGACCTTAACTAAGGTGCAAACCCTATCTATTAAGAAAACAATGTTAACTTGTTAATAAAAAGAGTTGGGAGTGACTTAAAAAAAGCACATGTAATCGTTCATGTCTCCTGTGGAAGTTGACCCCTTGAACAATAAGATGGAAAAGGTGTCATGCATTACTTCATGCGTCCATGTATGTTCATTGCCATGGGCACATCACAGAAAGTGGATATCCATTGGGTCAATGGGTTAGGTGCACACCCAATGGATATCCATTGGGTGTGCATCTAACCCATTGACCCATTGGGCTTGCAATTGAAGAATAGGAGAGTCATAGTTAAATTTGAAGTATCATGGGTAAAATTGTTGAAAGCAACTGAAACCTTATGGAAACAAGTTGCATTGTAAGCCATGTACTTGTTCTAAGGCCAAAACATGACAAAATGTGTATTGGGTGTGCATCGGGTAGCTCTTCGAAAAACATACTTAACAAAAAGGTGTGATGATGCAAATGTTTTGAGATGGAATCTTAAAATCAAGCCATGCTTGTTGACTTGTAAGTTGCTAAATGGGAAGAAAACACACATGTTGATGGTCATAAATAGATCACTAATACGTTAGCATTGTTAAGTAAACTAAAAGAACTTCTTAAAAGGTTTAAAGGCACCATGAATTGCCAGCACAAACATGTTAAATTAGTGATACATATTAAGGAAAGTGGGGGGTGTGCCTCCCAAGTTCAACAATTTTTTTGTTGCATTGAACCTCTTTGATTGCCCCATAATAGAAAGAGTTATGAAAGTTTGGAAATCCCTAATATAAAAATATTTATTACAAACATAAAACCATATAAATCTCAATATTTTGCCTAGATATATAGGTTCCAAGAAAACAATGTTGGTCAAAACATATGGGACAAAAAGAGGTGATTTGGAAAGGGAAGGGGGCGGGGGAGTTGTGTTGGATTTGTGTTGTTCCCACCAAGTTCCCATTGGGTTCCTATCAAGTTTTAAACATGTTTTCCAAGTTCTCATTGTGTTCCACAACACCCCCCCACCCCAATAAAAAAACCATGGGTCTAAGGGGTGGATGGTGTAATTCTTCATTAGCAAAGCAAAATTTCTATTTTCAATTGTGTTCATCAATTATTTTGATCTAGGCTAATGCTTGGACCATGAATTGTGGGCACATAGTAGTAAAGTTATCTTTAAAATTACCTTTTATGTGGCCTACCATTGGGTCTACTTTTGCCATCCCAGGCTAAATTTTGAACCATCCTTAAAGCAACCCATCCATATAGGGGACGGACCAACATGAAAACTCAACACAAGACACACACATCACTCTCTCCAAAGAACATTCTTCTAAGGCTTCTTGCCAAAAAAAACACACACAAAGGGGGAAAAAAAGAGAGTTGTTCCTTGGAGAGATGTCACAACCTCTCCACACAAGTTTGAAACAACCTCAAGCTCTTCCAAAAATTTAGGCTCATTTGTGACACAAAAACAAGTTTGGGTTCCCCATTGGACCACACACACACACACACACACACACATATATATATATAATTCCCATTCCCATGAGGCTTTAACAAAGCTCAAGAATTGCACATGCAACACACACATTTGTCCAAATCACCACCAAACTAGTTTGACCATGATTTGTGACATAAAAACGAGCTTAAGTCCCCATTGGACTCTATGTAAAATTCCCATGCTACTTTGATTTGGCCATCATATATTGGCTATTTTTTATGGGGAGCCAAGTACACCAAAGTTTATGGATAACTCTGATATGAAACAAAAGTTGCTCCCAAAACTTTTGAATATATATATAGAGAAACTATCAATAACTCTATAAGTTACTCTAGTTATGAACTTGGTGTTTTTTTTGCTTTGAATAATTCACATTTTGCTTAAACAAAAGAATTGGTAGAAATTGTTGGGGACATATATGAATCCAAGTTGGAGCATCACAATGACACTCACAAACAACTCATCATATAAGTCAAAAGGAGGGAGGGTGTCACTCCCATGTTTGGAAGTTAAAGAAAGCTAGTGGGGACAATTGAGGAGTAGTGTGATTTGGTCTGATTCGCCAAGCTCAATTGGGAGCAAATGGTCGCCTTATTTTGCCAAGCAAGTGGTCACTAGATGACAAAGTTTTTTTTTCTTTTTTTTTGGGTCAATTTTGTCATGTATCCAAAGTGGTTATCACCCATAGGAAGTGTTAGCCAAATTTGGCTACAAGTTAAGTATGAAAGTAAGTTTTGAACAACATCCTTCTATACTTAATTAAACCATGTATAGAAACCTGGTGATTTTTCTTAAATTTTTGGTCTAATTTTTTGAAAATCTCAAAAAACACTTGATTTTAGCACTTTTAATTTTTTTTAATATGGCTATTTGGCTATATGGACAGCAGCAAAAAAAAAAAAAAAAAAAAGGGTTTTAGGGGGGGGGGTGGGAGAAAGTTGGGGCCCTTTGGGTTCTATTTCCCTGACTTGGGGCCGCCGATTACACTCCACCTCTACC
>Ga0116231_10008888_pt1 | contig 17345 bp, 12 predicted proteins | sample S1TSphgellanicum_2_FD_89695 | JGI IMG/M metagenome (GOLD analysis project Ga0116231, IMG submission 89695) | Host-associated microbial communities from peat moss isolated from Minnesota, USA - S1T2_Fd - Sphagnum magellanicum MG | ecosystem: Host-associated > Plants > Peat moss > Unclassified...
CATATTTCCCCCCCCCCCCCCCCCCCTTCCTCTTCTTCTTTTGTGCCTAGAGCTCTTGATCCCTTTATGCTTCATGTTTTTTGAGCACTAAACCACCCCCCTTCCTCTTCATCTTATGTGTCTAAAACTCCCAAGCACTTTGCACTTCCTATTTTTTGAGCATCGACCCCCGTTTCCTCCTTCTTTTGTGTCCAAAACTCCCAAGCACTTCACGCAATGTTTCTTGAACATCAACTTCCCCTTGCCTTCTTCTCCTTCATTTCCAAACCTTTTGGTCCTTTTTGTTTACGTGTTTTTGGGAGAATCAAACCCCCCCAACTCCTATTCTTGGGTTCATGTGGTCAGTCCTCCCCTCCTCCCATGTTCATGTTATTGTGTTTTTGAACAATCAATCAACCCCTTTATTTTACCATGTTCCTAGTCTAGTCAAACCTTTTAAGCTCTTGTTCTTGAATTTTTGTAGCCATCACCCCTTAATTCCAATTCTTTTGTTTCTATAAAATTTGACCACCCCCTTTGTGGTTTTGTGTTTCTAAAAGGAATGAACCTCCCTTGTTCCCCTTGTTTTTTTGGAAGCATTCTAACCACCCCATTAGGTCATTTTCTAGTTGTTCTATGTTTTTTGGGCATTTTATCCCTTCCTTCAACCCCCTTGCTATTGTGCATGAACTCATTGTCTAAAGTGGTTGCAAGCACGCTACAACATGCCCTCATGTTTACATCTAAGCACTTGGCCACTTGTCTAACCTATTTATTAGCATTTGTTATGCAATAAAGGTTCACACCCCTATAATTAAGAGGGTACTAAACTCGTAGTCCAGCTTGGAAGTTCTAGTGAAACCTATACCCTACATTTTTAACTGCATTAACTAACCAAACTAAAATGAATCTAACTCATTACTCTTACTCAAGTTCCTAGTGAATAACTTTTTCAACTATAGTTAATGAAATGCAAATTCTCCTAGCTTGTTTTTCTTGCTTTTCTTTCCTTCAAACTTCCTTAATTTTTTTTGTTGCCCTCCTTTTCTAGTGCCTTTTGTTGCATAATGTTCAAGTATTCAATACATGACTTTAAAAATAATGAACTATTATTATGGGTCTTTCTTGCAATCAAACAAGGCAAAGAGAACAAATTACCATTTACTAATACTTGTTGAATTGTGTTGGTGAAGTTGTTTGTTCCCACCTCCACTTCTATTGCAACTTCATCTATGTTCACATCCAAATTTGATGTGTTTATTGCAATTCCTTAATTTAGGGTCATAGAGCTTCTAGGCACATGTATATGTAGTACTTAGAAGGTTAATTTCATAAACACTAGCAACTAGGGATCACTTATGATCGAAAATAGTTATTGTTCCTATAATGTTGATTAATTTTATTGTAGCATATTGTTTTCCCCATTCAATATCATTATCTTCCTCTTCATCCTCTTTATTGGATATGGAATTTGCATCTTCTTCCTTCTATGTGTTGTTTACTAGGTACAAATTACTAGGAATTGTTTTCTCATGCATTGCTCCAAGGTTTAGTTGCCAAATCCCTCCAACTTTAAACCCTAAAATTATGTTTTTCTTGGTGAAGGATTGGTTTATGGATTTCTTTACCCAGCTAACCGAGGTTATCTTATCTAGCTCAATGTAATTATTATTGATCATTGTAACATATTTCTCTTTTTTTTTAAGTTGTTTTGAAAGGTTTGAAACAAGCCACATTTCAAGAATAAGAAATTGATCATCCATGTTTTCTTTTGCAACATACATGTTGTTTGCACAATTTTATGTAATCATCACGCATCTTCTCTCCCTTGAAAATGTAAAAACCTAGTAAAGATTTTCCAACTACATTGACAATGCAATTAATAGTTAGCCATTCCCTAGAATTTGGTATGATGTTGTATACTTGTTGGGAGCTTCATTTAGCCTGAACCTTTGCACTTGACTACTTCCCTACTTATATCCATGTCTTGTTTAAGTTCCAAATATGATGTGCATCATAGTTATGTTTATTGTCTAAGGATTATAAGTTGTTGTAGAAGCTTTCATATAAATGTGTGGTTTGCCTTTATGCCTTGCTCATTTTTAGGCCATTTATTTGTCCAATGTTAAGTTCAAGGTGTTGACATTTGAACCAATACCACCGAAAGCTCCTTAATACTCCATGCCGAAATGGTGTAACTCTAGTTTGAATTATTTTTGTAACTTTCATCTTCAATTATTGTAGGGTAATTGATAGCCCAACTTTTTACATAGCCAAATTCCAAGTTACTACAACTTCATCTTCTTTTTTTGTGAGCACACCTCCTAGCCCACATTTCTTAGACTTTGTTTTGCCATTCAAATGATTTGACAAAAAGGTCAGAAGTATGTTCCAATGTTTATTAACCTACTTCAATGAATTGTCCCACTTTCAATTGTATCCATGCATTTTTCCAAAGCTTCATCAATCCATTTATCTCTCTCAATAATTGTGATGCATCTATTAACATTGTGTTATTTTTTTCTTAGTTTTGGTCCAAAAGGAAGAACCTTATCTTTGACTTACAGTGGAGGCTGCTACTTTGAACCACTCCATTTCCTATGTGGCACAATCAACATCATTGTGCTTTAGGTCCTTTTAGCCCCAATCTCCAACAAGTTAGGGGTGTGCATTCCACCCCCACAAGAAGTACATACTTGAATTTCCTAAATCTATTTCAAGAAGCAAGAAATTATGAAAAGTCAAGGTAAGTGTCAAATGCATATGCCTCTAGTTATGTAAAAGAAATAATAAGAACATAATTTTTCTTGAAATGATCCCAATCTAAATTTTAGTTGTTGTCTATATGCATGCAATGTGATGCAAACATGAAAACATGAGCCACACCCGCCTACTTAAAAGATTGGTTTGGGGGGAATATTTTAAAGATATTCTTTTTAAAGCTTCAAAAAAATTATTTATATTATTATGTCAAGGTTTATCTAAAAGCTTTCAAACTATGTAATTTTCAAAAGTTTTGAAGTCTATTTATAAGTCTTTTTAGTGTTAAAAAACACATGTTATAGTGTTTAATGCGTGATTCTGAAAGATCTTATTCATTAGATAATTTGTAGATTAATTCACATGTTTCAATAAGATATTATGAACCTTACTATATTAAAAAATCATATATTTTCAACACCAAATTAAATTACCATTTCTAAATGTGAAAAATTAAGCATGTGATACACTTGTTGTGGTTTTCATTAGTGTGATTACACCCATTGGGTGTGTAAAGCAAATTGCATTTTCTTTGATTTGCAGAAATCTACTTTTTTTGTTATTCCTTTACATTGTATCTAAACACTAAATTTTATTGCACCTAATGTTAATATTAAAACTTTTTGAATTTTTGGTTGTAAAGTTAATATATTATAAAGTACCTATTTGCTCATTTGAATCTTGTTCTTTTATCAGTTCTAGTTATGATGTCTCTTCTCTAATTATTATAAGGTGATTTTTTTGTTATAACTTTAATTTGACTACTTCAAGATTTGATGTATGATACATTAAGGTGGTTTGCACTCTAAAAAATCCATTTTTTAGTGTCACAAGGGTAGTTTTAATCGGGTACCTTTAAGTTTAGTATAATATGTGTTGAGGTGTGATTGAAATTTTTTTAAAGGACTCATTTAATTAAATTGTAACACTTGAAAAATCAAATTAAAAAAATTGAAAATAAAATTCCATCATTTCATTACAAGGTGGACTTTTCAAGTGATGTAATTTTTTTTCATAGTTTATAAAAAGTGTTATGGACTTCTATTACATAATAAACATGTTTTACCAGGTTTGAAGTTATAAATTACAGAGTGTGAATAATTATGTTCAATTAAAAAATAATTATGCACATACTAATTAATTCTTATATGAAGTAATTACAATGATTTTAAAGTAATGTCACATTAGTTACATTAATTTTTTTTTGTAATATAAGAATATAAATTATATAATATATTAATCTATGTTATAAAAATAATTATTTAGTTTAACTTAGATTCAATAAACATAATTATTTATAATTATTTATAAAAGTGATTTATTATGGATAATACTAGTAGAAAAAGCCCTTAAAACTCAATCAATAATTTTTTGAATTAAAATATAAATTTAAGATTCAAAAATAGTAATTTATAACTCAAATATCAACTTTTAGATCAAATAAGTTTTTTGAAGTTAAATAACAAATTTCAGAATTGAAATGTCAATTTTCAGATTCAAATAATAATATTCAAAATTAAATTGTCCATTTTAACACTTAATTAACAATTTTCTGAATTGAAATATTAAATTTGAGAATCCAAAAATCATAATTTGGAATTCAAATTTCAACTTTCAAGTCAAGTAATTTCTTAAATTTTTAATTTAAAACTTCATAATTCAAATATCAATTTTTAGATCAAATAAGTTTTTTGAATTTAAATAACAATTTCCAGAATTGAAATGTCAATTTTCAGATTCAAATAACAGTATTCAAAATTGAAATGTCCATTTTTAGACCAATTAATAATTTTCAGACTTGAAGTATTAATTTTGAAAATCCAAATAATAATTTGGAATTGAAATTTCAAGCTCAAATCAAATGATTATTTAAAAATTTAAATGAAATTTTTTCAGAGTTGAAATATAAATTTTCATATGCATATAAAAATATTCAAAATTAAAATTTCCATTTTTATAATCAATTAATAATTTTCTGAATTGATATATTAATTTTTGGATTCAAAAATGTTAATTTAGAATTAAAATATTAATTTTTAGATCAAATAAGCCTTTTTGAATTTAAATTGAAAATATCATATTCAAATCAAAAATTTGAAATTCAAATAATGTTTTAAACAATTGAAATTTTCAGATTTGAATAAAAAATTCAAAGTTCAAATATTTATTTTGAGATTCATTATGTGAACAATATACATACATATGCATATTATATATATATATATATATATATATAAAATTTTAGTACATACATTAAAATACACCCCTATGTCATTGTAAAATACCTTTAGGACGCAACTAATTTGGTGACTATTGCGACTAATGGGACATATCGACCTATTAATGGATGAAAATGAATGTAAAATCGATTCAACCAATAGGATGAAATTTCTAATAGTTGCATCATAGTTGTGAGAATGACCAAAATAGTTGAAATTTGGTCTTATAGTTGCAAATAAATCTAGTTGCAAACAACTACAAGTCACATGTAGTTGTAAATGGAATGGTTACGTTTTGGTTTATTTCTACTAGTGGAAGGAGGAGCTTTAGGCTCAAGAATGAAAAAAGAAATGAGAACATAGATTTAAGGGCACAAAACTGATGAAGGGCAGAGTGGAACCATCTATAATGCCAACAATGGTAAAGGTAATGCCAATAGTGGTACAAGTAATTAGATAGACTGCAACAGTACCCCCAATGACATCTCCACGGGAAAGAAGGAGTAGAGGTAGGAAATACCATAAATAACATTACCACGGGATAGAGAATTAAGGGAGCAAAGCCAAGGAGTTAAAAGGGAACATGACATAAGGTTTCCAAAGGGTGAAAAACATTTACACTTTAAAGGGGATGTATGTGAAAATTAGATGGAGATCATTGCAAATCCAAGACATTTTCAACATTTACAACAAAATTTGCAACAATAACAATAACAAACACAAGAAGGTTTACGAACTACTGAACTGCAAACGGAAAAAATCTCCATACAACCTGCTTTTGAAAATTTTACACTAGTAGAATTATAGGTATCACCTAGTAGGCCAGAATCTGCAAAGGGATTCCCATTTGAATTTGAACTGGGGAGAAAATGGTATAGGACCGAAGATCATTTGTAGAAGGATTTGGAGATCCTACGATACAAACAAGTACACCAAAGTCTATGGAGGAGGTAGCTGCAAAAATAATGAAAGTAGATAAGGCAATTGAGTTATTTGAAACCATCACAATTATGAATCTGAATATGGGGAATTTAACTTTGGAGGTAAACACTCTGAAAAACAGATTGGTTATGAGGGAAAAGGAGAAGGCAGTGTTATAAGAGGAATTAGATAAGGATAGTGATTTCCAAAAGGGGTATAAACATAATGTGGAAATCTGGAAGAATAATAGGGTTGAGGTTGAGTAGAAAAATAAAGTACTCATTAAGAAATTGTAGGATGAAAATGAGGAGCTCAAGGGTAGCACAACATGGTTGAAATTGCAAGATGAAAAATTGCAATCAAACGCTGAAATTTGGGAAACCATAAGTGGATAGAAGCATTTTTTTTTCATAAGAAACAACAAGAGGCTTTGGATAGTTAGTGAAAACACTAATTAAAGAAAATAAAGAAACAAAAAATGTTCTAACAAATTTGGAATAAATAAATCTAAAGAATGTATTTTTGTTGTAGTCTAAAGAGCTTAAAAGAAAGACACATAAGCAAAAAGAAAGCAATTAATGGAGGACAAGAAGGAATATTTAAAAACTCTACAACATTTGCAAACATAGTTGGAGAGGGCATAAAAATAAAAGAAGAGTTTGGATCTAGTTGGTATCAAGAAAAGTTAAAAGATTATGAACAAATGTTGTAATAATATATTCTAATGAGGACGAAGAACAAGATGAAAGACTTTGAGGTAGAATTTAAGGAATGGTGGGAGGTTGCAAAGGAATATTCTACAAAGGAGTTATAGAAGAATTTGGCTCAACATAGAGTTGATGAAAAAAATTTGAGGTACAAATTGGAAGCTTATTGAAAGAATTATCCAAATTTCATTTGTGGCAATCCAACAAGTAGAAAGGTATTGGGCTAGGATGAAAAAATATAAGCAAGGCCCAATCAAACAACTCAGGAGGAGGAAATACAAATTAAAGAATCACAAGACCTTAGAAGTGGAATAACTTAGGAGGAGGTACAACTAGACATACCATAGGACCTTAGAGGAGGGGATCAAGAAGAAAAAAAACTCGAGGGAATTTAAAAACAAGAAAAGGTGGAGGTTATTCTAGCACTAGAAGAAAAGATATCCAAGATACGTCATTTGGAAATAGAACCACAAATTGAATTAGTAGGGGAGGAGATCAAAATTGTAAAGCAAAACGTAGATATAAAACCACTGATTTTTATGTAGATTGGGATTATAGCACTATAGTAGGGGAAACAAATGTTTAAAAGGATATAAAATACTTTCATTTCATTTTTATCATTTTACAAGGATTTCAAGGACAAAATTCAAAGTACAAAGGGGGTAATGTTAAGGGGATAGGATGAATATGTGATTTTGGATGAACAAGGTAATTATAATAGGGATTGATTAAAGAACTTTGTTAGTTTGAATTTTGAATTCTTGTTGTTTGAATCATGATGATGTGACTTGGGATGGTTCAAAAGGGGAGAGTTTTGGAAAATAGAAGAGAGAAAAAGATGTGACACATAATTTTAGAAAAGAATAAGAGGAGCTAGAAGTATTTATAATAGAAAACCACAAACTCTATTTTGATATAACACAAATTTTAAATGTTTTCTTGGATATTTTTTAATAAAACATGGAATTATGTTATAATTTGGATTCATGTTTTTAGTCATATAGAGAAGCACAAACTTTTACAATGAATTTTATGTTCATCTTTCATGTGAATTTTTTGTAATGTAAGATTATGATGAAATGAATTGTAATCTTGTTTTTGGAGTTTTTTTACAATGTATTCTGAAGTGCAAATTTGGGTTATATGCAATAACCATGAATCTGATGTTGGAATGAATGGTAGTGTTAAGTTTGTTGAGATTTAAGACAAAATTAATGAACATATGCATGTGAAATGCAATTTTTTTGTTACAATATGTTTATGAAATATTTTGCAAGACTTTAAATTTCATTTATACCAAGCACAATTGTATAACAACTATTATTGTATTGTAATTTTTTGTAAACAATATATAAATTCAATGAACACTTATGATTTATAGATAGGCATATACATCCAAAACCTCACCTGATCTAAAGGCTAATCTTGCCATTTACTAACATTTCAAGAAAAATTAACATTAGTACAAAAATGAAGTTCCAAATATATATGTTGAAAAGGATGAACATACTTAAAACCAAAGAGTGTTCAATTTATGTAAATATTAAAAGATTGCAAAAACAAGTAGTTAATGATGGCCAAAGGAGTGGTTAAAGCCCATTCCACACTAAAAGCCATGATCAATGGCATCTACAACAACAAATACTCCTCTTATACATTTTATTTTATTTAATAAACATCCCAATGGAGTAGTAGCTGTGAAACAAACCTATAGGTGATTAATACTATAAACTATAAGAAACTGCAAAAATTACCAAAAGTGAATATAATAATCTTACTATAGTGTTGTTCTCCCAACTTTCAAGTCCAGATGTTGGAGTTGTGCAACTAGTGCTTCAAATGCTACATACACTAATAAAGTTATTTTCGGTGTTTGCTTTATAAATCTACATCCTACTCACATTACTATGTTCAAAAATATTCTAGTGGCAACTTAGCTAATGATGGGCCCTACACCCACACATGACTATGGGCACTTATTAACTAGTTGCTTTTCTAACAAAAGTTTTATTTTAGCTAAAACATGTACATGCATTTTGAAGATGGCTCTAAAAGACACAACTACTTATTGTAGCATTTTTCAAACCTTAATTGCACACCTGGTGGCAACTTCCGCACCCATCATCCAAGCCCAATCTTCTTCCTCATTATCATTATTAGCTTTTGGATATTGCAATCCACTCCCAACATCAGCTATGAGAGCTTCCAATAGTTGGCCAATTAGGGAATTGGTTAATCGCAAATAGACAATTCAAAGGAAGCATCAGCAACACATGGCGATGTGTGAGCTTTGTTAGTCCCAACTTGGTGACCGACCCAATGGGGGGCAGTTATGGAAATTATCACCTTTCATGGTTACTATAGAAGATGATGCAGAAGAAGAAAATAAAAGAAAATTTACTATATATATGTGTGTATATATATATATATATATTGTTGAAACTCAAAAAATATGAGGAAAAAAAAACTTTATGTTACTCTCAAACTTGACATTACCTACAACTATGAATTTGTGCTTAGACACACATGATATCAAAAAACCTATAGGTCAAGCACTCGTGCATGTGTGCATGCTTGCCTCGTTGCATCATTTGTGAGAAACAAATGGCCATAAGGAACTTTTTCGTGCATGTATGTATTCTTGTTTTATCATGGGTTGCTTTCAATATGGCTCCAAACATTTATCTATCATTTTCTATGGGTTTTGCTTGTGGAAAGCAACACTGTAGCGGATGTAATCCCACATATATTTATTGTTCAACAAAACAATTCATGAATCCATTATGAATGTAACTACTATAGTTTGTTAACCTTGATGAATTTGCACAATCCACATAGAAGAACACCTTCAAGGATTCATGGCAAGAATATCTCAATTTGTGCAAGTCAATTGAGTAATATCCATGTGTATGACTAGAAGACACCATTGAAAAAGGTTTGCATAGTGGGGTGGGGAATCTTGAGACATTTCCAACACATTCACAACCTTCTAATACAAAGTTTGTAAGGAAACTCTTTCATCCACACACCCACACATAGCACATTTCCAAAAGGTTCCAACTTGGCACACCTTGCAACAAGTGATATGCTTTCCCTAGCACCCACCATCCACCAGTATTGAAAAGCTTTGATTCTTTAACTTTACAACCCACATGGTTAGATTTGAGCAAAAAGATGAGTACTTTTAATAATGAATCCAAGAAATTCCATATCCATGTTGCCATTTTAGATAGTTCAAAATGCCTCAAACATTTGATAATAGACAATACTCCACAAGGATATTAAACTTTGTTCCAAATCAACATAATTAGCTAGCTACCTTCAATTATGGCTAAAATTTGGCACAAAAGCAATGCATACATGAAAAGAGTAGTAGGGGAAAAAGGGAGAATTTCACAAAATTGAAGTTCCAAACGCAAATGATGAACATACCTGAAGCACACAACATTGGTGTTTTCCTCCTAGATCTTATAACATACATAGTAAACCATGTTTCCAAACAAGTTGCATGCTCACCATCAATCCTTCTTGGAGCTAAATTGATCCTAACTATTTGATCATGTCTATAATATGTAAAAAAAGAAACTGACTTGTTCATAGATGCCAAAACTTGACATCTATGGTTATGACAAATATGACTAGTGACCATTTCTAATCATATAGTTATATATGTCATGTTTTTGTGCTTAGTCGTATTTTTTAAACCATATGGATATGGGTACATGATTAAAAGTCTTCATGGATAGGAATATGTGACTAAATTTTTTTTTCATGAACACCATATAATTATTTAATAATATACAATTTCAAACATTAAAAACACTTATAAGGGGAAAAAACTAGATGGTAAACATACGTAGTTAGTAAGCATATTATAAACTTGTAGATGATCAAACACATAATTATTGCACAAGTATATAACTAATATCTTATAAGCTTTACAACTTTTGCCTTAAAGTCATTAATTATTTAATGTGAATTTTAGGATAATGGCTAAAAAAAATTTTGGGGAATTTTTTTTCATTAAAAAAAAATTAAATGGAAAACAAATTGCCAAAGTCCTTGAAACCATAAAATTAAATTAAAAACTGATGCTTAGAGTATAATTTAAAAATTTAAGTTGAGACTCTTACTCAAAGGTTTATTTAAATGATTTTTTGGTATTTTTTGACATTAAATAATGAAATATATTCTTATTAGTGATATCTAATGAATTTCAAAAGAAGTCCACATGCCACAAAATGGCATTTTTTTCATGTTTCCATGTGATGTGTAGCAAAGAATATAAAATTTGATTTAATTAGTAATTTATCAAAATATTTGGTCATACAACTTGGAATCTTTATATATATATATAATCACATTTAATGAATTGAAAAAAAAGGATTAAACTTTACTACTTATAATAAAATTTGATAAAAAGTATGAAATTAAAAATATATGTGTATAAATTAATAATTATGACATTTAAATATTTGTATACTTTGTATAAAATTTTCAAATGTTGAAAATAATATTAGATGTTTCATAGATAGCATATTTTATTTAAAATTATTTTATTATAATTACAAATAAATATCACACATGGTAATAAGTAAAACATTTATACCATTTTTATTGATTCATTATATTTTTAAAAAGTGGGAAAATATTATATATATATATATATTCATACCCTACTCATAACCCTACCTACTTACCTACCTACCTACCTACCTACCTATCATACTACCTACCCTACCTATTTATAGTTAGGTAGGTAGGTAGGTAGGACTTATATATATATACCAAAAAAACCATGTTGATATTGAATATGTTTATTTACAAATTGTTTTATGGAAAAAAAAACTTCAAAATATCATTATTGTTCAAATATATGAAATAATGAAGATTCAAATACATTTTCAATCAAATTATTTGATATTTTTGTTGAATTTCTTTTATAGACGTGTAGATCTTGGTTATTTTTTTTCATTTGGACAAAGTCTGAAAAATATAATAATGGTCAAAGTTGGGTACTTTTGTATGCAACAAAGGATGATGTGAGATAATGTTGTAAATTTGTCCCATATCCTTTGTCAACAAGTTCAATTTTGGAAACTATACAAGTAGGTGAAAAAGTATTGGTTTACACATAATATATGCACCAAATATATTCAAAGTGCAAATATTACTTGTGATGAGATAATAAAAAAGGCTTGTCACCGCAACATAAATAGGATCCCACTTACCTACCTACTTAGGCCTACCTACCTACCTACCTACCTACCTACCTACCTACCAAATGGATGGATTAAATTGATATATATATAAAATATTCGATGGCATTTACGACTACAAACCATGTTTTTGGTGTAGTGTTGAAACTCTATTTATGCACACTGCACCTATCTGTAGATTTTTACAAAGGAAAAAGAAAATGCAACTCATAAGTTTAGAAAAACCCATTTACCTATTGAATAGTTGAAGTACATATGCATGTTTTTGTTGATAGCAACATTCAGTGCAACTATTGTAACAAGTTCATTTTGTTTACTCAAACCCTATTACAACTTCATAGGAATAAAAACTTTAGTTCATAAGCTATTTAATCAAGGGATTTATGTTGGAATCCATTGATGTCATCTACTCAACTTGGTTGTCAGTAACATTGAAAGCCCTTTCCATTTGTTTCAAGCATTTATGTTGTAGCATGGTGGAACAATTTTTCATTGTAGCTAGCTAATCAACTATTGGAGCAAAGCTGGCAAGGTCTTGTTTTACTTAACCCTAACCCTAATAAACATCACAAATTGGACTATCCAATTTTAGGTCAAGATGCCACTTCAAATGAGATGGATGATATTCATAAGCACAATGTTTTCTATTCCCGCTTAGTTCCTTCTCTTTGTGTATGTTAGTTAGTACGTGTTTAGGAATGCAAATTTGGTATACTACTTATAGGAACGACCCCACAAAGGATAGAGGATATGGAAGATGTAAACTTTTCTCAAGGTTCAAACCACAACAATGTGGGTGTTATAGTAGAAGAAAAGGGAGAATATGAACTTGCTAGGGACACGCATGTGGCTTCTATTGCATACTTGTGAAAGCCTCTTAAAGATGCATTACAATCATTATATGTACACTCAAACTCTGATGCTATTAGTCATTCAATTTCTGTTACATCATCTAGCTAATGGTGAAGATCATTTCAATCCCTTAGGTCTTGTAGTGCCAAGCCTTTTTTCTATTCAAAATTTCCCAAGCAACCTTAGATTATATACATCTTAGTACAAGCATTTTTATTCATAGCTCGACCTAAGGTATACATTATTTCCCATTGATTTGATTATTCCAATGTGGATTACTATAGATTTTACAAATTTGATGTGTTTTGTCTTTGTAATATAGGGTTGTTTATTGTTTTTGTTTATGCATGTGCAAAACTTTGAATGCCCAAAAAAGTCAACACTTGCAATCGTTCTTACCTAAATTAGGGGAGCCGTTATGACATAGGCCGAGGTTGCTTGGAACGATAGGAAGCATAGAGGTCAAGAATACCAACAAGTTTGTAGAAATGGAAGAAGCATCTGTGAAAACAAAAACAAATGATGAATACACACCAAGTGCTTTGCTTTTGACTCTAAGCCCTATCTTCAAAAGAAAATTGCTAGAATGCAATAACAATTAGTCACCTTGCGATTATGTCATGGTGTTTTGCAAATAATCAAAACCTAACCTAATAGTCAACTAATGAGAACATTTGGGTTTAAATAATGCTTTTGTTCTTTCGAATGTTGAGCTCCATCAAAAAACAATGTTTGCCCCTTACTCCTATTATAAAATCATTGTTCCTTTTTTAATTTGGGGGTTGTTCATGACTACCAATTAGTTTCTTGATTTTTGTAAGTTTCAGGTTACATTTGGTTGGTATAATCAATATAGACAAAAAGTGGTTAAATGGTTGCTTGGAGTAATATTGTTGAAAGCATTTAATCTCTTGAAACCATTTTTTCAACTTAAATCATGAACCACATTTTGAAGCTGAAATATTTCATCTCTAGCAATGGCAAGTTGGGTTATGTATAAATGGCGAACATTTCATTTCACTTTTGACCTTTCTATATACATTTTTATACTATTGTAAAGTAATGTTGTTTTTCATTATGCTTTATTTTAAATGTTTTCCATAACTAGGTCCATTTGTTATAGTTCCAGAAATGCAATGTTCTAGAAAATCTTATAGAAATTTCATCATTTCATCTCACCAGAATTGTTCAAGTAAATATCTAACTGGCTAGAAGCATCCGACCTTTATCAACTCACATTTAGCCTTTAGGATGCCCATTTTTATATTTTTATCATTTGTGAATTTATGGTAGATCATGTTGTTCAAGTTTTTATATAGTCGACCATCAAATGTGTTGATGATAAAAGCCAAGATTTAGCATGAATGTGATGGCTTTGTTTAAACATCTATGTCTAATAACATGGAATATCACAACTAGATTTGTGTTAGGTTATTTGTTCAAGGTCCAAGAGCAATTGTACAAGCTTGGAAATCCAGTTTTTAATTTCATGTTCATCATGATATAAGGATATTTATAGGACCATGTAAATTATGATTGTTGTTTTTTTTCTATTAATTATGAAGCCAACAAATCTAAAAAGTAGTTGAATGCACTAATACTAACCATTAAATGACATTGTTATTTAATTAAGAACTTAAAGATGATTATTATAGCCATGGTTATCTTGAATGTCAAAGCAATCCATGCTTCATTTGTGTTTGCTTCAGATCATTACCAATTTTTGTGTCATTTTTGGTGTGTGGAAAAGTTCACATCAACCTTTTCAATTTTTTCATTACCAAATGGCAAGGGGACTTGTGGTAAGAAATTTGTTCAATACTTTCTAATTAAACATCTTTGTGTGAGTGCATAATAAACTAGAATGTAAGTGTACTTATTCATGTTGATATGTCATTAATTGTCTGTGTTAACCAGTCAACAGGTTATTACATTAGAGTTGTGATCAGTTAGCAAGTTATTATAGTATGAATTATGCTTGTAGTGATGGTTTTGAGTTCCATCTATTTGATGTCCGTGAAATAGCAAATTTAAACACTCAAACTTGGTGTACATATCACTCTATAAGACATTTGCATGAATTACAAATTGTACTTCAAGTAGATTTCTTCAAGAATGCAGGTTTGTTAATTTATGTTGTTGAAGTTGGTTAAGGTATTTTTCAAGATGCAACCATTTTCTCCTACGTGGTTTATGGTAGCCACAAACCTTATTTGTGAGCTTGTGAAATGTTTAAAGCTTGAATTCAATTTGGGGTAGAAAGACAATAAACATTACAAAGTATAGACACTTTGTAATTTTTATTATTTGTAATAGTTCATGAATGTAATAGCTATTATGCACATGTATGAACTCTATTATTAGTTCAGCTATGAAAATGCATACATGTTTGTAAACAATCTATATATTGTTTGGTTTCAAGTTACAAAATTTAAAGATGATGTGGTGTCAATACATGAAGTAGATGGTGTAATTGTAGGTTCATTTGCAACAAAAATAGGGAGAAATAGGAAGTTGTTGTAGACCCTTGACAAAATAAGTACAACCCATGCCCCAAACATTTTTCATTTTGTTGATTTGCCAAAAAGTGTTACATGGCAACCACCAACTGGGTGGTTACAGTGGAAGTTTTTACAACCCCCACCATGGTTAATGGCATAATGGGGGATGGCACCTAGACAATTTATATCATCAACAAGCACACCTCCAATGTAGCAAAGATCTATACTTACTATGAAACAAGTGCTTGTACCTTTGGTGAAGTTAGAAAATGTAATAAGAGCAGTTCAGAGAACATAAAAAAAAAAAAATGATGCTAAAAGTGATGCTCACCAAGTAACTGGAAAAAAACTTCACAAGATTAGGATAAAGGTGCGGGGGGATGTAAATGGATGTTGTGAAGGCAAGAATGTTTGGGATGAGGCAATGAAGACCTTCATTCTTCGTATTCTTAACATCAGTGTTGTATCATGGGACAACCACCATCCAGACTCCATAGAGAAGTTGAGGTTAGCTTTAGATAAAAAGTTTGAATATGAATTTTCCATTGTGGGATTTGAAAACGTGGTGAAGAGATGGTTGAAAATAAACTGTCGTAACCCCACTTTGGGGCAAAGTGTGAGAATGCTACTCACACTCCCAAAAGTGGGAAAATGGAGTCCTCCGGAAATCCCAAAAACTTAGAAGACGATTTGAGGGGTCAAATCTCCTTGCCTTGATGCGTTATTTATATCAATGGAAAGGTCTTGAAACGTAAATGCCCAAAATGTCCTCGCATTGGCCATTTGGACATCTAGAGCCCAAGTTATGGGCAAAAGAAGGGCCGGGAGTCAAATTGCCAGTTTGACTCCAGACCATTAAAAGTCAGGAATGGACCTCTTCCCGATGTCTCCTTAGGGAGTGCAACACGGCGTTGAAAAGCTCTTGACGAAAACTACAACGTTTGTTTAGACCTCGTCTCGATCCGAGTTTGGGGCGAGGAGCTATGAGCGTCCAAAGTTCCAGGACTTTAACCCGGGACAGTTTCGGGACTCCAACTTGGGAGTCCCGGGAAAAAGAGCCATTGGGATGTAGCCTCGGCGGAGAGCTGTAGAGTATACTATATGGGGGAAGGTGGTGGCTTCCCCTGAGTCCGGGCCGTGGTGAGTCTTGTGTGTCCAAGTGCCCGTGGCTTGTCCCAACACCCAAGGGTGTTCCTGAATGCTAACTAACCTTTTGTGGTTGGTTTTGGATGCAAATTCAAGCTTGATAATCTAATCCCTCTTCCTAGTTTAATCCCGAGACTTCTAGCACGCCCCTCTACCCCCTTTTAGTGCTGGAAGTCGGGAGCGCCCCTCAAGTCCCAACTTTCCACAACTTTCCACAACTTTACATAGTTGAACCCTCAAGTGGGTTCAACAAGGGACTTGGGAGTGCGTCATAAACAAATTGAAAACTAGATTTTTGGAAGGGAAAACAAAATGCCCAATCAATATAGTACATACCCATTGGGAGAGGTTAAAGGTTTACTAGAGTAAACTTGAAATAGAAAAGAATGAAAAACACATGTCAAATGTCAGGAGTAAGGTGAAAAATTTGACAAATTTTGAGCAAATGGACAAAGATGGGAAGGAAGCTTGGTTGGTAAATCAATACATGGAAATTTTGATTGTTATCATCACTTTCTTATTGAATATAAAACCTTGTTGTAGGATTGTAGCAATTTTAATTAACTAAGTGTTAGTTTGTGTTGCAGAAAAAACAAAGGCAAAAAAACCCAAGTTTGACTGAAATTGCTGAAGATCTCCAAGGATTTAAACAAATTGGCTTTATAAGATATTACAATTTGGAAATTTTTCTTAACATTTGCCTTGTGACAAAGTGCTTACATGATCACATTGAACCTTCTTACTTTCATTTGTTATTTTATTTTCATTTCTTGTCATGTTTTCATTTTGCTGCCATGTTTTCTTTTGTTGCAATGGTCTTATTTCTTACCAAATTTTGACACTAGTAGAAATCAGCCAAAATGTAACCACTCCATTTACGATTACATGCGACTTATAGTCGTTTGTGACTCGATTTGGGAATACTTGCAACTACACGACCAACTTTCAACTATTTTGGTCATTTTCTTAACTATGATGCAACTATTAAAATTTTCATCCTATTGGTTGCATCAATTTTACATTTATTTTCATCCATTAATA
>Ga0116231_10008889_pt1 | contig 17344 bp, 16 predicted proteins | sample S1TSphgellanicum_2_FD_89695 | JGI IMG/M metagenome (GOLD analysis project Ga0116231, IMG submission 89695) | Host-associated microbial communities from peat moss isolated from Minnesota, USA - S1T2_Fd - Sphagnum magellanicum MG | ecosystem: Host-associated > Plants > Peat moss > Unclassified...
AAAAAAAAAAAAAAAAAAGAAAAAAACAAAAAAAAAAAAAAAAAAAAACAAACCCAACATCCTTCTATATTCTTGGCTACCTTCTGAAACTTATCATAAAAATTTGGCGATTTAGAATTTTATTTTTTTTCGAAATCTGGCGAATTTGGGCCATTTTTGCCATGGAAAAAATCCTTTTAATAGGTTGAAATCATATTTTTCAGGTCGAAATTTTACCCCCCAAAAAAAACACTGGTTGAAGTGGGAGGTGTTTAACATCTCACCCTCTGCACTGGTTAATTTAGGTAATGGCCACAGTGAACCAGCACCCACCAGCACACCGTGAAGGATGAATGATAAGTGGTCAGGAAACAATTTTCTGTCGGGTTCCAGTTCCGTAGCTAACCATGGTGGTTACCTCAGCTGCTTTTTTTTTGTTTTTTCCTACCTACATATTAACAACCCACAAACAGGTTGTGTTAGCTTAGCAGGTAGGTAGTAAAAACAGCCTTTACCTATGTATAAAACCATCTACTTATCTAGTAATAACCTAATTTTTTTAACCTATTGAACTGTATATGAGACCTATTTTCCTACACACTTGGTTACCAAGGTGAAACCAAGTATTAACCCAGTTGAGGATCATTCGCAACTGTACTAATAAACGGGCATCCAGTGGATGGATGGTGCACTGGTGGGTGCTTGCTTGTTCACTATGGCTGTAAGTAACTGTTGTTGTTGCCATTGTTTGTCAACTTTAGTGGGATTTTCATGCAAAAAAACTTAAGGGGACATATCTGGATTCTGTAGTCATGGAAACTTTATTTACTCTTTTAAGTCTTCTTTAGTATTTTACTCATGTTAAGGAAAAGAGTAACTTGGTCATGGGTTTTTTCAAGTTTTCAACACTTTTGTATGGCAAGCATGACAGCCATGTTATGCATAGATGTGCAAAAGTTGACCCAATGCTAAATAAAGCAGACCACACAATGCAAAGCAAAGCAAAGCTAAGCAAAGCAAAGCTCGAGAGGGTCTTCTTTTGGGGTTTTTAGGTCAACTGAAAGTAAGTAAATTGCATGCCCTTTTCTTTTTGTATATTTGGAGAAGTGTTGCCCTTTTGAGGAGTCAAGGGAAGAAAGGGAATATAACTCATTTTGTTTTTTTCACCACCTACTTATGTGTTGGTGTGTGTATCGGAACCAACCTAAGATATGCTTCTTGCAAGGGATGAAGTTGCTTTTGTGACAAACACATTTATTGTTCTCACACATATGCAACAAGAAAATGAATTTATGTATCACTTCTTCCTCTATACCACTCCACTATAAACCTTGAAATTATTTTGGTAACAAGTTGTAAATGCGTCACTCGTTTTGAGATAGTTTGATGTGGGGTTCAATGTGCAAGCAACATGAACCCCCAAGCAAACCACCACCAAAACATTTCATGTTTTGGGGGCGGCCTAACAAAATTTTCATTGAGCTGACGTTAAAACATGACATGTTTCGATGACAACTAGCTTGGGAGCTTGCACTAACTGCACATCAAAACCCATGTTGGGCCACTTCGAAATGAACAATGCATTTACAACTTATCACTAAAATAACATCGAGGCACTACAAATATACAAAAACTAACAATCAAGTTTTGCCATTGTTGAAGTTGTCACCATCATACAACCTTTTAGTAAGGAACCATGGATCAAGGCAAACAAATGCAAGGTAACACATTCCATGTTTTATTGTTTCATGAACAAGTATGTTTGATTGTTCAACACTAGTTTTAGCAATATGGAAATGACCTTGCCCAAGTTGAACTCATGGACAATCTTCTAGTATGCAACACTTTGGCTTCATTTTGAACCTTGATTTTGAATGTCATTTATCATCCTAACATTTTTAAAAAAAATTAATGCCACATTTGGAAACTCAAATGAGGAACACACATCAATAATCAAGTTTCAATTTGTTCACCCAATGGTCATATTAAGGTTTAATACAACTTGCTTCAATGCAAATGGATGACTTTATCCATTAGCATACACTTTTCATTCAAATATATGGGATTCATTTTCAACATCACCTAGTTCATCATTCTTGAAAAAAATCATCCATTCAAATTCAACATTTACTTTCATCATCCATCATCCATTTTTATCCATAATGGATATATTTTAGAAAAGTATCAAGGAGGTTCCTAAATGATGGGCCCTACAATATGGAAAATAATGATGGAAACAACTTAGGAAATACAAGAAAATGTATGAATGTGAAACATGATAATTTCAAATGTATGTGTGCATAATTTTCATCCCATCACATTGTTGTTTCTAGGACCCTTTCACTTTGATTGCCACAGTCATGCACCATAAGTCAATATTGGTAAATCAACTTATTGTCATAAGTTTTAGAAACACTTGTTGTGCCCATGATAAAAAAAAAAATTCATGTATGATTCTTAATTTTATTTTTCATCCACATGCTCTTGCTTAAAATTTTAAACAATTATGAATATCATTCCCCAATTATAATGGACATGATTTAATGTCCATGTGAGTCATCCAAGATCATGGCCCATGGAAAACTTTAATGCAAATAATAAATAATACAAATTGCCCAAGTTATTCTTATTTGTTCTATAGTTGTTGTAGTTGTGACCACCTTTTAATAATGACTCCCATGAAGAAATATGCTTGCAATAGTTACATTTATTCACAAAGCTTAGTAGTGTAGATCTTGTAATAATCAATTTAGGTTACAATGTTATGACCTATATAGTTCTTAAGGTGCATTCACATTTTGTGTTACAAACTCTAGGGTTGAATCCCCTAACACCATGCTAACCATTTAGGACTTAAACTTAGTTACCATGAAAATTTTATGTTAAGTTAACATTCATTTAACATTAAGCTATCACCCATTTAACATTGGATGCCACTTAGATTTTCATTTAACAATGATTTAACATCAAATGTGAATGCATCATAACAACATCAAGATTATTTTAATCGTAAGAAAGTTGATCATTTTATGTGTTCAATCTTTGAAATCAATTTTCAATACAATCTCCGAGTCACTCCTTAAGGTGGGGCATTGTTTAGTCCCACTTATTAAGGCCAATGCTAATTTTTGGGTTGGTACGTGGTAGGCTTCAACGCATACCAATTTGGTGGGTTTTTTGACACTAAGACTCGTGTAAATGAATATATTAGGGTTCCATCCTAGTACCCACTCATCATTGGTTTGTACCATTTGTGTTTGTTTCATTGCCTATTTGAAAATTTTGGTGAACCCTATTAGGTTTGCCCAAATTCCTTAGAGCCACTTCATTAGGCACAATGTCATTACCTTGCACATTTCCATAGCATATAACTGATTTTGGGGTTCTTTCAAAAATTTTAAGCTTTTTCCAAAGTTGGGCAAGCAACCATTTATGCGCTCCACTTTTTGTGTTGTTAATGTTTGCTTTAATGTAGAAAATGGTTACATTTCAAAATATGCCTTGGAAGAACCCCTTATTAACTAATGGAACAATGATTTGCCCTACCAAGCTCACCTCATCATCAAGTGGAACATGCCTTCCCAAAGTACATTGAAGGTGATACCTATCATTCACCTAACTCACCTTACTCACAACTACAAAAGTATGATTTTTTTTTAGTGGCATCACAACTAAAATAATTCTAGAGTCAAGGTTAGTAGTTTATTATTATTATTATTTTTTGATTTGAGTAACATCAAAAATAAAAATGTCCATTTTAACTAAGGGAAAAAATCAGACATTCAATTAGACACACGACGAGTTTAATGCTTACATGGAGTTGTCTAATTTGACTAATATGACTAAAATGACTAAATTCGGTCATTTACAAATGAATTATTGTGATTAAAACACTAGTTTTTTATGATACAATGGGTTCCAATGGAGGCAAAAGGTTGTTCAATCATTTTTTTCGAGGTTAAGTTTGGGGGTGGGGCATCTATGCATCATCATTGTCACATCCCAAAATATTGTATGTATGTTGGGATTATATCAAGCTTATTAAAAGGTGCTTGGTTGTCATATCCAACATGATTGTCCATTCTAAATTGTTGAAGATGCAATGATCACGTTGTGATGCAGCCTTGAAAACAAACAAGTTCATACATGTAAGGATATGTGCAACATATATTGTGTAACATGTAATTTTATATTCTATCATGATACATTGTATTTTTTTTGTACTTTTTCAAACTTCATGCAAATATTAACATTTTGGGTTGCGAAAATGTGTGTGTATGTATGAGTGCATTGTGTGTGGATGTGGATTTGTTGTTTCAAAATAAATAATTAATATAGGTGTACGTATGTAATAAATTTAATGGAAGGTTTGAATAGTAGGTTAGGTCAAATCTTGCTAGCTTATTAGAAAATAAAGACACAATTAGGTAATAAATTTTTGGCATGCCATGTGTACTCAAAATTGGTCAAGTTGCTCAAAATAAACCAAACATTGGCAAACATGTTACTCAAAATAAACTACCATGAGGCACCCAAACATTGGCACTAGCCTTTCTTTTAGGAAATTTGAAATTTTGAACATGTGGCTTTGATCAAGGTAGTTTTGTTGCATTTTTTAGGACATTACAAGTCCAAAAGCATAACACCTTTGAGTATGCACAAGCTAAATAAGTTGAGATTTTGTTACAAGTAATGAGTAAATTTCATTAAAAGTTGGGTTAGCTCATCACTTTAATGGTCTAGATGTGTGTAACCTAACGATAAACACAAAATAAATAAATAAACGAATGGACGAATAATGCTAAAAAATGGATAAAATAACAATTTTTTTGTCTATTCATTGGCTATAAATGTGTGATAGGTGGATTCAATGTGACGAAATTTTTCATTTCACACCTTATTTTTCAAAAGGTAGTTTTGCAAGGATAGTTTTTTTTTCAATTTTTGGCTACATTTTGCTAGTAAAAAAAGGATGATTGACACACGTATTAATCAAATAAGTAAAAAAAAAAACTATGTGACACCTAAACACTAGCATCCATGTTTATTAAGTTAGTCAAAACAAACATGACATTTGACAACCGTATCAACAAACATACTAATAAAGACAATCACAACAAATATGCCATTTGGTAACCATGTCATGTAAACACTTAGTCAAAATCTTTCAACATGGATTAGTGTTTCTTTTTATGTTTTTAATTTGTAGTGCAAGTGGCCTAAGTATTTGAGAAGGCAAAACCTATATGGCTTTTAAGGAAAAAAATGGTGTGATGCAAGTGGCTATATTGCATTAGCAAAAGTGCAAATTGGGTGAAGAATTTTGAAGTTGTAAAAGTTTTTGGTGGTTCCTACTTTGACATGTGTGTGTACAAGAGCAGGCTCTTTAAATGTTTAAACAATCAATTTATAAGCTTCCAATAAAGAATTATCTTATGCAATTTGGCAATGTGTGTGTCAATTATAGGTAGGATGAAAATTTACAAATTCTAATTCTAAACATTATGCAGGGGATTTGAACCCTAGTCATATGGACCTTGCCCATTGCAACACAAAATACATGTAACAACCGACAGTGTTAATATCATATTATAACAAAAAATAAACATGATTATGCAATGGAAAATGGAATCAATATTACCACCTTCAACCTTCCAGGGTCTAGATTCCAAACTCCAAGCCAAATGTTCATGCATTGACTCCCACCCTCACTTTATTTCCATCATTCCAATATGTATTAGCACTATGAAAAGGAAAAGTTTCCTTGGTGGAAAAATAATGTGCAAACATGCATATGGCAATGTTCAAATGCCCTGTTAAATGATTTTGCAACTTGGATTTCACAAAAAACAAAGTGGAGAATGTTTTTTCATCTTCGACACTGCTAATGATTTGAACAATGACCAACTCTATAAGGTTCATGAACTTAGAGAGATGAACAACTAAAAAACTATTTGTGGCAAGCTAACACCACAATCTAGTCTTTGGATTATCATATCTAAGTTCTACCATAGCCTTGGTAGTTTAATTCTTCATGGTCAATTTGAAAAGAAAGCTATGTAAATCCAAAACATCCCCTGAAAATGGCTCTGAAACCCACTTGCCATTAGTGCCAACTTTTTTGGTGGTACAATAATGATGTTTGATCAAAGCGAAATGGTCCACAAAGGTGGACTCACAATCTAATTGTAACCAATATTATGGGTAGATAATCCCAATAACACTCATCAAATCATGGTCTAGAAACCTCCACTCTAATTCAAGGACCAACAAAACACATGTAACAATGTAATGAACTTTGACAACTTTAATAACTTGATCAAAATGTTCTTGAGTAACTAGAGAATGTTTGGTAGTTAAAGCAGTAACAAAATGCGCCATGTGTGACTATCTAATAATGCAAAAAGCTAGATGTTCATTGTCCTCATTCAAATTAATCACCCAATCATGTGTAATTCTACAAGATGTGTTTGCAATGACATTTGTGAATTCAAGAAAATTTTCATGTTAAAATGAAGTGGTGGGATCACTATACATCTTGTACAAATTAGCTAGGCAAATCTTAACAACTATAATGTAGTCACAAACAAAAACATCCTTAGCCTACACAAACTTCATCAAACACTAATAAATTCCAACATAGGCAATACACATGGCAAGCCCAATATTGTTCCAATATCACACAGATTGACCAAATGGGCCTTGGTTGATTCCACATAACCACTATTGGCCGCCATCTTAACAATTAAGGTTTTGTATTATTTCCCAACCCGCTTTAGAGGTGCTAGCATGTTTATCCACCTTGTTTTCACATTGTGAATGACTTTTAATCCTTTTGTTCCCACAATTTCAATGTGTTTTTGAAATTCAAGATGTTGTTTGGGGGAGTTAGGAAAATACCCATAGAGTGATTGGAGTAGATCTTCCAATTTGGAAACCATTGGCATGGAAAACAAACTCTACATTGCAAGGTTTGTTCTATGCACCATACAATGGATCCTAATGAAATAAGGTGCATGTGTCTTTAACAAATCAATAACTCTAGATCTAACCCCTCAAAACGTGGAGACACCATCAACACCTAAACACACAAAGTGCTCAACAATTTGTTCATTAGTCAAACCACCAAAGGTCATCAAAGCATCCATGATTACAGATTTGATATTAGAATCAATCCCACCCTCAAGTCGCTCAAGTGTGAGCAAAATTGGAATTTTTTTCCATCTTCCCACCATGTAACAATGGATTGAAATCTAAGATTAATTATCCAAAGTAATTATTTCATCTACAGAAATAGACAAAAAACTAGAGGCTAGGATAGCCTTTTCAATGGCATTTAATGCCATATTGTGTAATGATTATGTAATCTCCCATCCAACATAATCACTCTAGTGTTTGGATGGGTAATTTGGCACTTTGAGGAAGGCAAACAAAGACCGCATTTTCTTCTATTCAGTCATAGGCATACCCTATGAAAGTAAATGGAAAATGAGTGCAAATTGCATTAATTATTTTTTTTGCTCCACCACAACCCCTTCAACAACTCGTCGCAACAAATAATTTTTGCTTATTTGCACATAGAGCTTCTCATTGATCACGTGTTGGTTTGTCTTCAAGAAATATATATCCCCCATTACCACACTAACAAATCAATTAAAACCTTCCTGTGGTCAACATGTTTCAATAAATAATTCAATTTGGCTACCAAAAGCCTATTTTTCCCATCAATGACATTACAAACCTTGCATGTGACTTGTGTGGCTTTCGCCTTAGCACCCATAATAGATTTTGCCCAAGGCAACTTAACAACCCATGAATCTTAGAAACGACAATTTAATTCATAATTTTTCTTCCTCTTCTTGCTATTGGCTAGGTTTATAACTACTTGGGTTCGATCAACAAGACAACAAGAAGTTCAGAGTTTTGGCTAGAACTTATAGCATTTGAAGGATCAATGGGGACTCGATTAGAGAAAAAAAAATTATATTTGAAGTTTTTGGGGACAACTAGAGGGGGGTACCATGGCAACAAACACAAAACCTTGACATTTAATTCCACAAGATAGACCTATCCCCTACCCGGGGCATTAACTCAAATTTTACCCTAAGACCATTAAATTTTGAAATGACTCTACAACAAACATGGGTCAATTCAGAAACACCAAACCTGTCACCTTTGGAATCTGCAACAAACATAAACACCAAACTTGAACTCTCGAGTCTGTGTTGTTGTAGCAAGCATAGGTCATAAAAAAATCAAATCTCTAGAATCTATAACAATTTGTAAATATAGGTTCCAAGGAATCAAAATATTTCAAGGCCCTAAAAAACAAGTGTAGGTTTTGAACCTAGACTTTTAACCTAAAAACGATAGCAAATACAAGTTCAAACTTCAAAAAAAACATTGGGTGGCAAGGTGTTCATTACTTACTTAGGTTATGCAGTCACAAAATTTGCGATCTAGCCAGCCACCATCTTCATTCTTTATACCTTGTTGTTCCAAAGTTTAAAATCCAGCAAGATTCGACTTTTGAAAGTACACATTGTATAAGTTATTAACAACCAACATCAACCAACTTATTACGATTCACTTGTCGTGTGCGTGAATTGACCGTTAAACAACACCAGATTCGCACTACATGGAGTTTATAAAATCTAAATCTTTTGATCTTGGCCCTTAAACCCTAATCAAAACACCAAAACGAAATAAAAAATTTAAAATAAAATAACTATTCTACTACATCAGCCAACTTGTAAGAAAAATGCTATTGTAAGTTGCAATGATGCAACATGTTACAAACTATCAACCAACGCCCTTGCCATTTAAGCCTCGAGCCTCTTGAATCCCAATTGAATAAACTACAAATGTTGTTGCTACAACCACATTCAAGACATAAGTACCACGTGACTAGTAGCAAATCATGACTACCACATTACAAAGCAAAATGAAAGCTTCAACTTTGAATGAACTATGCCAACAATCGTTGCAATTTGCAATCAACAAGGGGATAACTTGAAAGAAATTTTAAAAACCTTATAGGGTTTAAGAGAATTGTGAGGCAATCCAACTTCCACCATTGATGAGTCTTTTGGTGATACATCACATCAAAGAGCAATTGGCAATAACACGTCCATGTGTCAAAGTAAACTTTGGCGAATGAATCATGATTCGTCATAGGAATTGAATACTCCTCTATCTTGGACAAGGTCAAGGATGCGACAAAAAGAGTGGTTGAGATTGTCAAAAGAGAAGGCTCCTCCTTTCTGAAGATGCTCAAAAAATGCAAACCTTAACCTTAAGGAGGAGCCATCTGCCACATCCATATAAAATGTAGGTGCCCAAGATGACAACATGTGTCCATATATAGTGCGTTCTAGTGCGAAGCTACATTGACTAAATGGCAAATTTTGGCAAATTTTAAAAAAAAATAAAATTAAATATGTGTAAAAAATGATCGGTCGATTCCAACTAAATATATGTTGTCCATTGTTTATTTTCACTAAAAATAATCACTCATCATCAAAACTAGCCCCAAAATAAAATAAAATCATCCATATGTGCTAATGTACTAAACTCACCACATTCCCAAGTGGAACAAGTATGTAGTAGGTAGGTGGTATCTATTATTCACCTTACTAGGCCCATTCCCTAGTACATAGTAGGTGCCTAACTAATAGTCTAGGAAATTAATTTTCAGTCCATAGGTGCATAACTAATAGTCTAGGAATGTAATTTTTGGTCCCGTCAAAAAGGGCCAAAAGTGCATGTCCAAAGTATCCATGGGCCCAATCGAATGTCGTAGTGCAGAGTCCACATTTGCTGAGCTGGTCCAATCAGATGCCAACGTTCTTTCGCCACGGCCCCTCTTGGTCGGCCGCGGCCATTGTGAGAAACCGGACATTATCAACGCCGCGAAGCTGCGCGCCCGCGCGTGCGAGAGAGAGAGAGAGAGAGAGAGAGAGAGAGAGCGCGACGGACGATGATGGCGACGACGATGGTGTTGTTGCGCGGCGATGTTTGCGTGACTCCCCGCAATTGCAGCAATAACACAAAAAGACAAAATCAAAATCAAATGGAAAAAAGAAAAGAAAAAGAAGGTTTGTTCGTCGCCATCGTCTCTTTTGTTGGACTTTATACGAGTACAGGTCCAACCGTAGTCCCCACGCGCATGGTCCATTTGTGCGAGGGCGACTTTGACTCGCCTCTCTCTCTCTCTCTCTATTCATGTCTTCTTCTTCACTCAGCGACGGATTCACTTCTCTTCTTTGGCGGTTCGTTCTTCTTCAAGGGAAGAAGAAGTCTCACCAAACGTAGGTACGTGCGTACGTGTGAGGAGGATTTGGGATTGATTGAAGCAAGCCGGGATTGGAAACCGGTAATTGCGATTGGGGGATTGGAAGATCGGATTTCGTGGCGTATTTTGCTGCAATTTTTTTTTTTGCTTTAGGATTTTGGGATCAGTCTTCTCCTTTGTGGAGTCTATTGTAAGGAGACTAGAGTGGAGTAATAAGTGCGTTGGACTTTCAATGCTTGAGGTTTTGTTTGTTTTTGTGTGTGCTAGAAGGTCTTAGAAGATGAAATGAAAACCGTTTTCAATTGATGTTTTTTTTTTGGGCTGTAGTGTTGTGATCGGATTACGATTGTGCGGATTTCTTTTGGATTCGAGAGCGTTTATGTGACGGTTGTTCTTCTTTGCTTTTGAACAGGGTTGTGTTCTTGTTGCGACAGAAGCCAAAATCCGAAGGAAGACGAAGATTTTTCCAGAGGGAAAAAAATGGCAAGCGTCGGAGGATTGTGCGAGCGGGATTTGTTGCCGCCGCAGAGTGAAGCTTCATCAGGACTAGGAAATTTTTGGACAAGGAGCACAGGATTGCGGGAAGCCAGCAGTCCGAGCTCCGTTCATGACAGGGATTCTCAAGGCTGTTCAAACCCTAGATTCAATGACAGGTTAGCCATCATACGGCCTTCTACAGTCCTACAAAATGTGTTTTTGCTAGGTCTCTTTTGAAGAAGTGTCATGAATTCTGAAGATCTCCATGCATCCAGTCCAGCGAAGAATTTGTCAATTTAGATGTCAAGAGTGTTGTGATTATGAAAGATTTAGTGATGCTTGTGATCCTCTTCACACAAAGAGAGAGGTGACAGATTGACCTGATTGCTGCAAATGAATTTCTGCTCTTCTGTCAAATAGCAGTAATACTTACCCTTCTTTGACTCCTGATTGCAGTGAAGAGCGTGCTGCAAGATTGGCATTGCTTCGAAACCATGCTGAAATTGGACATTCCTCCTCCACAACTTCGAGGATCCCAACTCCAAGGAAAGGTGGCAAACGGCACCATCATTCAGCACATGGAGCAAATCAAGTCTTCTCTGCAGTTACACAAGAAAGCTTTGACTCAGAAAGTCCAGATGGTTTAAAGCGCTTCAAGCCGAAGGTGACAGACAGCCCTGAATACATACATAATTCACCATCCTTTGTTTCCTTTTACCACACAAGTTTCTCCCATCCTCCTGATCAATTTTATCCATTATTTGGAGCAGTTCATACTTCTTTGTAATCGTTCATTTTTTACAAATGTCTATTCCACTTCTCCATCACAGTTGTTAGTTGTTAAGTGGTGCATTGTATCTCTCATTGCTCCTGCAGTCATTCATGGCTGCTGTATTGGTCCATGCAGCATATCAGAAATGTGCCACATGTGGTATTGTTCAATGTGTTACGGTAAGGCTGATGTACAGATGTGAAATGGACCATTTTTCTTGATTCAATGTTACAGCAGAAAGGGAGTTTGTCCAACTGGGGCTCATTGTGGTTTCTGGCAAAAACAGATCTGTAGAGGTTTGCCATTTAAGCAGTTGTGAGTTCTGGATTATGATGATTTCTCTCAAGATCAAAGTTGAATAGTTGCCAAGAAAACTTAAGAGTTCTCAAGACCAATCCTGTTACTTTGCCCTTATTCTGTTTGATTAGTGATGACATGCATTAATTTGCAAGAAGTTCTCCAAGCTTGAGGTCATATGGTGCATCTGTCTTGGTGGGCTGATGGATGAATCGCAGCTACCCAATGGGATGCCCAGCTATGTGAAAATAGTGGAAGTTGGGGCCCGTGATGGTCTACAGAATGAGAAACCGATGGTTCCTACGGCTGTCAAAATTGAGCTTATTCACCGCCTTGCCCATTCAGGTTTACCTGTTGTGGAAGCCACTAGTTTTGTTTCACCAAAGTGGGTCCCTCAGGTGAGCAGCCTAAATCTCTAAAATATCCCTTATGACTTCTGGGAACATGTTTGATGTGGAACTTCTGTGATTCAGCATGAATGGAAGATTGCACAGCATGATGATTCTCTACAGTGACAATCAATTCTTTGTTTCTCAGCAATTGCATATGACCAAGCTGGATTGAGGCCCTGGGGACCTGGATCAAGGTTTAGAATTCTTAAGTAACCAATCGGCTTTGCCTGGTTCACAGTGCATCTTAAATGTAAATCATCTCGTTCAGTCTGATAATCTTTGAAATCTCCTGTCTTGTTTACCTGTACATGTCAAGTCCAGATGATCTGAGTTCTGGCTGTTGATGGTTTTGAACTTGGAACCTTTTGTTCAATATTTTATGGATCAATGGAATACACTCTCCATTTACCACTGCACCCAGGACAGGGTTCTCACAAGTGTCTAGCAGTAGATGGAAATGGCAAAGGATGAATCTGCTTATGACATCTGATTCACATCCAGCAATCTTAATCTTTTGCAGCTGGCAGATGCAAAAGATGTCATGGCTGGGGTAAGAGATCTCATGGCTGAAGCTAAAGATGTCAACAGTGAGCAGCATTTCCCTGTATTGACTCCAAATCTTAAGGTGAGGTTACTAGACCATTCTTTTGCAACATATCTACGAAGATGGCCTATTGTTTGTGATAATTGGTGAGTGCTGTCACATGAGATCACCCAGTGCACCTATGCTGTTTATTGGAGCAAACATTTGGGGTCATGAAGACAAATGTTGGTACCCATTGCTTTCTATATTAACATCTCCCAGGTCTCTATGTCCTAAGACGCAGTTACAATATGGTCAATAACTATGTCAACTTGTATTTCACTCTTCTGTTCATCACATTCAGTAATTTTACAGAAGGAATTTTATCAATGGGGTGCATTGGGTACTTGTCATCAACATCCTCAAATAAGGCAGGGCCTACAGTCAATCACTAAATATTGAGCCTGAATGGACTGATTACTGGTGAGCTGCATGCACTGTAAGGGTTCGAGCAACCTGTGGGTTTGATCTTTGGTTGTTTTTGGCAGGGATTTGAGGCAGCAGTGGAAGCAGGTGCACAGGAAGTTGCATTTTTTACAGCTGCCTCAGAGTCCTTTGTGAAGGCAAACATAAATTGCACCATTGAGGAGAGCTTAACTCGTTACAGACAAATTTGCAAGGCTGCCAAGGCACGAAATATTCCAGTCCGAGGGTATACTACCAACTTGATATTTTCTCTTCATCAGGTCACTAGTCTCCAGGCAGAAAGCAGGGGTTTTCATCCTGCCTTTCCCAATGCAATTTTTTTTTTCTACACTCATCAAGGCTTTTTTCAGAATCATGAACTTGGGCTATATGTAACCACATTAATTGGCCTCACGCTACTACACCTTTTCTTGCTGTCTCAAATGATTTTGTCCTGCAAACCCCCCTTTAATGTACCCTCAGAAAAACTTTGAACCTTTGTTGGTTTTATTCTGTCCATCTTTTGTCTGTTGAAGTAACTAGAAGTGACACGGAAAACAACTTGACATGTGGTATATCACATTGGTGTTGAGTCTTATTTAGGGTTCTTGGGTTGATTCACATCAGAAGGACAATAAATTCTTGGAATGGAATTTGCAGTTATGTCTCTTGTGCAATAGCATGCCCAATTGAAGGACCCATGTCCCCAATGGAAGTGGCTCGTGTTGCCAAGGAGCTATTTGAAATGGGCTGCTATGAAATCTCACTTGGTGACACAATTGGCGTGGGTACTCCTGGTGATCTTCTCATCCTTATTACTAGCACTGGTGCATCATTATGTTTGAGCTGCTAGAGATCAAAGCTTGGTGAACATGTGGTCCATGAATCTGGGCTTGAGATCAGTAGTACAGGCTTCAAGCTCCAGCCTCTTGGTTACATTATTGGTCACAAATGCAATTGTTTGGCGATTGCATAAATGACAGCAAACACAAACACATTAGGATCATGACTCCAATGACTTGAGAGGAAAGGTGGTTGCCCTGTGTTGGGCATGATCACAAGGCCTAAAAAATTGGCAACTTCTTGCCTTACTAAGGTCTGTCTGGGGTGAGTGACCTCTGAGTAACAGAGATGATCTTAATATTAGAACAAAGGCTTTAAACCCTTGTGTGCTTGCAAAACTTGCCAGATGATTAGTTCTCCAAACAACTCCAATCACCTTGTAATGTTGAATCTCAGGTGAAAATCTTGAAGTTGCTCAATGATAACATTGTTCAAATCTCTCTATCTGTTAGAGAATGCCTCAGCTGCACACTTTGCTGCACTTCCACTTCATGGGATGATAGACAACTCAATCTTGCCATCAACTTCCCAGACCCATTACTGAAAATTCAAGGGATTTTCCTAGTAGCAGAAAATGATTGAGAGTTTGCATTTTTCCCCTCACATTGCAAATGTGACCTTAGTGAGGGGTCCTTTGTAGTCCTAAAGTAGGGGTAGTGGCTTATAGGTCCAAATTGTTGGTGCAAGTGTGCATCCCAGATATATTGTCTTTTTGCAGCCAAGTTAGTTGATTTTGGGTGAACAACTGAAAAACTGGTTTCTGTGTTTGGGTTTGACAGGCACAGTGTTACCAATGCTGGAAGCTGTATTGGAAGTAGTGCCAGTTGAGCATCTAGCTGTCCATTTCCATGATACTTATGGTCAGGCCTTGGTTAACATCCTTGTAGCACTTCAGGTAATGAGTCCTGTTGTGATTGAAGGATCTAAAACATTTCACAATTGTTCCAAAGTTTCACATTGAATGGGAACAAAATGTCTAGCTTCTACATGGGTTGCATGTTAGCCAAATTTTTTTGGATAGATTATAACATACTCATCTACACACACCATCAGGAGCTGATGACGTCACTGCATAGTTATGGTGGCTTGTCACTGCTATTCATGATGAAGGTGATGGTCTGATACTTTGTGAACACTCTCACAAGGTTATCATTGTACATTGTCGTTCTACCTTCCGAATTGTTGTTGTGGGGATTTCTCTGCAGTTTCATAGTGATATAGTCAGTTTCAGGGATTGATGTGAGGTTTTGAATTTCAAAACCTACTCCTGGACCATATTTATCCCAAGAAAACTCAAATAAGAATTTCTCATGTGGAAACTGGGTGGGTGCCAGATGGGTGTCAATGTTGTGGATTCTTCTGTGGCTGGTCTTGGAGGCTGCCCTTATGCTAAAGGTGCAACAGGAAATGTTGCTACAGAGGATGTTTTGTACCTGTTAAATGGTCTTGGGATCAAACACAATGTGGATTTGAAAAAGGTCATGGAAGCTGGTGACTTCATCTGCAATCATCTTGGAAAACCGTCAGGGTCTAAGACAGCTGTAGCCCTCAGTAAAATCACAGCAGCTCAGTCCAAGATTTGAGCACTGGAAATTCCAAGAGTACAGGTGCAAAACCATGGATAGAAGAGAGAGTAGGAGCTATAAAAGATGGTAGACAACAAAGGGTGCTTCTTCTAACCCAAAGAAATCACACATGGATATGGGAGAGAGAATTAGAAGACTCAATGATCTATATTCTTCTTTTGATTGTGTTGATTATCTTAGGAGACATTTGACCTCAAATTTGGTTGATTGACCCCAGCATTGGTAGTAGGTCTTCCAGGAGGTAACAAATAATTTCCCTTTGGTACAGATGACACTTGCCCAACATGATGGTCAGACATGTATTGGAACAACATTAATTCATTTACAAATTCATTATGAATTGATATGCCTACATTCACATTCTATGGAGTTTTCATTATGTCAATCTTCACAGGAGGGGACAACAGTTTAGTGATGTTTTGTTGTCTTAATAGTCCTGAAAGAGGAGCACAATTCATGCACAGTTGGACTTACCTCCATAGATAATATGCCAGTAAGCTTCTTGTGTAGATTCTTCTCTTCACTGCAGCACCTCAACGGGCGAACAGATTGAGCCAGAAAATCTGCAAGCATTGCAGAGCCAGACGACTTGTGAGCACTACAGAGCTTCAACAAGGGAGCAGATTGAGCCAGAAAACCTGTGAGCATTGCAGAGTCTCATCATCTATGGAGCAGATTACCTGACTATAGATGTGAACAATCCATCATGGTGATTACCTGCAGTCAGCAGCTTTCCTTATTCTCAACCAACACCAGATGGAAACAATCTTCATGGTCACCCTAATCAGCTGTGTCTCGCTGCATTCCAGTAGCTCACACACTGCTCCAGGATCCTCCACTCCAAACCCATCCCTTGAATCTCTTGTGCAACTGTACTCTTGTAGTTGCATAAATCGCAAAGAATGGAGTCGGTGCCTGCATCCAATGTCTTGGCATATACTACCAAATTTGCATCATGTAGAGAATCACCTCGGTGTTTGTGCAACTTTGTGTGATGCTATGAGAACCAGCGCCAAATGTCTGGAGCTCTTGAATCTGAGCTCAGAGAGATCCTTAGAATTTTCTTTATCTTTGGAGCAGGAAAAAAGCTCATCTGAATTCAGGTCCTTAAGAAAACAAAAAAGCAAATAAACCTGAAACCAGAATTTCTCTCGCTGGTTTTTGCTATGTATCAAGAACAAAGAAACCTGAATCCAGCAGAGGATTTGCTCAACATATCCCTCGTGCAGTCTACGGATCCGAAATGCAAGTACAGAAAAAAGGAACAAAAAACCTTACCAGGACATGTCCCACAGCACTTGCTCTCTACTTCCCGTTCTCGTTCACCTTCGTTCTCTTTCGTCGAGGAAGAAGAGCGCACCTTTTGCAGCAGATATCAAGGCTTTTGGGCTTCTCGCACAGTGCACAACAAGGCTCTGAGGTCATGGAGGTTGTTGTTGCAGAAACAGCAGCAATAAAAACAAATCTTCCGGGGATGTGAGAAGAAAAGAGGGAGACCAGGGGAGGGGAAATAACGTAGCGAACGCATCAGTGGGGAGAAAGATAGGAGCAAGGAGAGTTAGGGTTTGAGGTTTAGGGGCCTGGAGGTGGAGAGAAGAGAGCTTCATCTTTCTTAATTCAAAGAAAGAAAGATGAAGCTGAAGCAGTTGGAGTCCTACTTGGGCGATGTCGTCCAGTTTGCAAATCCTAAGGTGAGTTCTTCTTCTTCTTCTTCTT
>Ga0116231_10008890_pt1 | contig 17341 bp, 18 predicted proteins | sample S1TSphgellanicum_2_FD_89695 | JGI IMG/M metagenome (GOLD analysis project Ga0116231, IMG submission 89695) | Host-associated microbial communities from peat moss isolated from Minnesota, USA - S1T2_Fd - Sphagnum magellanicum MG | ecosystem: Host-associated > Plants > Peat moss > Unclassified...
GAGGTGTGAGGGGGAGGGGTGAAAAGGTGGGGGGGGGGGGGTGGTATTGCTAACCCCGGTTGTGGGGTGGGTGGGAAGGAGGGGGTTTTTTTCGCGTCTTGTGGCCCGTGCCCCCCCCCCCCCCCCCCAGGATTGCGGCGAAAGTCCCGAGTTGATCCTTCGCTTGAATAGAAAAGCCTTCTTCTTCTTCTCACTTAAAAATTTGATTTGCTTTTATATGCGGGCATGCGCTGTCACTTGGAGGATCGAGAGGTTTTGCTTCCTGAGGATTTGCGACGATTTTAGTGCTTTGAGCTTGTAAGACATTGCTTCGTTCTTGCTTGGCAGAGTTACTGGAAACAGATGACCTCGTTAGTGCAATGGACCATTGGCGCACAGAGCAAGAATGAAGATGGGAGGATTAGCAGTATCTGAGAGAAGCAACTTTTTGTGTTGCAGGTGGAGTTGCTCATACTCTACGTCCACTTGTCACTCCTTTCTCGGTGTGTTGGCTCCTCTCTGACCAAAGGCACACAGTCTAGCTTCCATGACTCTTCCACTCAGAAACCACAGAACATAGAAGCAAAAGGGGGGACTGGAACTCGTGTCAGGGTTAGGATAGGGCAGGTTTCTGGAGGGAGAAGCATTCTGTATGTTAGGAAGAGGTTGCTATTTCATCAAGGAGGCAGGTTGGAGATGTGGGGCAACCAGGTGCCCCAGGCTTTCTTACTCACTCTGGTGCTGGTGCTGGTGCTTAGCTGCCTGAACCCTGTGATGGGTAGGCAGGAATGGATGTACAGACATGCTTCAGAGGATTCAGCAAGGGATCTGATGATGATTTCAGATTCCGAGGATGATATGTCCCTCACCAATGTAAGTATGTAAAATAAACATTCTTGTTACTCTGTTTTGGCTCTATGAAAGCAATACAATTAGTGCAGCACTTTTTGATGAAATCATTCCGAGATCAATATCTGAGGGCAAGAGTGATAAAACTTCATGCTGGAAAAAAAAGAGGAGTATGTCTCGCAATTAAAACCAAGCATCTGAAGGTGCAGATGGAGTTGTGAGGATCTCAGAGATAAACCATTTGCAGCACTCCCATCTTGAGAGGTGCTGTGATTGACTTTCAGAGGCATCTGCAACCAGGCAGAAAGGTCTTCCCTTGCCTGACACACTTAGAGATGTCCAATTGCTCACCTTTCAACACATCTGCAAAGTGGGAAATTTTTGACAGGGGAGGTCTGGCGAGAGACTTAGTCAATCATATGACTTTGCATGGCTACAATGCTTTTGTTTACCAATCAGAAATTTTAGATGAAAGAAGTCTGGTTCCTTGGTAATACTTTGTGCGCTGAAGAAAGGTTTTAGAGATCTGGCAGGTGCTAACCCAATAAGTTAATCAAGGTTTTTGCATTGCTGTGGACTCCTAGATGCACCAACCAGCTGTTCCTTCCCCTGTTACTCTAATTGCATTGATGTTGGTTGATGTAGGAAAGTTGTACGGTGGGTGTTAGGGCCAAAGAGGCCCGGCCACACACTGTCTCTATCACAGAATTTGGTGCCATTGGTGATGGCAAGTTCCTGAACACTCATGCATTTGAGAATGCAATATTCTATCTGCGCACATTTGCTGATAAAGGAGGAGCACAGCTATACATTCCTCCGGGGCAGTGGCTTACAGGAAGCATCAGTCTAATCAGCCATCTTACTTTGTACTTAGACCAAGGAGCTACAATTTTAGCATCTCAGGCATGTCTGCTGCATCTCCTACTGATGATTTTTTCCACAGGTGTGTAGGAAGTTGTTGATGGTTCGTGTAATATTGTTGAAAATCAGTGATCTCATTCATGCCAATCAGATTGTACAGTCCATGTTTTTTAGCAATGCCTGTTATAGCTGTAAGGATTTCCACAGTATGGAAGTCTGTCTAAGTTGCTCCTGTGAGCTTCCCTTGTTGGCATCAACAGGCTGATGGTTTCTGTCAGTACAGTCATTCATTCTGAAACTAAAGAAGAATGCTCTCTGCAAACAACAGTTCAATGATGCTTCCTTGCATGTAACTGCCACTTGTAACTTCAACATCTCTTAGCAGATTGTTGTTGATTTTGTTGCTGTCCTTCTCACCAAGCACTTTGTTAAAGAATCAGAAACTTTGACCCTTTATGATTATGTAGCATTTGTCTCAAAAGAGATTCTATGTATGTCATGATTGATGAGACTCTCAGGAATGTCTTAAGGAGTAATGTGAGGTTGTGGCGCCATATTTCACCACGGTGGACTAGTACACCTGCAAAATTGTGTTGTTGAGTAGAAGGGCTTGTCTTCAATTGATTGCTTACAGTCTGTGTGAAGACCTTTATGGAAGTGTCATGTTTTCTGATTCTTGTCCAAAAACTTTCACATGTCAGGATCCAAAGACATTCCCTGTAATTGATGGTTTGCCTTCATATGGTCGGGGCCGTGAGCTTCCAGGTGGACGACACAGTAGTGTTATCCATGGAGAGAACCTTGTCGATGTCGTTATCACAGGTGACAAAATTCAGCTCACTGATCCAGTGGTGTATTGACTACTTCCCACACTACACCATCAGATTTTGAGGGTGTAAGTAGACTTTGCAGTGGTGGTGCGTTGGGCATGGTACTCTTTTCTTTGCTTGTAAGATAGGTTGTGGCAACCCTCCCTTGATCACTGACACTATACCAAGCTGATCAGGGGAATTCCAAACTTTGTTCTCAAACCCTGAATTTTCCCTTGGCATGTGTGCATACCACAAGAGAGGGGGGGCTTGAATTGCTAGTATCAAGCCCTTAAATGCCTCGTATGTTTGTTGCTGTCTTCTCATTTGAAGTTGACTTTGAATCCAGGTCACCCACACCTTGTGTAAGACCTTGGAGGTCCCATATTTCTGTTGAAGTATGTCTACAAGCTTTTACCTGTCAAACAGAAGTACAACATTTGTTCCTAATTGGTGGTAAAGGTTCTGTGTATAAGACATGCAGTGTAGTCAAATTTAAGAGATTGACATTGGACATGGAAGTTATTGCTCTGGTGGTCATGGGCAATTTGTTCACTATCTAAAGATAACATTGTGGTAAACCAGAGGAGAATTAGGGATTGGATCTAGTGAATGATTGTAGAGTATTTGGAAGGGATGTCTCGATAAGGGTTTAGGCGCTTGGAAGTTGACATCATTCATTAATTACATACCCAAGAAGGATCAAGTCAGAGACCTTGTTGCGGTCAGCAACTAAGAGAGATGACAATTGTCAAGTGGGGGATATAACTCTTTTATGGAGTTATCTTAGATTCTGATAGAGGAGAAACGTCTGGTTGGGGGAGGCCTTATCTGACAAATTTGGAAATCCCAGCTGGCATGGATAACTGCAACTAACACACTTTGGAATTCTGCGGTGGGCTGCGGTACGGATGGGGCTCAGTTTTGCCTTCTGTTGCCCTGCCTTCACAGGTGAGAATGGGACCATTGACGGGCAGGGATGGGTCTGGTGGGATATCTTGCACAATCAAACACTGGACTACACACGTGGCCACCTGGTGGAGCTGATAAACTCCACAAACATCCTTATTTCAAACCTCACTTTCCTGAACTCCCCATTCTGGACATTACATCCTGTCTATTGCAGGTAGTCTGACAAATAGACCCTTACCCAGATTTTGTAGAGCTTTTTCTTTTCTGTCTGCTGCTCTAGGCTGTCAGGCTTACTTACTGGCTCCAATAAGAGTTGTTACTTGTGTTAGCAGTGGCTTTTGCTATGCATGCTCTCTGAGATTAATTTGAAGCTGCCTCAGTCCCTTCTTTTCTGATTGCTTTTTCAGTCTCCATGAAGACTGCAATTGTTGGTATCAATAAGCTGATTGTTGGTTGAGTGTTAATTCATGGATTAGTATATTTTTACAATTTGGGTTTTTACCAGATTTTTTGAGTTGGCCAGAATCCTTCTGGGACATGTTATTTTTTTGATATTGTTCAACCTTGAATATGTTAGTTTCCTGCGATTGTGTGAAGTTTCCCCATGAGCAGAACCACTTGCCTGTCCTGATATTCCTTCTTGGTCATTGGATGTGTTTTCAGCAATCTGACAATTAGGAATTTGACCATACGGGCTCCAGGAGACTCTCCAAACACAGATGGGATTGTTCCTGGTATGTAGCAGATACTCTTGGTAGCTTCTTGCAAGTGATTTGCTTTTGATAATTTGATACATAGGTTTTCCATCAGCACAATTTTAAGACAGTTAGATGCTGTCTTTGCGATGACTTGTTTTCAGTTCTAGGCTACTACAATCAACAACCTTAACTGCTTTGCAGAAGTGTGAAGTATCAGGACTGTCATGCTCTCCTGTTTGTATCTGCAGACAAAGGTTCTTATCAAATTGTGATCATCTGAATGCTTATGACAGACTCCTGCACAAATGTGTGTATTGAGGACTGCAATATCAGCACAGGTGGTGATGCCATCTCTATAAAAAGTGGATGGGATGAGTATGGAATAGCATACAAGTCACCCAGCTCCAACATTTGGATTCGACGAGTTGTCTCATCAGCTCCAACCGGTGCTGGGTTTGCCATTGGAAGTGAAATGTCTGGTGGAGTCTCAAATATCAAGGTTGGTTTTCACCATGCCTGGCTTTGGGAAATCCCTGAGGAGTTTCTTCCGACCTCCTTGTGTTTGTTTACAGTAATGAAGCTAAATGATTGAGCTTTTATCTGCCATTTCAATACAAACCAGTAGATTGAACATTTTCACTTATGGAAGAGACTTTGGCAATTTGGTCATGTTCTGCTTTCATGCTGTTTGTGATGAACATGAAGTGCTTACACTTTGTGATGACTCTCATACGGTTATGACCACACTCATTGTCATATTATCTTCAAAGCATTGATGTGGAGATTTCTCTGCAATGTCATGGATGTATTCTGCTTCCTGCAGGGCCAGAAAAGTGTCATGCAAGGTCCAAGGCTATGAGATCACCTTTGACAAGTTGTGAGGTCTACTTCATGTGCTTGTAGTTGTTCCTGAGAAGATGAAGGGAGTAACCTCCTGGGGGATTGCAGGTAGAAGGTTTGGTCATATCTAATGCCAAATCAGGCATCAGGATGAAGACAACAGCAGGTCGTGGAGGCTACATAACAAATGTTTCAATATCAGAAGTTGAGATGCACAACACAGAGAAGGCCATAGTCTTTTCAGGGTTTTCTGGAGAGCACCCAGATGATCACTGGGATCGCCACGCCTATCCCCTTGTGGAGAGGATATTGATACAAAATGTGGTTGGTGAAAACATCGTGCAGGCTGGTGAGCTTTTAGGCTTACAGGAGGCCCCTTTCCGACACATTTGCCTCATTAATATTGCACTTGATGTCCTTCCAGGTTCACCCTGCTGGAATTGCTCAGAAGTAGCTGGTTCTTCCTCCTTTGTTCTACCTAAACCATGTCCTGAGCTTCAAGATCCTGAACTTTCATCAAGCAGAAGGTGAAGAGGGATCATGAATAACTTTGATTTCCCCATTTGCCTTGCCTCTTTTTGGATTGTCAAAGCCATGGTACTTCCACCATATTTGATACAACTCAAATGAGTTGAAGATGCTGAAAACCTACAGTCTTTCTCTAGCCCTTGCACGGTCAGAATTTCCACTTCTCACATTCAAGATTTTCACAGCAGTGCTTCCTGAGGTCTCATATCACATGCACAAGCTGGAGCAAGAGCAGGCATGGATAGCCTTTCCTGTACCCTGTCTCTGCCCCTCTTTTGAGATTTCATTAGCAGTCTATGCATCCCCTTCTTGGTAGGTTTTCACTCCCAAGCCCTTCTCTTTGATGTTATCAACTTCCATACAGCTTCACCCCTCTCATCAAGGCTTTGATGCAGAGCACTGTTTTAACTCCTGTGTACCTTGGTTCCCTCTCCTCCTTATATCTTGTTAGATGTTTTCTTACACCACAGAGCACTTCGTTGATTTGAAGTGCAATGTAGGTGAGGTCACTGGGATCCCACCTTGGTCGAATGATCCTCTGTTCTTGTCCAAGGAAATCTGGTATACACAATTTATCACTGTGAAGACCAGTTCTGGCCTTACTCTGCTGGAGGTTGAAGCACAAATGTCAAGGCCAAGAGGAAAAATGGCAACTGGCAAAGTTTTAGAAAAAGGTTTTCAAGTCTGCAGCTCAATATATGCATATTGTGTGTAGGTGTTGATCTCTAGAGCCAAATGAAGTTTGGGTTAGTTTATAGAAATTCTGCTAGGCTTGGGGTCAGTCCTCTCTAATTCACTAGGTAAGGGTGTTCGGATCTAAAGGCTTGTGTAAAAGCTTTAGATTTTTGGTTAAGTTTTGACTGCAAGTGATGATTTTAAAAGAGGATTTTCATTGAGTACCTCAGTTTGTTAGGCTTCTTTTCAGTTTCTTAGTTTCCTGATTCACCTCTCATATCAGCCAAACCCCTTGTTTGTCACTAGTCATTTTGGCATGGAGTGTATAAATTGTTTCTCATGAGGTTCAATTTTCCTTGGCATGGAGTCTGTCTCATCTTCAGTACGTTCTGAGCTTATGATGGCTGTGACAGTAGTTTGTAGTCCAGTTCCCAGGGACAATCAACATGTGAGAACTCTTTTGAATGCCACACAATTTGTATTCAGGTGAGACATTCCTTGACTTAGTGTGATACTTATGACAACTTTAAACAAAGACTTAGACCCAGTAGTGGTCCTTAGCAAATGCTTGATTGGAGATCAAAGAAGCTTGAGCTTAAAAGGGACAATTCTGACCTCTGAGAAACATTGGACCCAGATGTAAAATTTGTTTTATTGACAAAATTATTAGTTTTCTCTGAATCTCTATTTGGATTTGTAGCTGGCAATGACATGTAATCCAATAAGAGTTGCTGAAATAGCTGAAGACAAATTAAGTTTATGGAAAAGAATATCTATGATGGCCACTAGCCTAGGGTCAAACAAACAGCCCAATTTCAACCTCCATCTTATGAGACTTCTGCATTTTTTGGTTGGATGCTTGGCTGCGACTCCATCCCCTGTAACAACTATTGTTGAATGGTGGGAGCCCCACCTCTATATAAAGTCCTGACTTGCATGTTGAAACTAAAACTGTTTTCTGCTTTAAAGAGTTCAAAAACATTGAATCAACTTTGTTTAGTCTTTGTTACTAAATTTGATGCACCTTCTTTGTTACTTCAATATGGTTAAATGTAAATCAATTCCACCCCATTTTCTCAGTATGTACTATCACTTATTACTCTCATTTCCTTTGGAACCTGTGATTTTCTTACATGGTTTAACATCAATGTGCACAGGACACACACAGTTGCAGAGTGAAATTTCTAGATCATTAAATAAAGATTACATGTGAACTTTGCAGCAACTCTCTATAGATCAGTCCCCTCAGATCTGGATCCCCGCCACATCATAATCCACTTTGTGGATTTCAAGGGGAGGGAGGTTTTCCGTGGAAGTTGTAGACTAGTCTCATCCTCTACAGTGGGCTTCTGGAATTGTGGAGGCTGTCTTTCAGAGCACTGACTCTTTTGTCGCTTTCTAACTTTGAGGCCTAATACACGAGCAACTTCTTGCAGCCCCCCCCATTTCTCTAAAGAGCGAGCTAGGTCATATCGGCCTGCCATAACCCACCCATGCCCCTGGCATTAGAACAACATGAGATCTGACCAAAACGATTCTCCTGACAATTTTGTTCTTCTGAAGTTGAACCCATCACCCAAAGACAGCTACAGTTTGGAAGCTCTAATAATGTCAAGACTTACCAGCCCTTTCTAAGGATTTTCTCGTTGGCATGAATGTACTGTCTTTCCCATGCTCTTTCTGAAACAAAGCAATCTGAAACCACCCCAAAATGCTTTTATTTAAGTACCACATGACATCTATCCAGCATTTATAATGTGGGATATGCCAGACTGCAATTGCATGATATCCCAGTGCCACAACTTACATGCTTAAACAGGTGAATGTTGGTATAGGCAACGATGCAATTGTTTGAATCTCACTGCATTAGGACATCAGGCTAACAATGAAGATTTAAAATGGACCAGGCATCAATGGGAGAAACCTCCTTGTGGATGTTTTGCAAGTCATCCCAGTAGCCCCGAGGCTTACGTTGCTTGTAGGCCAAGCATAAATTCAGGCGAGCAGCTGTGGGCCCAAACCCACCCATACGTGCAATGGCTTTCTCCAAGTCAACACGTCCACTCTCCCTCAATTCACACCGCATTGGCATCACACCCTTTTTTCCCTGTCCCCCAGAAAGGACTCTGATCAGCAAGTCTTAGAACATTAGTCCCACCCACAACATTGCACATGCCTCTACAAATGATAACCCCAACAACAAGCAGCAGGAGCAAGCAACAAGGTGATGAAAATCTACCTTCTCAGAAATAAACTTCAAGAGCTCTCTATCCAAAACTTTAATATCTTGCTGAAGGCCTGATACTAAAGGTCTCCTTCGTCCCCCAGATAGAGATCGCAGGTTTTGGGTAAGTGGTGCACTTTTCACTTTACTGGAAGCACCTTTTACAGGCTTTGATGTAGTCACTGAGTGATCTCCTTGTGAAACAGTATCCCCTTTGCTGCTATTTTCCATGTCAATTTCTTTCTGGAGTTGAGCCAAGTAGTCCAAGTCTTGTGGTGATTGTTGCTCACCAAGCTCAACCCGGTCTCGGATAGCACAAAGATTAGCAGGCAGATCTTCATATATTACCTGTTTGCAACCATTGCAAGATAGTTATTGAGATTAACAGGCACACTGATGGAAAGGAAAGGGACATAACACCAATGCAGTTGTGATCCAGCATACCTCCTCAACTAAAGCCTCAGCAAGTAGAGAGCCTTTGCGCATTTTGGTGTCAACAACATATTTAAGAAGGGTGTGCTGTGGCCCCAGTGGCTTTAGGGTCCATTTGCCTTGAAACAGATCAAAATCACCCTCCACTTGCTTAAACACAATCTCACACAGAGGTCTCTCCCACAGGTCAAGAATGACTCGGGCATGCAGCACCATGTAAAGTAGACATTTGCATCCCTCCTGTGCAGGTTACAATCTCAAATAAGAGAAATGCATCCCCTAATGTGACATGTGAGCAATGTGATCCTCTGTTGAGAGACACAACATCTATATTAAATGGTTCAGACAGGAAACCTTGAACAAATACCTGAAGAAGGCGCACTTTGTTCTTGTCTCGAGACAAAACTTGGCTGATGGCCAAGTTGGGAATAAATCTGTATACATGCCAGTGGGTGAAAAATCTCATTCCAAGAGAATAGAGATATCCTGTTCATCCAGCAGCATTTCCCAATAATAGACTGACCTCAATGGTACTATCCAACTTCAACTACCAGAAGGTAAAGTCCAATCCTATTTAGAGTAGTGATACAGACCAGGGGACGAACAATCCTCTTGCAGAAACACAGTGCACATGTTTAGCAGCATGAAACTACAATGGAATCTAAACCTCAGCTTTTGCTCAAACCACAGTGCATAAAGGGACGAAGAATTGTAGCTTCAAACAAGATTGTCAAACTAAAGGGAGGTGGGGAGGGTGGGGAGGAGAGGGGAAGCACTTACTCAGGTAATTGTTTATAGGAAGTAAGAACAGACCAAAGGTTCTCAATTGGGGCCTCCACTGTGATAGCTGCCACTACCCGCCGATGAACACCACCATTTTCCTGCATAACACGGATAGTCTCTGTTATCCTCCCCTCCCTCCCCACCAATGTAAAATGGCTTGATCTGCAACAAGGAAACTATGCAACAGGACACTTCCAAGACAGAAGGACACTTTTCAAGCATAGATATTTGTATGCACTAGCAACATCTTTACTTCAAGCTCTTGTCTCAGTATTCATGAGGGCAGGTATCTTAATAACTCACAAGCATTCATGACCTATGACATTCTTCTGCATTTAAAAACCTTTAGCTATGACAAGGTTTTATTTGAAAAAGAAAAGGAGGCCCATGAATTCCTGAGGCATTCTTCAATCTGGTTACATGCCAAACACACACTAGTTAAATATACTCACCAGCAGATCATCAAAGCGTCTCAAATGGACTTCATCAACAGTGCATGGCCTCCCAGCTTTACAAGCCCTTCCAAACACACCCCATTGATGGTCCCTGTCAACCCATCTTGTCAGCTCTTTCAACCCCACTGGCACAGAGAGCCCATCCCTTGAACTTGCCAACTCCTTTTCCAAACTTTGTGGATCCAATGTAAAGCCTGCCATTGCAGTGGCAGACAATGTTTTTGATGTTGGTTTGCCTGCTCCAAGATTCTTGAGGAAGCTTTGGAAGGTGAGTGATGCCCCTTTCAAGCTGGGGGCCAAAAAAGTTGGGATGTTGGACAATGTTGCAGAATCAGCTTCAGCTCTCTCTGCCATGGCCCGCAGATTGACAGGAAGGTCTGCCCTTATTATTCTTTCAACAAGGGGAGCAGGGAAAAGTAGCTTTGGGGCAACATTAACTTCATAGTGCAGGACTGTACTGCCAGGCCTGCCATCAAAACTGGAATGAGCCATCCAGACAGCAAGCAAAGAATGCATGAAAGACAATTAAAAGCACATGGAAAAAGAAAGTTTGGTTCTATGGAATCATCAAACCTGGGGCCAGGACGAAGATACCATCTTCCGACATACCGCTTGAAATCACCATCAACCATTGAAAAGCAAAGCTCCTTCCCATCTTTCTGGACAACATGAAAGCACATTCAGGTAATTTCCCAGTGATGACAATTTTCTCTGTACTGGTGACATTGTGAAACATCCTAACCCCTAACCTACCACCAGGTTAGAGTCATACTGTCAGTAATGTCAACCTAACACAGGTTTTTGTCCAGTACTTGCAGCTATCAAAAACACACAATAGGCTGGTCAATTTGCTAAAGTTCACAGATTTGGTAGTGGAGGATACTGACTGCATAAGGAAGCTCCAGCAGGTCGAGAACCACACGAGCTTCAATGTGCCAGTACATGGCTGCCTGCCTGCCTACCTGGAGCAGCCATATCCGACCTGGATGGGGACATGGAATTCGCTCACTGAACCCTTCCAACATAACACCCACAATGTCTCAGGACATTCCACAGTTGAACCTTTGGGGAACTGACTGCTTCCGTCCTCTTGAAGTTCTTTCATAACATTTAAGAATCCTAACCTCATGACATGCTATAATAGTTCTTTGCTAGCCTAGTCATTTAGCAATGTCAATATTGAATCAAGATCAACAGCATTACAATGCATTACAGGTTGATATGTATTGAAGACTGCTCACCTGCGGATGAGGTTGGGCACAAATTCTGCAAGGCGCTCATAATCTGTAAGAACCTTCCACACATGTGCCTCACTGGCCGCGATATGTACAGATGCACTAATGTGCCGCTCTCGCCAAGATACTGCCTCAACCTGGCACTGAACTTCCCGTTCTAGTGAATTTGGATCTCCACTCACTTCTGTTTCCTTTGCATCACTTGATGATTCAGCAGGCTGTTGCACAGAATCCCTCTCAACCATAGAATGTGCAGTGGAGTCTGATTTCCGCATTGTGTGACGCAACTTGTGTTGTATTGATTTCAAAACCTTTTGACCTATTTTGCTCTCGATTCCCCCTCCCTGGAAAGAAGAGAGAGAAAAAGTTATAAGAAATTGACAAAGTCAACATCCCAGAAAAAAACTATCTTCTTCTTCCTGTCTGCATGATCCATACCAACTGCAGTCTCACCCAAAGATACAATATTCAAGAGTTCAAGGCTCAACTACCCAGAGAAATATGTTTCCTCGTTTCCTACATGGGATCCAAGGAGAAAAAGCAACAGATACTCATAAAAATGCTACAAACATTACCTCAGGAAAATATTGTGATTTGGTTGTGAGAAGTTCCACCATCAAGGCACTGGACATCTGTGACTTGAATCTGCCCAAGTTCATCAATGCCCATTGTCTATTCTTCAGTGCCAGAACACACAGTGGATGCAGAAATACACCCTACCCAGAACTCTCAGCATAATGCCTGGTAAGGGGGCACAAGATAGCTTGCAGATTGGCCATGCTGCATGAGTGTGATGATCTCTCAAAAGCAACACCCAGTAGAATGTACACTTGAAATTTGATGCGGCCAATGCAACAAAGCACAGTCAAGTTCCTGGCTTCACAAACCTAAGAGTATGCAAAGAAAGTGCCCAGAAGAAGAACACTGTGTCATGCCTATGAACATGTGAAAAATTGCAATATGCTTGGCATGTTGCAGGCCTGCAATATTTCACATATCACTCTCCACGAGGTAAGATGTCTGGTGTGCAGAAGGAATACATCAGGCCAAGCAAGCTGCTTTAACACCTTCAGCTTTGAGCTTTACATTAACCACATACGTTAAAAGAGAGAACACAGGAAAACCTTCATGACCACAAAGCACCGTTTATTCTGATGCTGATCTATGTCAGGTGTTGATTCAAGGCCCTAGCACTGAATATAGATGCAAATTGCACAATTTCAGAAGCAAGGACCCATGGCAAAAGCAACAGAAAACAGACAATCCTACATGATACTTACCAACTCACAATGATACACAAAGGCCCTCGATCTGTTCTTCAGCAGGGATGGGATGAGACAGACCAATAGAAAGAGGACAGAAAAGTATGAAATGCGTAGACAAGCAGAAACAAAAGAAATAAAATATATGCAGTAGGAAAGCACAGTAAGCCCAGTCAGTCTGCAACCGATTCTTCTTGTCTGCCACCAATTCTTCTAGGAGTCCAGATGAGGGAAAAAGGAGTTCCATTGTGGTGTCCGGAAAGGCAAGAATTGCTTACCTGCTTGCAGAAGGACATGATGAACGAGGCACCTTTGAAAGAGAGGTGGTGAACCAAGCTGAAACCATCGCCTCTTCCGAATCTTGGGCGGCAAGCTTTCTTCTAAGCAACCATGGCGGCGGCCAAGGGTGGAGGAGGACAGCGGGAGACGACACATGAAGGACATTCAGAGGACTAACCATCTACAGTCCAGGTGAATGCTGAGAATCGGGGCAGCGCTCGACATCCAAATTGAAGACCAAGGGAGCAGCGAGAGCTCTGAATGGCAACCGAGAAGATGTCACCCAGAGCAAGAAACGAGAAAAGAATTGGGAATAACATCAACCATGGTAGGTATTCAGGCTCCCAATGGCCAGTGCCTGATGCAAGAACAACTTGAGACAGAAACCTAATGAGACGAAAACGGAACGAGACGACTCGGCGCAACAGTGCCACTTACCCTCGTCTCTTCTCCCCCCCTTTCCTTCCCTTCTCCAGGCAGAGCTGTACACCTACACGAGACTGAGATGAGCTTCCTAAACCCTAAGCACAATAGCACTTTTTCATTCCTTTCTTCCTCTAGATCGCTAGCCTGTTTCGTCTTTCACTCATTACAACTCCATTAGGAGGATATCACCTGCCATTGGAACAAAGGAAACTGACACTCTCCACTCATCTTTGTTCGACACACATGAAAGAAAAAACCCAGAAAAAAAAAGACACACAACTACCAGCATGTGCATGGTAGAGCAGCAGCTGACGGATTCTTGTTCACGGGTTCAGTATGATCTCGTTCCTCTGCTGCGCCTTGTCAAAATTTGGTTTTGATCACACGCATACTAGAGTTCAGATTTCCGACCGCACATGAGTGATGCTGGTAATGCGAATCGGTGATGATGCAGAGACACTTATTCAAAGACTTAGAATCCCAAATTCCAACTTCACACGGGATGTCTGCACCGCAAATTTACGACAACAATCGATCAGGGAATGTTATGTGTGAGAGAGAGCGTAGAAATTTTAGTGTGAAGAGCTAGCTTCGATCATCATCGTCTATCATCTGCCGCCACTGCTGCTGGTGGCGACAGAAGAAAAGAGTTTGTGATGGAGCTTGGTCCTATTGGCCACACTAAGATGAAGGGTGCGACCAAACACAAATCTGGCCCGTTGGAAACGGTGACCATCGAGGGCTGGAATCAGGATAGATGGATTTTTATTCGCTATGTCGGATTCAATACCATCCAATCATATCAGGTGATAACTGGGCGCCCGACAAATAATAGGTTGGAAAAATCCTTTCCTTAATAAAAACAAGCTAACTTTAATAAAGGTGCATTCACACCTGGTGTTAGGGACTCTAGTGTTGAATCCCCTAACACCATGCTAGTCATTTAGGACTTGCACCTACTTACCATTATCATTTTATGTTAAGCTAACATTCACTTAGCATTCAGCTCTCACCCATTTAACATTGGCTGACACCTACGATGCCACCTAGATTTTCATTTAACAATGACTTAACATCAAGTGTGAATGCACCATTTTAAAGGTGCATTCACACTTGGTGTTAGAGACTCTAGTGTTGAATCCCCTAACACCATGCTAGTCATTTAGGACTTGCACCTACTTACCATGATCATGTTATGTTAAGCTAACATTCACTTAGCATTAAGCTCTCACCCATTTAACATTGGTTGACACCTAGGATGCCACCTAGATTTTCATTTAATAATGATTTAACATCAAGTGTGAATGCACCATTTATAAAACATGTAAGGAGGGGGAGGCCCAGGGATGGGAGCCTTTTCACAAGGAGGCAACTATCAAGCAATTATGTGCCCCAACACCCACCAATGCATCATCCATTGAAAACCTTCTTACTTCCCCCCTTCCCCTACCTTGGTAATTAAAAGTATCTATATGAGTGAGTGGAGACGTTCCCCTACCTTCGTAATTAATTATCTATATAAATGGGTAAGTGTTATATGTAAACGGTTACTATGGTGATATGTGTAATGCAACACCTAAGGCCATGGGCATTATTGGAATAAGGGCATGTGCAAGGTGGACTCAAGTCGTGCTTGATTTAAGTAATGCTGGTGGTTGAAAGCATTACATGACACAAAAATTGATGCATCATTTTTATTTTTTATTATGATATTTGGCCATGTGTTGTTTGGGGTATCATAATTATTTTTAAACAAGTATCATGAACATTTTGAAAAATGAAACATTTGATTTTTTTAACATTGCGTTTTTCAAAACACCTATGTGTGATGCACATTGCATTACATTACATTGAATAAGTGTGCATCCACATTGATTGTTTTTCTAGGTGGAGATTTTTACATTAACATGTAAACTATTTGGTGATTTCTAGGAAGGTTAATGTATATGGATGATTATTACATAGGTGACCACCATGGTTAGCCATAGAAACATGATATAATGAAAAAATGTTTTTTTTTGTCACACATCATCCATCATATATGGTGTGTTGGTGGGTGTTGGGTCACAATATGGGAAACTTAATCCTTTGTAGGTTGAAAAAAATTTAAGGAACTTGGATGCATTGACATGTTCCCTAGCTTGTAAATAAGAATAAAACTTTGTCCTTGTATTTTCAAGTGTGAGTCTTGAAATTACAAAGTTATGAGTCTTGTCATTTTGAAATTCATAACTTCCTTGGTTCAACTATTATTAGTCAAAACTCAATGGTTCAAGGAATTCTTCATACCATTGGAAAGTTATTGAAACATAGATGTTTAAAATAAGCTCACATGACCCATTTGGACATCTAAAACACAAGTTATGGCCAAAAGAAGGGTTGAGAGTCAAATTGGCAATTTGACTCTCAACCACTAAAAGTTAAGAATCACCCCGATTTCCTTGCATGCAAGTGGCGTGCGACATATCGTTGGAAAGCTCTTGACGAGGGCTACAACTTTGTTTTAAATGTCATCCCAATCGAAAGTCTTCACACAAAGTTATGGGGCCCCAAAGTTGCAAGAGTCCCAACTTTGGCAATTTCGAGACTCCCACTTGGGAGTCCCGTGACAAAAAGCCATTTGGATGTGGGCCTCGTGGAGAGGCACAAAGTATACTATAAAGGGGAAGGTGGTGGCTTCCCCCAAGTCCGGGCTGTGGTGAGTCTTATGAATTCGAATTGCCCGTGGCTCGTCCTAACACCAAAAGTGCTCCAACTATGCACTAACCACCTTGTGTTGGTCTTGTGCAAGTTCGTGTGAGTAGTTGATGCTTATCGCTCTTCCTAATCCCATCCCGGAGCTCCAGCACGCCCTTCTACCCCCTCAAAATGCTTCGAGCCAGGGAGTGTGCCCCGATTCCTTATTCTTCCGTTGTTTTCAGTTTGGACTCACATTTGAATCCATTAAGGAGCTTGGGGGTGTGTCATGTTCCCTAGCTTGTAAATAGGAATAGAACTTTGTCCTTGTATTTTCAAGTGTGAGTCTTGAAATTACCAAATTATGAGTCTTGTCATTTTGGGATTCATAATTTCCTTGGTTCAATTCTTATTGGAAATATTTTAAAATAAAAATTGTAATCCTTATAAAAAAATGTTTTTCAACAACATAAAGGAACAATTTCTCTTACATTTTTCCCCTTTCAATGTCACAAGCATAAACTACAAAAACAAAAAAAATTCCAATGTATAAAAAAACCAAAACAAATTATGGTAAAAATATGTTTAAATATGAATCTAAACATTTTTTTTTAAAGTCAAAAACAAGAACCCAAGATATGAAAGACAAAAGTTCAAATGGAATTTTATTATGATAACATATATGAAAACATGAACATGAAGCAAAACTTTAATTAATATTGAACATATTGAAAGTAGTAAGGTCCTATTTTGATTTGTAATCATTTGGAGACCTAACTCAAGGAAAATTTCACAAAGGTCTCATATGTTCACTATTCAAATAACCTTTTTGAAAACCTTCCTAAACTTCAAATTAATTGAAAGTTATGGATGAAAAGTGGAAAGTGGTGAATGAATTTTATCCATTATTGATAAATCAATTAAATAAAAATAATCTATTGCAATGATATTCATCCACATTACGATGTTGGGGATGATGTTAATGATACTGATGTTAACAATGATGTTGGGGAATGTCATTTATGGCATTCAACTTTTTATCTCTTTGTAATTTGTTTTTATTTAAACTCAACAATGTCTTTCACTTCATATGTGGTTATGGATAAGGTAATCAACAAGAGGCACTAATGAACAAAAAATATCCTTAATCACCTAATCCATAGTGACATAATGTATTTTGAGCACATTGACAATGTTGATGACCTTCCTTGAAGAGCCTAGGCAAGTTTAGTGCTAGCTACTAATAGTTGTTATCAATTTTTTCCTCAAGAAGCCTACTTAGATCCTTAATAGATGATGACCCCCCCCCCCCCCCCCCCCCCCTTTTTTTAGGGTCCAAAAATGAATTTAAGTGAACTGTGAAATTAAGCTTTGGGTCAACTAGCACCCACATTGGTGCCATGGTTAAAATCCCAAAA
>Ga0116231_10008891_pt1 | contig 17341 bp, 14 predicted proteins | sample S1TSphgellanicum_2_FD_89695 | JGI IMG/M metagenome (GOLD analysis project Ga0116231, IMG submission 89695) | Host-associated microbial communities from peat moss isolated from Minnesota, USA - S1T2_Fd - Sphagnum magellanicum MG | ecosystem: Host-associated > Plants > Peat moss > Unclassified...
AACAGAAATAAGATGCCATGCAGGAAAGCTGTGATTTTTTTGTGCGGGAATTTTCGCCAATTTTTCAAAAACATTTTGGATAAGGACTACCTATTCTGTCACAAATTCCATGTTTTTTGAAAAAGTTGACAAAAGACGAATTTTTAAAAATTCGAAATTTGCCTCAACTGCTTACAAGTTCCAGCCTTTCTTCACTGGCGAAATTTAGCCAGAAAATTTTTAAATCATTTAAAAGTTTAAAATAAAGTGTTTTTTAAGGTTTTCAATCACCAAAAGTGAGGGGAAATATTATACAAATTGCTAGATCCCTATATTTGGTTTCCATTGTGTAGCCAAATATATAGAACGATGATTCAAGATTCGTCCTTCATATTTGATTCATAGCCAGATTTCACCAAATCTTCCTTTGGAAGATAATCAGTTTTTCTACATCTTTCTATGGATCGTCAGTCACCCTGTGGCTCCAAAAGAAAATTCCTAAAAAAAAATTTCTTATGACATGAATGTGCTTAATTTTTTTTACTTTCATATTTGTATTATTGCCAAAACTGGCTAAATATTCTTCTGGATAATCAGCACTTGATCAACATCACAAAATTGAAATAAAGTGCATAAGCAATGTGCTAAAACCCTGTCTGCAAATGGCTATTACACATTGCCTATTAGTTCCCTCAAGATGATGAAGTTATCTGTAAAGTCACCCTCTCTCTCAACCCCTGTCCCCTCTTTTCAGTGGTATTCGCAAAGTAATGAAATTATATTAAGTCTTGTCTTTCAGTGGTATCCACAAAGTAATGAAAATTATATTAAATCTCAGTATGAAATGCTGAAACCCATCATTTAATGCACAAGCTTCAAGAGTAATTATAGTAGTTGTATGGGTAGGAGCAGCGAAAATATATGTAGCAGCATTGGAGGAGAAAGGAAAGAGGGGGATGAAACTCAGTTTACCACCAAAATCAGTGGAAATACTAGTTTGAGCCCAATTATTTCGTTTTGTAAAATTTCATTCCCAGTTATGCATTTGATGGCCTATGTTATGCTGAAACCGGCTGTTCTTGCCCCCTCATCGCCTGTCATTACGGATAACTTTAATGAAGAAAACAAATTCAGAGCACCAAATAATCTAGCAATCCCATTGACCTGCAAAAGAAATCAAACTGAGGCCTACATCCAACTTACAAAACCCTCGTACACAAACCAATGTTGAAATCTAGATTTTTTTGGAGGCACAAATCGAAAAATTAAAGTAGGCACTTGTGTATAAACAATACAAATCCAAAATTCAAAATAGGTAGTTGTAGACAACACAAATCCAAAAATCAAAGTAGGTACTTCTGCAAAAACAACAACGGTATGATAGTGAGCACCTCCTCACCACGCACATTTACTTCCGTGTCCTTCCTAACAAAGAACAGGGTTTAGGGATTCAAGGACAGAGAACGCACACAGTCACATAAAGACCTCCTTGGATTTTGAAGTGTACGTTAGAGAGCGCGTTGCAGAAGAGAGTAAAAAGCAACAACTAAAAACCCATGGGGAATTTCAGGGCCTTTATCCTCTAGGGCCTACACGTACACACGGAGCGAATGAAAGAACGCTGGAGAGATTGGACTACTACACGGAACCGAACCAGTTGGACTTGTTCACGTACACACGGAGAAACGCAACTGGTTTCAACTTTTCTTTTTCTTCTTCTCTCTCAGCCAACCACGATAGTTTTATCACCTTCCTCCTCCTCCTCCTTACTCCTGAGGGTTGCCATCCTGACCTGGTACGGATGCTGGAATCCGTGGATCAGGAAAAGCATTATCAGGAAGAGCATTGTCAACCACTTCACGGAATTGCCTCGTTGTCTCATCCATTGTTGTATTACCCCTGGTCCCAAAACAGAAAGAGAATGTGAGGCCGCCACAATCAGTGTTTTGTCAGTGTAAAATTCATACAACAATCTATCAGCAACGTCGCTGCTGTGAAAATACACTCCCTTGGAACACAAGGACACTTGGGCTCCAATTAACTGCATTTGCAACAACCAGTGTACAATTCGTAAGTCGATCATTGACAGATGAGAGAAAATCATATGAAAACTGTACTACTGTATCATCGCTAGAGAAACCAGTCAGGTACTTGAAAATCTCCATCTCCTGACTTCACTTCAGAAAAACATGGGCCCGTTTGGGAAACACAAACAGGATCTGGGAAACACAACAAGAGCTCTCTTCTTGTTGGTGCAGAAACAATGAAACCAAACAAGCCTCACAGAAGAAGGCTACAACACCTACAACTCTCCTTCAGGGGATAAATCCTTTTATAAACAGAGAAATACAAATCGATCCTCACAACCCATTGGAATAGAACGCAACAACTCTTGTACTCTGAAACCAACGAGCTATGGTGTGACCGACAACCATTACGAAGGAATTGGATTTGATAATATTTCCTTGCGGGGCACTCCTGCATGACGACTGAAAAACATCAACTAAATGTAAAAAACCCTCAATGAATCGCTTCAAATCCATGGACCGTATTCAATTGCCCCAAGTGCACACAAATGTCCCACCTTGGTATGTTGCCGAATTCGGTCAAGATTCTCGCCCGATCAGAGGCAGACTTGTCCGTTGGGTCCGGCATCTTCCAACCCCTTCCCTCACACAGAACAACGCTTTTCCTGTGATGATGCACCCTGACTGTGAGAGCTATGTCGGAACGAGTCTGCACCCACAAAGCAAATCCCTCCCACGCACACACACATACACACACTGACTGGAAGCTGAACAGCGCGCCCAAGAGCCAAGTTCCTTTGTTCGGAAGTGCACAATGCGGACAATTGCAAAGGTCTACTATATAGAAACCCGGTCCTTGCGGCACACGCAGTTGTGTACAGACTACAGACACAAAGAAACTTGGTGGACAAGAGAGTGCTCATCGCAGAGTGCAAGAGAAGGCCAGAAACTTGTGTACTCAACCTTGAGTTTCAAGATCTCGTTTAAGATCTCAATACTGAGGAAACGATGCTAACGCAACAGAGGCCTATGTGTTTCGCGTACCCCATAGGATTCACATACAAAAACCTAATAATTTCTGTTGGAGTGGGGACGGGCTTTAATTAGAGCCCTAAAAATTTCTGTTGTTACTCAAGACTACCCTATGGATGTCAAAACTGTACAGAAACTTTATATAACACCTATTTTTCATCTGCGAGATGGAAGCATTGTTTTGCTTTGGAGCCCATTTTTATGGCTTTTGTTTCTTGCAATGTTCCTTCTCTTCTCAGATATTTTCATTTAGGTGAGGTTTTTCTTTGTGATCCTTGCATTGGGTAATGCCCTCAAACAAGGACATCACCATATATGGGTCCCCACTTGGCTGTTGCCTCCCCTGAGTCCTTATTCCGGTAATGCCCTCATCCTCTTGCATTACCCTACACAATTTAAAAAGGTCCCAGCTCTCACCCTTTTCCTTCACATTCAGGGCAATGGGTGCACCCATAAAAAGCACTCCAAGAAACTCCCTAGGGAATTTGGGAATGCCCCAGTGAGCCTGGGGCTTTGCTCTACAAACTACCCACATAATTAAACTTTGAAATGTTTCATAGATCATTGCTCCATTCCCCATTTAGCTACTGCCTTATGCCTAACTAAATGAAACATACATCTAGTTAAGCACGATGTTCCACAATTGGGTGTTTAGCCAAAGTTCCATTTTCCCCAGTAAGGCAATATACTCACCCGGGTTTTCATCCATAATCTTTCTTTAGATAAAGAATTATGCCTTGCACTGGGTTCATATCAGATGCTAAAGTATGTGTATGGAAAGAAAAAAAGGATAAAGAGATAATGGCAGAGGAAAAGAATGTGCCTCTGATTCACTTCAATGCTTATTCATGAGATATTATCCTTTGTGAGGTCATGAAATATTATGTCAAAATAGGATTAATTATGTCAGTATATTTGGATCCAAACCTTACTTCAGGCGGGCATGATGCCGTAGGTGGCATCGTGCCGCCCAAGCAACAATCACTGCCCAAGCAACATGAAAAATCAGTGCCCCGACTTCGGTGGATACCGGTTTGGCCTTCTAACAAAGTGATCAACGTTAGCTTAGGATGTCGACACTTCATTAACTCCATCGGCATACCATAATGAGGCATTCTCCCATCCTCTCAGAAGTTAGGGCTGTTAACATGCTTCTAGAAGTCGGCAAACACTTCACTAATTAAGTCGGACATTAATTTGGGATTGCTCCATAATATGCAGAAACCCTTGGTGGCATCTTGCTGCACAAGCAAAATGAAAAAGAATTGAGGACTATATCAGAGGTAGAACCTGGAAATATTTTGCTAACATTAGTAGAGTTATATGTAAAGTCACCCTATCTTCACCCTCTCTTGGAGCCTGCTTTCACCCTTATCCCCTCTTTCAGTAGTGTCTGCAAAGTAAGAAAATTTTATTAAATCTCAATATGAAATGCTGAAACTCAGTATTTAATTTTCAAGGTTCAAGAGTAATTACTCTCAGTGTGGTCAGTACTGGATGGAAAATAATGAAGCTTATACTCATTTACATGGGTTCATCCTAAGTCCTTAAACTTTTTGCACTAATTTGGTATAGTAGTTGGACAGATAGGAGCAGTGAAAATATATTTAGCAGCAGTAGCACTGGAGGCGCTCAGGAAAAATGAAAGACAACATGAAACTTAGTTTATCACCAAAACTGCTGGAAAAACTAATTTGGGTCCCAGTTATTTCATTTTGTAAAATTTTCATTCCCAGTTACGCATTTGATGCCCTGTTATGCCAAAACTGGCTGTTCTTGCCCCGCGGTCGTGGGACTTTATGGATAACTCTAATGCCCCAATCCAGTTTAACGTACTCAACAAACAACTAGTAGGAAAACTATGGAACATATGAGATGATTTGTATTTCAACTACATAAACTTGCCTAAGATGTTTGCCGTGTGAATGGATGGTTGTCAATTATTCACAGAAGTGGAACTTGGAATTTGTGCATTTGGATACTACACATACAAGTTACAATCCAGACATATGTGAAAATGTGGACTAAGTGATAAGAATCCAGCACCATACAAATATGGTATTCTCTTTCCGTGTAGAGAGGGTTTAGGGTTTCTAAATTTTCCACATTTCTACAAATAATATAACATTGCTGAAGCTTGCCAAGGTACCTAGAACATATATACTGCATTTCTTCCTTATTTCACCCACATATGTTGCTTAAACACTAGGACTTTGGCCAAGGAATATGGGATAAGATGTGGTGGGTCTATTGGGTGTAACATGAGTGACACATGGGAACTATGAGGAATAACATAAGGAACATTTTGGCAAAGCATATTGGATGAATTTGAAGATCCAGAGTGGGGGACAGCTGGGAACTATGGGAACAATGTGGCAAAGAATATGGGATTATATAATGCCACAATTGAAAGCAATTCAGATTGCCCCTGGGGTTATGGCCCACTGCTATAGCCCCTTCTGGGCCCCTTGGACTTAAAAGGTCCTGGGTTTCAAACCCAGTGGCGTGGTGGTGGTGAAGCTCCTGCCGGCCCTCTACTATTGGCCCTGACCTGGGGTCTCCACCAACAGCTTGTCAGTCAGGTCTGCTGATATGTGCCAAAAAAAATCAAAAAATACTTCGGATCACCATTTGGAACATATTTGAGAATACATAAGGGAGCAAACCAAACCAGTGTTGAGCGATTATTGAGTTTTTGACTCACTCATCAACTTGGTTATCAAGTTGATTATTGATTTTTTTAATAACTAGATGGCACTGAATTTTTAAAAACCTAATAAATTACTTGGGTGACCCGATTATCATTCAAGTAGGTTATCAATCTTTAAACACAAATACAAAAATTCAATTTTTTTCAATATTAATAGCATTTTTTTTCAAAACCCTTATAATTAGCTAATAACCAAGAAAATATAATATGATTATCAATTGGATATTTAATAAAATACCCTTATACATAAGGGTATTTACCCAATGGTTATTACTAGTGTTGTCCAATTATCAACATCTAGACCTAACCTATGGATACCAATAATAGATTTTATTTTATTTTTGGGCAAGGAAGGATATGTATCCCAAAAAAAATCAATCTACTACAATAACCGGTTACAAATAATTTTATTTTTCTCCTTCATCTACCGAATATGAATATTCCAATTTTTAATTTTTGAAACATGGTGGATATGCACAAAGGTTATGTATGCAAAATTTCCAAATTTGGTTACATAAAAGACTACAAGCTAATCTAGCAAAACAAAAACAACACAAGTAGAATCCAAAACAAAGTAACTTGTGGGGGAATTGAACCCTAGTTCTTCATAGAACTATGAAAAATTCTACCCAATTGTAGCACAAGTTTCTTACCCCAACCACACCCCCACAAAAACAAACCACAAAATTAATCATTGTCAACTTGTAATTGTTCAAAGAAGTCAACTTCTTCAAGCAAGTCATAGTTCTTCTCTACCAAAAAATCTTCCTTTTTTAAGTATTCCTTCAATTGCATTTGGTTTGCAATTGTGGCGTGGGTCATCAAGCCAACTTTTCACCGCCGTGGATGATCTTATCCATGTTTTCCACCTATAAATGATAATGTTTTAAAGTTTTTAACACACCTGCAAGATTAAACACATGCTTAGTTTCTATTTGTGAAGTTGAGCTTCCAAAAATTTGTTTTGCAAAGAAACCCACATTTGGAAACTAACCTTCATGGATGTGCCACCATGCTAGTGGATCTAAACATGCAAATGGCAAAACAAGAAGCCTCCTAAACAAAGATAGCTCTCCAATAACCAGTGCACGTGAAGATTATTCAATTGAGGCCCCCACACCAAACATATTTCAAATTCCTCACCCACAACATCAATTGTTGTTGTTGTTGTAGATGCTTTAACGACAATACGGTTTAGCCATTTAAAGCAAACCATCAAAAGAGGAATAAAAATTTTGGTATCATATTCAGTGGCCGATTCAATGGCATTCCCACATCCCAACAAATTTTCCACAACACATAAAGATTTGAAGCGCAAATCCAACATGATGGCCATCTATTATGAGCTTGCCCTCCATCAAAAGTTTGAAAATTTGCAAAAAAGGTTTGATAACCTTAATAACCTCCAATCACATATTTCTATGCAAAACAAGGATTTCACTCTCAAATGAATTAGAAATTTTATGCCCACCAAAAAATGGCAATAATGTTGCTTCCATGTTCATATATAGTAAGTGCAATAGTTGTTGTCAAAGTGTTTGAAAATAGCCAATGGCCCTTTGATTGATTCATGACACATGTTGATACAATAGGGTTTAAGCAAGATGTGATTACTTCAACAACAACCCACACTTGAGCTTTTGGCATTTCTTTGCTGCAAAGCCATAGTTTTTTGCCTTCCATAACAAAGAATAATGGCGTCTTTAAACTGTAGACATTCTTCAAACATTATGACCTTGCTTGTAAATATGGTATTCATGAGAGTTTTTAATTTTTGATGTTGCATCTCGCTATCACAAGCCTGCTCCCACTCCTACCTCCCTTTCCTAGACTTTTTGGTCTAGGTAATTGTTTTCTGTAAACCAACATGTGCATCCTTCACATTGACATTTCTCAACCCAGTAGAAACTTTGTCATCATTAAAAGCATACTAACATGCCTTAGACATTACATGCCCAAAGCAAATACCCTCATAGACCCTAAGCAACTTCAAAAGTTCACAATCAACAATTGATTATAGAGCTACTACCATAATAGTCAAATTACTACCTTCAACTTTTACAAAGGCAATTATTCAATGCAATAATCCATGTTTCTTCAATAGGGACTAAAGTTGTATGGCCATGGATTGCCTAGAAGTCTCATGAACCTTAAACAACCCCATAGTAACATGCATCAACACCCAAGTTTCGTTCAAAAAATTTATAACTAGAGCAAATGTGTCAACACCACCACGAGACATCCAAAGATCGAAACTAGTTGAAACTATTGCTACAATTTTCAAATTTGGCAAAACATGCTAGTCTAATGTCTTCTTCACCATTGCAAGTAACATTTCTTCCACTAAAGAAGATCGAGAGAGAAATTGAACTCAAGGACATTAGCATAAGATCAACCTCCGAAACCAAATGTTTTTACAAGAGGATATGGCATATAACCCTTGCAGATGTATAACACCAAATCCTCAAGAAACTACAATTGAGCATCATCAGTTTTTTTATAAGGATTTTTTGCACCAAAGAATGTTGTAATTGCACAACTAGAAGGATTTGCCTTCTTTTTTCTTGGCTGCCGGGTATAATCAAGTGTTACCACCTTCTCACTACAAATTTGCTTCTTTTAAGCCCATAACTTTGGATGTGTAATCTCCACATGAATATTCATGGGAGTTATGCCATTAGTTTTATTGTATTTTATTAAACCCTTACGAAGAATAGATCATTGTGTTGAATCAATCTCAGATGCCTACTCAAATTTGCAAATGATGCATTACAGCATTTGCAAGTTTTCCAAATCCACAAGATGATTATCATTAAATAACAAAAAATTCCCAACATATAGAAATCCAAGCATGAGGCCTCCAAGTAATAACTTGTGCTTCTATGGTCTCAAGTTGGAAAGCATCTAAATTTGGCACATTACTGCCAGTTTGAAGGGGTACACTTTCAACATTTGAAAATGAAGATGTAGCTATAGGTGTTTGAATCTGGGGAGTTGATGCATTTTCATCAACTTTGCCCACACTTTTAATCATGCAAAACTCTGCCTCCTCAACCATTGAACAAACAAACATAATGCACAATGCACAATGCACCTACACACAACAAAGAAAACACACTAAAACAAAACAAACTCAACTTCAAGCTCCCAAAACCAAAAATAAATAAATCAAAGGTTTAGGGTTTAGGAATTTACCTTCATTATGAAACATAATGGCTTCTTATTGTTACGTGCTACATCCAAAGTCCAAAATGTGGTTGTTGTTGTAGGTTGTGTCCAAAAACTGGAAGCAAATTTGCACAAACACCAAGCAACAAAAGCCAAAAGCACGGCATAAAAGGAAGTGGAGAGCACAACACTTGGAGCAAAGCCAAGAAGGAAACACAAATGCATAGTGCAAAGCATAGAAGCATAAAGTTACATGCAAAGCTCAAAACGAAACACATAATGCAACACTAGGAACAAAGTCAAATAAACACCGTGCTTGAGAAAACATAATGCTAAAAAAATAATGCCAAAAAATCACAATCCTTGAAAAACCACAATGCCAAAAAACAAGGCTGAAAAACTAAGGTGCTTGAAAAAGCACATTACTTAAAAATAACATTGATAAACCATGATGATTGAAAAAGCACATTGTCTAGCTTGAGAAAGCACATTGCCCATAAACAACACTAAGAAACCACGGCACTTGAAAAAACACAATGCCCAAAAACAACACCAACAAACCATAGTGTTTGATAAAACATAGTGCCCAAAAATAATGTCAAAAAACTTTGAGGAACCACAACGCTTGAGAAAGCATAGTGCCCATAAACAACATCAAAAATTCATGATGCTTGAAAAAAAACAATGCATAAAAACAATGCTAAAAAATCACAGTGTTTGATAAACAAAAAAAGAGGTTTAGGGTTAGGAGCTTACTTTACTATGAAAAACTTTCTCAAGTTTCTTCAAGTTACACGTTGCACCTCTTGAAGTTGCATCCAAAACCAAGCTTAAACACAAAGAAAACAAAACATTAAGAGTTCAAAACACTAAACATCGAGAAGCAAAGGCCAAGCACAAGAAAAGAAAGTGCCAAGTGCTAAGAAATTAGAGCACCACACACTAATCTAATGAAACAAGGAACTTGAGAACACAAACTTGCAACTCAAAGCAAAGTTGAGCACAAAACACAAAATGTAAAAGCCATAGTGTCGAAAGTTTGAGAGTGATAGGTTTTTCATTCCTCCGAAACTGAAACCTAACTTAAGAGCTTAAACCCTAAATGAAACACATATTTGACATTTTTCTAAACCCTAATAACCAAATATCAACCTTTGAAAACCCTTTTGGGTGGATACGGTTAAAGATAAAAATAATAGAGCAATTAAGCATCCGACAATTGTGCACATAGTTGGTTATGAAAAATATTTTAAAAATTAGATATGTATGAATATATATCCAGCCATTATTCATATGCATATCTAGATGAATTTGGATAATTGGACGACACTAGAACAAACCTCCCAAACCCAAAAAAAATCAAGTTCCTTAACCCAGCCTGAAAAAAAGAAAAACATGAGCCCATTTTACTCAAACTGGCTCACTTCATTGCATGTCCAAACAACAACAAAAAAACATAAATCTTTATTATGTTTAACACTATTTTTTGCCTAAACTACTTTTGGGGGAAAAAATTGTGTAGATATTATATATAGTGCAGTGCCATTTTTAGGTTCAATACTTGGTTGTCAAATAATAATTTTAGATTTCAAAATCCACTTTGGCAGTAAAAGAAATAATTTACGAAATTTCAACAATAAATGTAGGCAGCTTCTTCAACAAGTTTTCTAGACTTTGAATATTTAACATAAATGAAAATATTTTGAAAACACTTTTTATTATGCCTTTTTGCAAAAATGAAGTGATTTAAAGTTTCACCAAATTATAAAAGAAGAAAAATGTTATCAATCAAGTATTGAATATTGTTCTACAAATGTACTAGCTTGAACTTTGAAGCAAGAAGCTCCACAATTTCCACCAATTTATTTAATTTTCTCTCCTTTGTAATTTCTTAAATTTCAACATCTTTAAACAAATAATTTCCCAAAAAACAACATTTTCAAAATTAATATAACTATTGCTAAACTTGAAAAAATATTAGGGTACCTAGTATGTTTTATTTTATGAGTGAGGATCAATTTCTCCATAATCCTTCTAATCATTGTATTGTAATGAAAAACAAAGGCATACATAATGTGCCTAGTAGGTCAATTCATCATAAGACAATTACATAGATTCACTTGTCTTTGGCAATTTTTTCCAAAAGCCCTAAACACCATCAATGAAACCTAGATAAATTCTTTCATTCAGCATAACACATCAAGTGATTAAAGGTATCTAAGAATAAGGTCTCTCTGATCTCTCCTTTTAAAATTGAACGGCCATGTTTCATCGTTCTTGTTCATAACAGACCATTGAACCCCATATTAAGAACTTCCATCCCCATGACACACCATACATATAAAAGAAACCACTTATGCCCCAAAATTTCCTTGGCAATTCCACTCTTGTGACTATGTCAAGTCCACATATTCAATAATTGACCACTAGTACAAACAATGCCAAACTTGACACTTACAATTAAAACACCCCACACTTCAATTTGACATATAAAACTACTCATGAGATTGACAAATGAAATCCCAATCTTTCAAATGCCCAATTCACAAATTTTGGACCTTAATGAATCCCAAATTTCCTTTGAAGCTCCAAAATTAAAAGGTATTTTCTCATGAGAAACAATCACCACATTCACCCCAAACAACATACAACTCAAAACTGACAACAAAAAGAAGTAGAATGGCTATTCATTGAGATCCCTAAGTTTTTCATCATGCCCAGGGTCATCAACCTTGAAAGGAAATACAACAACCAAGTCTAATTTGTTGAGACAACTAATGCAATGGAATCTACATTACTTCAACATAGCAATCCCCCATCTATAGCAATTTAACTCCTACAAGCACATTGTCTTGCCTAAAAAACAAAACTATTTATTTCCTTCTTTGTTAAAAACATGTTGAATCACCAATGCTATTCAATAAGTAGTTCCTTCCTTATCTTCCTCCTCAACTCCTTGGCTTTCCTCCATCAAGGTTGCAATGCAAACCACTCCACACCACCAAAAATGCATCGAATAAAAAAACAACAACAAAACAAGTGTTGTCAAAAGTAAAAGCCTACAATTGCCATTACTTATAAATAAACAACAATATAAAAAAATAGCCATAACAGAAAGGATACTCCCATCACCTCACCATCAACCACCTAATAATTTATCGTCTTCTATTTTCTACAGTTGGTTATAATGTTTCGTCCTCTTTAGGGTTTCATCCCATCATCATTTGTCACAAATGTAATGACTCGTTTACAATTTAGACTAAGTCCCTTAGTCTTCACACTTCATGTGGATTTGGAACACTTGTAGGTCTTTTTTAAGTTTGTCCTGAAGCTGTTTGTTCTTCCCCTTGATCACACAAATTCTACCTCCTTCATCATGGTCCATAAACCCATTTTTGTCTAGGTAATTCACAAATAAAAATGATCCTTCCCAACTGGAGGCCAACGACTTCTTTTTCCTTAGTTTCTTCATCTTCACCAAGGTGATTCTTCCTTGAATCCCATAAACATCTACCTACCCTTCTGAGAAACATAAGCATGTTTTTGCCTTGCTTGGGTTTGACTAATATTTCCAATAACCTCCCAATCCATCTTAGCAATAAGCTACATCTTGCTAATCATCTATTCAACCATGACTGCAAGATCATCTTCATTGAAAGTTATATCCAAGCTCTCATTTTCTTCATCCCCATCAACTAATGACTAAGTTTCATCAATTAATTACCAATGGGTTTTAACATCCCAAAGCTCTCGCCTCCTTTTTTGACTTATCACTTCTTATCTGGCATCCACCATTTCAATACACCCTTTTATGCTAGCAATAGCAATTGTACCAATGTTAATGTGGATTTCATTCTTATCATTCACTCATGCTTCAACCATGAATAAATTATCTCAACAATTCGTGACTTCTCAATTGCTACAAATTAACTCCCACTTTGGAACTTCTCTTCCCGGTCCAAATGGTTTTTTTAGTTGTCCAATCAATTTGTACCAACTTGTAATCCTAAATCTCTTCATCTAGATCTTCATTCTCCTCAATAACGCCAACTAGATTATGACTTAAAACATCAACATTGGTATGTTGAAATCCTACTCTATGCTAGATCTTGAAGCTAAAGTCCTAGAATGTGTTGACCCATCAGCCTTGCCTTCCATAGGCATCTAAAACTATAGCCAGCCACTCTAGTGGCTTGTGGTCAGTCTGAAGTGTAAAATGATTTCGAAATAAATATTGTCTGAAGTGCATTATGCCCCATACCAATGCATAACACTCACCCTCCATAGGGTGGAATTTTTTCTGAACATGGGAAAGCCCCTTGTTGACATAGGTAATAATTCTTTCATTTCTCCTTTCTTTTTTAGACAATATGGCTCCTACTCCACGAGTTGACCAGTCCACATCTAGAATAAATGCCCTCATGAAATCAAATTTGACAAGAATTGGAGTTGATATCAGAATAACCTTCAAAAAATCAAAGGTAGTATAACAATTAGGGTTCATTTAAAAACAACATCCTTCTTTGTTAGGTTAAACAATGGAATGGCAATGCAAGAATAACCCTTGACGTAGTTCCTATAGTACCTTGTCAGTCCCAAAAACACTTGCACATTAATCACAATGATGGGAATTGGAAAACTAGTTACAATTTTGATTTTCTTCAGATCTGGTTGGGTTCCGTCACAACTTACTACATGCCTTAAAAATCTTAAGTTAGAATTCACAAATTCACATTTGCCTAGGTTGAGTTTTATATTAACTTCCTTCAACTACAGCAACACATGACACAAATGTTCCAAGTGCTCTTCCCAAGTAATGTTGTGTACATTCAAATCATCCACAAAGAACTTAAGGAATTTGTCTAGATAAATACCAAAAACCTCAATCATAGTCTTGGAGAAAGTACTAGTTGCATTCTTCATGCCAAAAGGCATGATTGTCCAATCAAATAGGCTTGATTTGGTAATCAATGTAGACTTGCAAATTTTTTCTAATGCCATCCTGATTTGCCAAAATCTGGATTGCAAATCAAGTGTAGAAAACCACTAAACTTTGCTAAGCTATGTATAACATCTTCCACAAGAGGCATGGGAAATGCATCTCTTTAAGCTTGCAAATTTAAAGGTCTATAATCACCATAGGATCGGTGGTTGCCATCCTTCTTGACCGGTAATGTAACTCTGCAAGCATACTTATATGAATTTGGCTTCATCTTCCCCAATGCCACTAATGTGTCAATTTGTTTTTTAACCTTAACCTCCTCCCAAAATGAAAGCGTACTAGGTGTGGTTTTACGTGGAAGAAATCCCTAGGCGTCAACCACATACTCCCTACTTCTACAACACCCTAATTCTCCCTTATGCCAAGCAAAAAATCCAAGAATTAATTTAATAATTCCCATAGTTGGTTGGTTTTCTCCTGATCCAAATCAAAACTGACTTTGATCTTGCCGTTAATATCAACCCATCTCTCCTTTCCTTCATCAGATACCATATTCATTTCATTAACATTATGAAAGCTTCATTCAATATCAAGTTGGAAGATGTCTACTGGGTTCAAATTCTTTAAGGTGTACCAAAATCTTGTCACATCGTCACCCTTTTCTGTCCTTTTTAACTAGTCTTTTTTACCATGTAAAGACACATTTATGGATGATTATGATGGAATCTAGAATTATAATGGTTTAAAATATAGTCCTTTTGAAAGTTTTGACAACTTTTGATTCATTATTTTTTATAGGGATCAAAATATAGGGGTAAAAAAAATTGCAGTAAGGACTAAACCCTTTTCATCCTATGTCGTACACCTTAAACAATTTTCACCCTGATACATCATTTTCCTCCTATCTTCATCCTAATTAACACACCACATCCACTCTTCAAAATATTAGAATAAAAAATTTCTCCAAACATCACCTTGTTTGCTTACACTTCAAGCAACAAGTTCATGATTTGGTGAAGGCCTTCATTTTGTACAAATAGGTCAAGTCCATTGCCCGTCAACTTTTCAACTTCTTTAGATCCATTTGGCGAGAACAGATCTTCCATTTCACCATCTACCGAATCTTATGTCTTCGCATTAAAGTTGTCAAATGCATCTAAGGTATTTTCATCATCAAACAATAGATCCTTATTATGTATTCCTTACTTAACTTTGGTTTCACCCAATGGCTGGCACCCCATACCCCACAAATGAAAAGTTTCGTCCTCATTTCCTTCACTAATACATTTGTTTTGGTTTGTCACTAGTTGGAGCATATTCACCATATTTAATGGTAGAATCTACACATTGTTCCCTAGACCTTGTTTGACTTATATCAAACCTTTTTCCACATCCATAACAACACCAATATTAATGAAAAAGTTCAATCCCACCAGCAAATCATAATAATATCCATGATCATAAATGTCATGAAACATTGAACATCCCCAACTCTGATAGGCAACTCAGAGATCCTGCAAAAAGCTTCGGTCACCACCCCAGACGTTGTTTTGTAAGATTGAAAACTAGACATCAAATGCATTAATCCATGCAATTGACATTATTGACATGGAAGCGCTAGTGTCCACCAATTGTTCTACTAAGTTATTATTAATTTTAATTAAAATGTGTAGTGTTTTACTATGATCGTTTCTATTAATGTTGATCTTGCGTAGTGACCTTCCACCTTAATGACTTTGACTGATTTAAGCCCATCATTCTGCTTCTTTCGTGCTAATTTGACTAGACTTTCCAAGGACTCTAACTCACGAGGAATGGCCAAGATAGTTTTCATGAGAAAGAAATAAATTTGCCCCTTGGTGAAATGTGTGAATATTTTTGATCTAATATAATAATTTCTCCTAACATCCACATGTTTAATTTCTCTAGTTTCAATTGTTTCTACATCAAGGTTCCCCATGTGATTCCACAATTAATCACAAGCAAACAACATCACATGGTGCACATGATATAAGTCAATGCACCATGACCAAATTATGGAATCCTACACCCAACTTACTCCATTAAACATTTACCTAAGTAATTGTGTAATCAAGTTACACATCAAGTTACAGAGGCACTGAAAGCATGTTACACATACTGTGCAATGCAAGAACCACCTTACATGTAGTAAGTAGGTGTAAGCTACTTCTTATTTTTTAGGAGGCTATTTTCTTGGATTTACGGTGACCTGCATATACACTAATAAATCTAGCTTTATGTTATGGGAGCAGTTCTCTTTGAGGCATTAGAGGCCATAAAAACAAGAGAACAATTGCAATAGTGATATTTGGAGAAATGACCATTCGGCAAAGGCCTGTGGCTCGTCATGTTTTGCAGAAGCTCACACGCCGAGGCATGCTGCCATACATGTGCCATTTTTGTTGGTTTGAACAAAATTCAAAACTAAATACATTTTTTCTATACTTGGCTTAGGTGGTGATTTATTTTATTTTGCGAAAATCGCCGAATGTCCTGTTTGTTTTAGAATGCTGAAATTTGGATTTTTAATTGGCCAAAATTTGACCCAATATCTTCCAAAATTTATAAATCGCCAAACCATTTTGTAAATTCTGGTAATGCTGTTAAAAAAGGCTTAATCGCCAAATCTGGAGCCTAAATAATTTTAGGTATGATGGCCACCTTAGTTATGTAACAAATTTGAAAAAAAAACATTAGGCTCTAGTAGGTGGCCCAAAACATAGAAGGATGTTATAGAAAAACTACTTTCACACTTGGCTTGTATCCAAATTTGGCCCATTCTTTTTGTAGATCATCATCACAAAGTGACAAAAAGAACATTGTGGGGAGCATGTCTCCTTGACAACCCTTCATTTGGTGCGTCCAGTCTTAGACCGTAATTTTATTTTTTGGCAGGGTAAGCTGGTGATTTCATGGTCCTGGGTCCCACTTCTTTGGATCACTAAAATGAACTATAACTTGGTTAAGTTTTAAACTTTTAAGCAACTTTTTAATCACCATAGTACCTTGGCAAGCTCAACACATGTTTGTCTAATTTTCATGATTCCATTTCGACAAACAATAAATTCTCAATCACTCCAAGTTCTATTTTGAAGTATAGAGGTCCTTCCCATTGGCCCAGCTATATAGGTGAAAGGTGGACAACATTTGCCAAAGTATGTGGGATAAAAGTCAGGTGCTTATGGAAAGCATGTTGAGGAACATATTGGGAATCTGATGGGAACACATTGGGAACCAGGGAAACAGGAAAAAAATTCCTCTCCCAACCCCCCACCCCCCAAAAAAAAACCTAAAAGGGGAAAAAGCAAGGCACCTTGAGTGCATGCTTGGGCCTTCCCTTTGGCTGCATGAAATATCTCTTCCCAAAAGATTTCGTCACCAGTTTTGGACTGGGCTTATACCCCTTGCAAATAACACCCTATCTATTGAGTGTTTAACTTCAGTTTTTTCTTGGAGAAGTAG
>Ga0116231_10008892_pt1 | contig 17337 bp, 17 predicted proteins | sample S1TSphgellanicum_2_FD_89695 | JGI IMG/M metagenome (GOLD analysis project Ga0116231, IMG submission 89695) | Host-associated microbial communities from peat moss isolated from Minnesota, USA - S1T2_Fd - Sphagnum magellanicum MG | ecosystem: Host-associated > Plants > Peat moss > Unclassified...
AAAAAAAAAAAAAAAAGTCATTATTTGATGCTCCAGAGGTGAAATGATTTCTGTATATCTACAACCATAATTGGACATTTCTATATTGAAGGATCAGATTCAAGATTACAAGAGATCAGATTGGAATGAATATAAAGGTGTGTTCACACCTAATGTTAAGTCAGTGTTAAGTGAAAATCTAGGTGGCATCTTAGGTGGTACCCAATGTTAAATGGGTGATTGTTTAATATTAAGTGAATGTTAACATAACATAAAATCTCCATGATAAATAGGTTTAGTTCCTAAATGACTAGCTTGGTGTTAGGGAACTTAATACTAGAGTCCTTAACACCAAGTGTGAATGCACTTTTAAGCCTTTTAAATGCAATTCTCCTCCAATTTTATCCAGTTATACTTTGAAGGTTTTATGAGATGAATATTAGCATTGTTTATTTTTTCTTGGCAGATTTTGTAGTTTTTTTGTTAAAAAAATTAGGAAAAACTGGGATTTTTTTTCTAGCTTAACAAATTTAAGCCTACACCCTCCACACCAAGGAAGCTTAAGTATGCAGACATCCCTTTATCCCCCATCTCCATCCCTTGACCCCCTTTTACAACTTATATACATGGAAGTTGAACCACAGTAAAACCATATGGGATAAAAAATGAAGTGTTATTGGGAACACGTTAGGAACAAACAAAAAACAAAAAATCCTCTCTCTCCTTTCTCCCCCTCACCTTCCAAACCCAAAAGAAAAAGAACTAAGACCCCCTAGCCTTAGTAGCTCAAAGAAATTCCTATTTCCAAAATTGATAGTCACCATTTTCAACCTCAACTAATAACCCCATTATAACATAGGGTACTTATTTATTCAAATTGTTCATAGTAGTCACCATTTAAGCGAGATTCACAACAAGGCCATGTTAGATTTGAAATATCCCACCCAACTCCAAAAGTGGTCATCAATTCAATTGCTCTAAGAATTTGCACCTTTTAACCATGTGCTTGAAATGACCATGACAATTGCAACAACATGGAAATCTTTAATGACCATCAAGCACTAAAATATGAATACAAGCATTTTATGACTCAAAGTGCCAATGAACGTGTCACACATTTGAACTATGTATGTGGTTGAGAGCTTTCACAAGCCAAACACAATGTAGCATGGAAAATGTCAATGTATCACTTTTTTTTTGGAGCCAAGAAACTCAAAGATTTTCTTATCTTGTGACATCTCATTTTTGAACCCTACTCATACACTCATCAAAACACAATAGACATTGCCAAGTAGAAGAATCTTGGAAAAGATAAAGTTGAACTACAAGGCCAATGAAAAGACAAAAAAAAAAGTGGTGATGGATAAACTATGTTCAAGATAGGGTAGTGAATGGCACCTAAAGTAACTGCAAGAAGGTTGTTAAGGGTTGTTGAAAACTTAGAAAGCTAGCTAGGTTGATAGAAAGGTGGAAGCCCAACAACTAATGGCATGATGTTTTAAGGACTTCCATTCAATTCATTTGTCTCCTACAAGCTTACCATTAGCCAAATTGGTTTTTCACATGTGCAATGACTTTTAGGAAGGTTTCTTGGCTTTGCCATTAGAATCTTGAATTGGTATCACCTTTTGTGTGGGATATCCGTTGCTTATCTATTGTCATTAGATGATAATTTGGTGTACTATATTTTTTATTATTAAAAACCAATGGCTTACATCAAAGGATTTTAATTTTATAATAATATGATCAAATCTATGTGGGGAAAAAAACCACCTTTTGAAGATGTCCAAAATGGGTTGCATATATGTTGTCACAATGTGCACCATGTTTTCTTCTAGATTGTAAACCCTGAAATTTTTTGGTTCTTGAACCTTCCATTATCTTTTGAAAATGTCTAAATGGGTTGCACATATGTTGTCAAAATTTGTGCCATTTTTTCTTGTAGATTATGAATCTCGAAATTCTTTGTTTCTCAACTATCCTATCACCTTTTCAAAATATCCAAAATAGGTTGCACGTATGTTGTCAAAATGTGTGCCACGTTTTCTTGTAGATTATTAAGCCCAAAAAATGGAAAAAGATTGGACACATGGATTATAATGATAATGGAATAATACCATGGTATTAAGATGGTATTATGGTTTTCAACAATACCATTGTACCTTGGTAACTTCAACATTAATTAAGAAACACTTTATAGAAATGTTGAAATTTCAAAGAAAAAAAACATGTTTTGTGAAAAGAATATAATGTCTTCTATCGAATTGGAAATATTTTATTATCAACATGAAGGACTACAAATCATCAAGTAGTTGTATTGATTACCTCTATCGACAAAAATAAGGGTAATTGAACTTCTACAGCCATATTCCTTACTATGTTTAGGATCATGCAGTTTTTTCATTCAGCCATTTTGTTTTGGTGGGGCATGTTCATTATTGTAAGTTGTTTTCAAATGCTTTCATTCTAACAAAAAGTATTGATAGCCAAAGATAAAAATTCCCCACCATGATCGATATGAAATACTTTGATCACCAAGCTTGTCTCATTCTTTATTTGATTTTTTAGTATCTTGAACTTATCAAATGTGCATGCTTATTTAATAGAAAAAAATCCATGTTTTTCGAAAGTGATCATGTATAGAAGTTAAGAAATATTTGGACCTTCCTAAGGATGAATGCTTGAACATTCGACAAAGACCTGCATGCATCAATTCATTTTGTTTAGATGTTTTCAAGATATTTTCTGTAGGCACTCTATGTTCATGTTCTTTCCTTAAAACACAACAATCACAAACCTGGGAAGTAATAGGAATATAAAGTATTCCTTTTGTGATCTTACAACCCAATGTGTCCCATTTTGCAATGCCATAATTTTATTGTAGGTGATGTTTTAGCCACTAGGGGCAAAATCTATTTCATTGTCTATGTTGTACGAGTTACAAATTCCTTTGTAGAAAAAATGGTATAATTAATTTATACATCCATTCAAATGATCTCTTCTATCTTTTGCTAAAATTATGTAAGGAGCATTAACAACAACAATTTGTGTGTTCCAAACATGACAACACAACCCATGTCTCTTAAAGTGCCTATAAACAACAAATTTTTCTTCACACTTAAAAACATAAAGAACATTGTGCACATTTTTTATTCTTCCTTTGTAGGAAATAACAATGTTGCCCTTGCCATGCACCTTATGTGAATGGCTAGTTGCAAACTTGACACTTGCAAATTCTTCTTTATGAATTTAATTAAATTGTTGTGCATCTCTAGTGACATGAGCTTTGGCATTAGAATTAAGGTAGCAATTAACATCATTTTTCCACATGTGCATTGCCATCATAAGTTCATGGTGGTCAAGTGTTTCCTCCTATCTTTCAAGATTACCATTTTCATGTTCAACCTACATGGTGTTGACTTGGGAGGTTGAATCATTTGGAGAGAATGAACATTCTTTTCCCTAATGTCCAAGATGATTGCAATTACCTTGCTATCATGGAATATTATGATGGTAGTTGTGCAGGTTGTTAATATCTTCACTAATGTTGTTTTCATACTTGGAATAACCACCTTGCCCAACCCCTCTTGTTCTTTTGCCATGATTCATATGGCCACCACACCCACGGTTCATTCTTACAAAAAAAACAACATTGGCATAATGTATCTTGCTTTCTTATCATTGCTCATTAAAGAGCAATTTGGAAATGAACTTTTTTATTAATGGCAGATTGTCATGCCCTATGATAGACCAAATGAGTCTTTCAAATGACTCAAGTAATGCATTGAACATGATCTACACCATTCTTGTCTCTAGTACATGTCCCCCAATTTGCACCAATTTGGTAATGATCTCTTTTACTTTCGCAACAAATTTAATCATCAAAGTGTTTTCATCCAATGCAATGGCATGAAGTTTGTTAAGGGGAAACAATGCTCGTGTTCCATTGTTAGTCTCCTACAAATTATGCAATGTTGTCAAACACATTCATGGATTTCAATGTCAACAATATGAAGGATGATGTCATCTTTAATTAACATTGCCAAAATTTCCATCATCTTGTTCTTATGTTTGTTCAAGGCTTTTGTAGCAACAACAACTTTCACAACTTGATCATTATCACCAATTGCATGTTCTTCATCTTCATCAACCACCTCTACTATTATTGTGTTACTTGCAACATTAATTTCATTGTTAATAGCTTTGACCACATCTCAAATTTCTTCTTTTAACAATATTGTCTTTATTTTGACCTTCCAAACCATGTAATTTGATGGTCCTTCTAATTTGTTAAAACAATCCATTGAAATCATGTTATGGTCTTGAGCCATAAATTTGTTATCATGTAATAACTTATGAGTCACAAGTATGAGAGGAAAAAAAAATAAATTATATATATATATATGAACTATTCACTCAAGGACTTAGATTGCACAATTTGAGAAAATTTATTTTGAACGTGTGTTATGATACCATGAAGGAAAGATGTAGAATATTGTTTATCTACAAAAAAACATGTTGATTACAATGAGTTTGGTTCTCAGTATATAAATTAGATCAAAAAAATTAAATGGTGGACCATCGTAAATAATATATATTCACTACAAGTTTCATTTTCAATCTTATTATAACTTACTACTAGAAATCCACCATCACCACCATTATTCAAGTTTCTCTACTCTTTTAGAATGTTTTGTACTTTGTGTCAAGTTTGATAGATGTGTACATGTGACTAATATTAACATGCAAACTAGTGATTAATATTAACATATATATTTTGTCAAAATGAACGCATTTGATGACAACTTACAATAGCGAACACACCTCATCAAAATAGAATGGCTATGAAAAAATTGCACAATCCTAAACAAAGTAAGGAATACATAAGTTCAACTACCTTTATTTTGTGGACAAAGGTAGTCATTACAACCATTTACTTGATGAATTGTAGTCCTTCAAGTTCATTGAATGGATTTACTCCATAACATGTTTATATTGATAAACCCCCAAGACTAGGACACTTGAAGGTGTTTAATTATCTAGCCTACATTCATGTGCCCAAGGACAAAAGTAGAAAGCTAGGTCTCAGAACTAAGTGAAGTATTTTTGTTGGGTATGATGATGCTTCAAAGGCATATAGGATTTGTAGTTCACAATTGCAAAAACTTATTGTCACAAAGGATGTTGTCTATGATGAATCAATTATGGGAACACCTTACTTGAAGAAGAAGAAAATTTATTAAATATTGTAAAAAAGGATTGGTTGTGTTGCTTTTGGAAGATCCAGAAGATGAATATTTAATGAACCAAAGAGGGGGATTAAAGAAGGTCATTGTTGCTAATGATGATCAACATGAAGCTAATGGATCATTGCTACATCCCCAAAAATGTTCATCATCTAAAAAAGTCGACACCTTGCAAGCTAGTTCTTCATCATTTAAACATGTTGACAACTCATAGGATAATTCCTAGGATTTTGAACAATCTATTCCACTTAAGCAACAACCACAACCTTTAGTTTTAAAGAAGTCATTTCAATGACTTTGAAATGCATCATTTTATTCCAAGGACTATATGTTTGCAACCAAATGTGTAATGGAAGAACTAGTGACATATAAAGAAGTTACAAATCATCCAGATTGGAGAACAACCATGCATCAAGAACATGATTCAATCATCAAGAATCATACATGGGATTCACAAGATCTATTAAAAGGAAAGATGCCCATTACAAATAAATGGGTGTTTAAGACCAAACTTGTAGATGGCACCGTCAAAAACTAAAAGCTAGGATAGCTAATTAGGGTTTTGAATAGATTCAAAGAATTGATTTTTATGAAAGCTTTGCTCCCATTATAAAGAGGCCAACCATTCAAGTTGTAGTAGCTTTAATATCCCAACGATAGTGGGAGATAAAACAATTCAATGTGCAATTTGCTTTCCTTCACAAAGAACTATTAAAGAACTATATATGTTGTAACCAAAGGGGTTTCAAATTAAGGGACATCAACATTTGGTGTGTAGTTTGCGAAAAGCTTTGTATGAGCTTAGACAAGCTCTACGAGCTTAGTATTCCAACATAAACTATATCTTTTGTAAACACAATTTGACACATAACGAGTTAGACCACAATTTATTTTACAATGTTTCAAAAGAGGGTTTGATTATTACATTAATTTTGTATGTTGATGATGTATTATTTATAGTAGATAATACCACCAAATTGTTCAGTTTAGAAAAAAAGCTATAAATATAATATGAAATGTCCTATTTTGAATTAGCAAAAATGTACATAGGAATGGAATTCTTTTGTTTCCCTACATGCATCATGTTAATTCAATGTCAATCTATTGAAACAATTTTTGAGGGTGAAAACATTGTAAAGTATACAACTAAATGTCCTTGAACAAAAATGAAGTAAATAATGAAACAATTTTTGACAAAAACACAAGTTATATTCAAATTGTATTTAAATTTCATTTTGAGACCATGGTGTTTTCCATGGGGTTTATATTAAATTGAATACGAGATTTGAAAAACTTTGGCATAATATAAGTAGGAAACAAGTACTTTTGAATTTGACTTGTCAATATGGTGTTCAAAAGTACTTTTTCATTAAAAAATTTAATGAAATATATTTGTATGAAGTTATAACCTAATGATCATTGTATATTCAAAGGAAGGCAATAAATAAATTTTATTTTTTCTTTTGTAGAATATATTTGACCCATATTTGAAACGAATGTTACACTACAAAAAGTAGGCTTAGAAAATTACTTACATTTAGAAAAATCTACTTGAAACCAATTTGTACAATGAAATTTTTTTAAATTAATTCATAAAAGTGAAGAAGTATCTTATTTTTATCATTTGAGTAAAAATATTGAATGTAGAATAATTTTGTGATGGGTTTTGATCCTATTTTTTATTAACTTGACAACTAGACTTTGAAGGACATTGAATTGTACACTTAGCATGCTTTCACCTTCAAAAGATTTGAAACATCTAGTTGTCATTCTATTGCCACACCTATGAAAAAAAGAGTTCAGCTATTAAGTGATATGGGTTCAAAATTGATAGATTAAACCAAGTACCAAAAACTTATAGGAAATTTCATATACTAAACCATTATTCATTTGAATTTATTAAACTATGTGAGTTGCATGAACAAATTTGTTTCAAGTCCCCATGCAACACACATGGTTGCTGCAAAAAAGATTTTCAAATATATTAGAGGAACCACAAATTATGGAATATTTTTCTTGCAAGATGGAAGGGATGCTTCTATTTTTTATGTTGATGCAAATTAGGGAAGAGACCTTGGCAAGTAAAAATCCACAATTGGTCTACTCATTGTCCAATACTATGGAGTAGTCATCTTCAATCCATTATGGCATTATCTAAAATAGAGGTTGAATATTGTGTTTTACCAAAGGCTGCAAGACAAGTCACTTGGTTATGAGCCTTGTTAGTAGAATTACAAGCTAGAAGAGATGAACCCACAATGATACAATGTGACAACTAGAGTGCATTCAAACTTGTAAAAAATCCAATTTTGTGCACTAGGACCAAACACATAAAATGCAAAATCATTTCATTTGGGAAAAAACTCATGATGGAAAGATAGTAGTGAAATACACATTCACAACAAAATAGGAAACAAACATTTTTACCAAACCATTAGGCAAACATCATTTTAAAAGGCTTAAAGATCAAATAGTTGTCTTTAATAAATCAAAATTTGAACACCATTAATGAGAATAGCGTCTTCATGTTTCCAAATATGAAGATGTATACTTGAGTTCAAATTGTTAGAATAGTCAAATGATGCATGGATTATCAAAAGAGTATCAAATTTGAAAAGTGTAAGGGGAGGTGTTAATATTAGTCACATGCACATGTCTATCAAACTTGACACAAAGTAGAGAATATTTTAAAAGATTATAATGGTGGTGACGATGGACTTCGAGTAGTAAGTTACGATAAGATTGAAAATGAAACTTGTAGTGAACAAATATTATTTACCGTGATCCACCATTTAGATGTTCTAGATCTAATGTATATATTGAGAGCCAAGTTCATTGTAATGAATGTGTTTTCCTACAAATAAACAAGATTACACATCTTTCTTTTGCATGGAATTTTCAAAATTAAATTAATTATTTGATAGACATGTGTTGAATCTACTTTTCTACTCCAATATATATTGTTTGGCTCCCCAAATCAGCAATGTTGAATCATTTGGTGTTAAAGCATAAGCAAAGTCAAATTTATTGGGTTCTTGGTAACATGTCAACCTAGTTATATCATTGATCCTTGTGGTGAGGACATGGTCTTCTTTGTTAAGGACAAATGAAGATAATGAAGGCAACTTTAGAAGGTAGCCTTTACTCTTCAAAAGGACTAAAGGCTGAACATTTGTAAACAAAGAAAACCTTATAACTACAAAAGCATCTAGGATCTCTAAATTTCACTATAAATAAATGCACAACTCAGCAATAATCGAGATATCGGAACAAACATGGGGCATCCTTATCATGTCCATACATGCAAACCAACTCTAGTTGAGATCATTTGTCAAAGATATCACAAGAAATACCTTGAGAACTTTGCTTAATTGCTAGATCCAAAAAATTACAAGAGAAGCCATTAGTTAGAAGTACAATGTTACCCACAAGGCAATTTTGGGTTTATACAATTGCCAAAAAAGTCTTTGTAAAATCTATCAAACTTGGGCTCCATGTTGCCATGCACCAACAATGACAATCAAATTGACATAAGGTCAAAATATTAATATGTTTTCATTTGTTCCTTGAATCTACAATATCAAAATAAAATTCCATAATCATAGAGATTTTCATTTCCATGCCATTGCCAAAAGAGTTATCATCCAATTTACCAAAACTTGCACTCCACACTACTCTGCAATAGTGTGACAATCAAATTGACATAAGTTGGAATATTAATATATTTTCATTTATTCCTTGAATTCTACAAGATCAAAACAAAATTCCATGATCGTATAAATTTTGCATGTTGTTGCCAAAACTAAAAGAGTCTTTCTCCAATTTACCAAATCAAACACATGATGATATGGTCTAATCAAAGGAGGTGAAGGCCCAATCCTGAGGATTGAAGAAACCACAGGTATTACTCATTCTCATTGGTTTCACTGCATCCAAAGAAAGAGTCTATATTGGAACCTAAGATTGCCTTTCATGGTTCTTCCTTTCCATATCAATGAAACCATGCCCACGTGCATGGGCACCAATTTGTTTTGGCATGGCACGAAAGACATGAAATTACACATTCTTTTCACAAAATCCAATGGGTGGAAGAAAAAAAGCGAAGAAATATCAAAATGCAGCCATAACAGTGAACACAAATTAGTCCATTCCATCAGTACTAAAAAATAATTATTGTGGCTCTTACTGCACTGATAGCCTTCACTGGGATGAAGGAGTGCTCGATCTGCTTGAGAAGGATAGAAACATATATTGTAGAAAAAGTAACAAGAATGGTGTGAGAAGAAAGTCAGGCTCGTAGTTCACTTAATCCTGGCAGGTCTATGGCCATAAGATTTAAGTTTAGAAAAATATCAAGAAAAGCAGGGTTTAAAAAACCTCGGTCTTGTACATGAGGAAGGGGATAATTTTGCTCATTCTATCCTACAATGGAGCAGCCAATCCATCCACAGAATCTTGTGAAGGCTACATGATACACAAGGTTATTAGGTACAATACCCACTATGGGTGTTGTAGCTTGTGACTAAGCTCTCCGGTACTCATCTCCACAGTCGCCAATCACAGTCAGCAAGTCCCGGCCTTTGCTTGTGATTGATGAAATTCTTTCTAGGTCATCCTCATCCAGCCTTAGCTTGAAAATTGCCTGTGAGTCCTTGAGGTGCTCTGAGATACCCAGTCTCACTCCGATCATGGAACTTGCAACCGATGGCTACAAATGCCAGAACAAACATTACAATGTATTATCTTTGAAAGACATGGATGGCTTTGAGATCAAGAGAAATCCATGTCAAGATCGTGCAACAAGAGGCATATTTCTGCTCTTGTAGGCAAAATTTGTAGATGTGAATAGAGGATTAATGCCTTTTTTTCATTTCCAAAACACAACCATTTAACACTTTGTAAGATGAACAAGTCAGCCTTGAAGCATCCCCAGCACCACTGTGATGATTTCCTAGTGTGATAGATGAGTTTTGAAAGCTCTGGATTGATGTGATTGAGTGATACCTGGTCAAGGATGTATCGCACTGCCACAGTTGCAATGGAAGTCCCATGCTTGGAAGCTACCTTCTTCAAAGTGCGTAGAAGCTCTTGAAACAAACTCCACCCTCCCCAAGCATCTACCATCTGCATTTTCAACCAGGGAAATTGAAAAAGGCTTAACATTTATCTCTCCAGATCCTCAAAACAGCTGCTAAGAATATCCAATATACAGGTTTTGTAAAATCTCACATTTTATGCCAAAACCTGTGTCAAGGTGAAAGAAATAAATGGTAGAACATTGTTGAGATGGTCTGTTGAGAGAGCAGAGGGCTACAAAGATGCAATGAAGAGGGAAAACAGCATCAACAGATACTAGCAAAAAAGCAAATGCACTGGATCAAATAGTACCCGCTTATATTTCTGAAGTGATGGTGTGTCAAGTGCAGGGCCAGCAAAGGGTATAGAGATGTTGGCATCCAAAAATTTCTCAGATAAAAGCCCACCCATCACTGTCCCATACCTGTCTCCATCCAGCAAAATCTAGTGAGCTTAGCTATGTCCCTTTTGGCCACATTTCGTTCAAGGACTGACACCCGACTGCCAATTAATGAATCATCTGGAAACATTTGAGAACTAGGTGTATAGAAAGTTCAAACATTTCTAAAGCCAGCATGGATATGACTCTCTACATTCGCAAAACTGCAAGTGGAAACATCACTGCAACTTTCAAGAACTACCCATGAGAAGGAAACTACAGTACGTTATGAGCTTCACTCCAGTTAACTGACAAAGCTCAGCCATCTGCTTTTGAGGTCGCATGTCTACCACTGAGTGTTGCACCTGCAGTTGGACAAATACAAAACAAAACCCTTATTTGTTGCCAACAAAGAATGAGTTACAGCTTTAGGACCTTCAGTTCTGCAAAATGTACAGAGACCTCCTGAAACTGATTAGAGAACTGATTGATTGATTTGCAGAGAGCAGCTAAACAATAGAATGACCAAAAAGCATGCAGATAATAGGAAGGAGAAATTGAATTTCAAAACAAAGAAATGAAGAAAGTTGAGTGGGCTAGAATACAGGACCAGTGTGAGAAACCTGCCTGGTTACTGACAATAGGAATGCCCTTTTCTAGTATGATTTGCAGCCTCTTGGTGTCAAAATTGGTTAATGCCAGGGTCTTGATCTTACCTGCACAGCATAGCATCCAGACATTCAATGATAAGAGTTCTGTACTAGAGTACTAATCTTCTAGATTTAGATCTAATGTTTTAGTCTTGGGCATGAGCTGATTCACATAAATATTATAGCAAAGACATCAACATGTGATAAGATAAAGCTCAAAAGCACATCTACAGCAACCGCATCCTGTTTCATCTTCACAGCCCCTATCAGAATCCATGAGCCCCCAGTTGAACTCTTATCTGGATACTAACCACCTTTATGATCATGAAAGGAATGTGCAGCTTACCACTGCTCATGGGAATCATTGCTGCAAAATTTTACACAAAGTTTGGCTTGCAGAGTGTAGAAAGATCTTGTGACAATTGTAAAAGTAGTGAGCTCCTGACCTTCCTCTTTTAGGTCAGTCATGTGCTTTAAGGCATCCAGGTAGCCTGGATCTGAATAGTCCCACCTGTGCCCTAAACAGATATTAGCTCCAATCTACTTGACAATACAAGGACAATGCACAAGTTTGACACCCTTGATGTCCTCTGTCGATGTCCGATCAAAATGTAAACACACAAATGACCACACAGTAGTAACATAATTATTACAAGGTCAATATTCCCACATAGAGTGACAACATGCAATTACAAAATCTTTCAAATTCATACAACACCTGCAGCCATCAAAGCAGCTGGAGCTTTGGAGATTATAAGTAGAGAAGTACCAGTGAAATTGAAGCATGTCAAGGGCTTTGACATCCATGCGTTTTCGAGAGCGATCAATATTAGACTCCACATATGCTCTTGTCATCTTTACGGGAGGTGGTACCCACTTTGTCAGACTTCATCACCCAACCCAATCCCCAAAACAACCATGGATGATCACTTTCAATTCCAGAACGCCCTTGAAAAAGACCATTCAGCTTTCAGCAGGATGATGTCATATAAAGAATCTCTCGTGGAAATTATCTTGATGGAACCAGCTTAGACATGAGTCTAGCTACTGAGAGGAGACCTGGTAAGCCCATAAACAATTGCAGTCAGGAACCACAAAAATTGGGTTGGGAACTTACCCTCTCACATGAGAAGCAGCCTCATCCCCGCGCTGTTTGCGAATTTTGTTGATGAAGATGCCATATAGATCTTCAGCGGGTCCATCTGTTTCACACAAATTCAGGGATGCCCAAATCATTCCATGCTTCTGCTGAAAGACCAATTTGCCTCTTTTGTTCACTCGGTTGGGATTTCCAATTACACTTTGAAGGAATTCTGACCAGTAATCTCATGACATTGTTGCCATACATCAACTCCCATCATCAAGAGCTCTTATGAGAAAGGAAATCTGCACCATCTAACTATACATACTTTCCTCTCAACAGATCTAGCAGAGAAACCAATTCTTCAATAACCAATTTTGATAGGTAAAAATGGAGAACAGAATTGCACAGAGCCCAAGAACCACAACAATAGCTACTCTAATGACTGGAGCTCTAGACAATGAATGGGATACTGATATTCAAGTGAGTGACACTGACTCAGAAAATATTTTTCTCTCATCTGTTCATTTAGGTCAGAATCCTGATGTCTTAGAAAAAGTTTCAGCTAACTACTGAACAGTACAAGAATCCATCCCTCTGGAAAGCTCTTGAAATCGTTGCTACCCAAGTCACTAGAATGTGTGTATATTATATAAGTTTCTTCAGAAAATGGTCTGCGAGAATACTATTGGGTCCTGATGAAAGAGGAAAGATAGATGGGAGTGGGTCATGGGTAGGGTGGGCATGGGGGACAGATAGCAAGGAAAGAAAGAGGAGCTGCTGCATGCAGCAAGCAAAACATACAGTGGTCAGCCATATCAAAGGTGGTGAAGCCGGCATCCACATGACGCAACATGGCATCCACAGCTTGGTCACGTTCAATCTTGCCCCACCCACCACTGGTTTGCCACATACCATTCACCACGCGACAAATCTGCAGTCTATCACTTCCATTCTGCACAACAGCCTCATGCTGCTCACGGTCCTCAATAGCTGCTGGCTGAGTGCCAGCAACTTCTGCTGCAGCTTCACTCCTCACCACCGCTACTCTTGTGCTAGTCTTGCAGATACCTTGAATTCTACTAGTTGTTATGGGTAGACGAGGAGTACTCCTGCTTCTGCTGCTGCTGCTGGAGCACAAGCTACTTCCACCTCTGCTAGCTGCTGTGCTTATACATGACTTTGCAGTTGAAATTGCCACAGGAGATGTGATCACTGCCATTTCTTCCTCAATCTTCTTCCAAACACACAACACTCTCTCTTCCTCACAAGCAATCAACACCCTCTTTTCTTCTCTTCCCTTCTCTCTCTTTTCTTTCCTTCTTCTCTTTTCTCTCTCTCTCTCTCTCTCAAACACACTTTTTCTTTTTCTTTTGGGAAATTTTGTGATGTAGCCAAACTGGCAATGAAGATTTAGCCAATTTTGGCTACTATCTAAATATGCAATTAGAATTATTAAAAAAATCCTTCCATATTTTTGGCTACACCATACTTGAATCATGTATAGAAGATGTCTGATGATTTTTCTTAAGTTTTGCTTCAAATTCTCTCTCTCTCTCTTTCAAACACTTTTTTTTCCTTTTTTTGGTTCATTTCATGAAGTAGCCAAACTGGCAATGATCCACAAGCAATGAAGATTTAGCCAATTTTGGCTACTAGTTAAATATGAAATTCGAATTTATAAAAACATACTTCTATATTTTTGGCTACACCATACTTGAATCGTTTATAGAAATCTGGTGCTTTTTCTTAAATTTTGGTCAAATTCTCTCTCACATACACTTCTTCCTCCCTCTTTTTGGTGAATTTTGTGATGTAGCCAAATTGGCAATGATCCATTAGCAATGAAGATTTAGCCAATTTTGGCTACTGGCCAAATATGAAAGTAGAATGTTTGAAACATCCTTCTATATATTTTTGGCTACACATACTTGAATCATGTACAGATATCTGGGTTTTTTTTTCTTAATCTTTGGTCAAATTTTCTCTCACACGCACCCTGCTCTTTTTTTTTGGCCGAATTTTGTAATGTAGGCAAACTGTTAATGAAAATTTAGCCAATTTTGGCTACTGGCCAAATATGAAATTAGAATTTATAAAACATCCTTCTATGTTTTTGGCTATACCTACTTGAACCATGTATAGATTATTTTTTTGTCATGTTCTGGCTATTGACAATCTCCAAAAGCACTTCATTTCAGCAATTTTAATTTTTAACATAGCTTTTTGGCTAGATTTAGCCAGCAGAAAAAGGCTGCTTCTCACACACTCACTAGTATTTTCTTCTTCTTCTTCTTCTTTTTTCTCCCCAATTTTGTGGTTTTGAAAATTTGGCAGATTTTTCAAATTTCTTAGCATTTTTTTTTGAATTTACGCTAAGAAAAGGAATATTTTCCACTTTTTTTTTGGGTCCATTTTCTTGTGTATTCAAAGTGGCAATGATCCATAGAAATATTTAGCCAATTTTGATTACAAGCCAAATATGAAAGTAATTTTTTTTTTAACATACTTCTATATTTTTGGCTACCCACTTGAACCATGAATAGAAATCTGGCGAATTTTTAAAAGAATTTGGTTTAACTCTGACTGTTGAAAAACTCCAAAAAAAACTAGATTTTAAAAATTCTTTTAAATTTTAAATCTCAATTTTTGGCTATATATAGCCAGCAAAATTAAGGTTGCAAACAGGGATTTTTTTTTAAAAAATTCTTCAAATTTTGTGATGTAGTCAACCGAGCAATCATCCACAAGAAGATTTAGCCAAATTTGGCTATATACCTGAAAGTAGAAATTTTTAAGAACCCGTTCATATTTTGGCTATCTTCTAAACCTGTGTCATAGAAAATCTGGTGAATTTAATTTTAATTTTTTTCCAAAATCTGGCTACTAATTAGGGCCAATTATATCACAAAAAGTAATTTGTATATGTCAAAATAATATTTCTCAAAATGCTAAAAAAAAGAAACATTGCATCCAAGGAGAAGAGTATTTGTGGCAAGGCATAGAGGCACTATGAGCTTACACTGGGTTTTGGGTGGGGTTGAGTTTACAATACTTAAGCCTTTGTATTATGTGTTTTTCATTTTTCCTTTTTTTCAAAATTTTGCATTTTTTTTTTGGTTTTAAAAATAGGATTTCAAGAAAAATTATTTTTATTTTGACAAAAGAATTGAAAAAGTTTTGGGAAGTTTTGGGTTTTTAGTTTCAAGTTGACTAGTTTAGCTAATTTTTTTGGAAACTTTTGTCAAAATTTTGAGATCGCGAAATAAGGTTTCCACACATACAGAGGATTTTTGTGGGAAAAAAAGGCCTTAATTGGCAAGATTTAGATTTTTTTCAATTGCCATATATATTTCTACAATAAGTTCCAACAAGTAACCAAAATATAAAAGGATTCTTGAAAGAAAATTTACTTTTGCATTTGATCAATAGCCAAAATTGACTATATCTTATTGTGGATGATGTAGTCAGTTTGGCTACATCACAAAATTGGAAAAGAAAAAAAAAGGGAAAAAAAAAAAAAAAAACTTGCAAATTTGTCTAGCATAAGAGTAACTAAAATGATCTACCAAGAGAATTATTGAACTTTTTACAAAATGATAAATAACCTACACATTTAGTAGGAAAATTTATATAGAACCAAGAAAACTCATACAATTCAATAATTATTGAATTCTTAAATTTTAATCATTTGCCTAAATGTTTGAAATTTTCATCCATGTAGGGTATTGATCTTGAAACCCTAAATTTTCATCATTGGATGCAACCCATATGTGGGACCTAGCCTATAATAAGCTACTTATAATGACATTGGGAAAACATGTTCCCTTCAAGTTTTTAATGGGTTCCCATTAGTTTCCCAATATGTTCCCTGGGTTCCCAATGTGTTCCCCAAGGGTGTTCCCATTAGCACTTTGCTTTAATCCCATATGTTTTGCCCAAAGTCCTCCCCTTCTCACCTATGTAGGTGGGCCAAAGGGAGAGGGTCTCCATCGTTCCACAGAATCTTCTATTTTGGGGAGCCTCTACAGTTTCAACTTCTTTTGCAATGGGCCAATCAAATTGGCTCATTGCCAAAAAATAATAATAATAATAATAAAATAATAAAAATCCAATTATGTTGCCATTAGATTCCCAAAAATGTTCAAGTTCCCAATGTGTTCCTTAAGACATTTCCAACAGCACCTCAGTTTTATCCCATATTGTTTAGCCACAATTCAACTTTCACGTATATTAATGTGGCCTGTGCCATCAGCCCAATTGTTACCACGTCCTGAACTGAATTTTCCTTTCAAAACCTGGTTTTTTGGAATTTATTTGAATTTTCAGTGGCAGAAATCATTTAAAACTCATTATCTTCTCACCTTCTGATTCCAAATCTTACCAAATGAATTCCATTAAATCCTGCTCATCAAGATCTTTCCAACAACACAAAAAGGCACATTCCAATTCCTCCGAAATTTTCAGCTACAATTTAATTTAATTTTCAGTGAAGAAGTCATCCAATATCCAAGAACTTTTGCACCGCAAGTCCAAACGTCATGGAACCAAGTCCACCCCTCCTTGTTGAGAGCTTTCTGAGGACACCAAGAACACGATCTCAAGCATCCTGGTTCAGTGGATATCATAACTACAAAACAAACTACCTTCCTTCATGGATAAATAACTTGTAAAGGGGGAGCCAAAGGGAAGAAGAGAATCATATCTAGGCATCTATGTTGGGATTGCCCAATGTTCCATAAACATTCGTGATGAGCCCAATCAAGGTGGTTCTTTTCTTCTTTTTTTTTAAAACATAAAAGTGTGGATGCACAACCCTCCCCCCCCCCCCCCCCCCCCCCCCCCCCCACACAAAAATAAAAATATAACACATACTTCAAAAACATCAAAACCACACAAACAAATAATATTTTTTTTTTTTTACTT
>Ga0116231_10008893_pt1 | contig 17337 bp, 15 predicted proteins | sample S1TSphgellanicum_2_FD_89695 | JGI IMG/M metagenome (GOLD analysis project Ga0116231, IMG submission 89695) | Host-associated microbial communities from peat moss isolated from Minnesota, USA - S1T2_Fd - Sphagnum magellanicum MG | ecosystem: Host-associated > Plants > Peat moss > Unclassified...
GGGGGGGGGGGGGGTGCTCCTGCCCCCCCCCGGCGCGGCGGCTCCACGGAGGGGGGGGGTTTTTTTTTTTTTTTTTTTTGGTGGCGTGATGTAGCTAAAATGGCGATTATCCGTACGGAAGTTTAGCCAAATTTGGCTGCAAACAAGAAATGAAAGTAAAAAAAAAAAGTTTAAGTAGCCTTCGCATTTTTGGCTAAAAACTGTTAGAACCCAATAGAGAAATCTGGCGATATTTTAGGAAATTTTCTTAAAGTATTTTCGAAATTTGGTGACTTTTTAAAAGAAAAAAATTATTTAATTTTTCGAGATTTGGCGACTTAAAGCCCTAAAAACATTTATTTGGCCACTTTGAAAAATAATTTAGCCCCAAAAAAACCCCTGATGTGCGGGCGACGTATACCTCTCTGTGTGGCAAGCACAAGGGACAAGTGTCGAGCTCCTCGAGCGCCCTTCGTTTCCAGCTCCTCGAAACTCTCTGGCAAGCCCTTGTGTATAAAAACGCTCTCGAATTTTCATCTACACTCATCAATCAATTCCAGCATCTGCACAATCTTGAGAAAGTTTGCCAGAACTTGATTTCAGTTTTCAGCTTTCGGAGAATTGAGAACTTGAGCTTCTTCTTGTCCTTCAACTCAATTCGGGTACTAGCAATTCTTGCAATGGCGGATTACAACAACGAGAACCAATATGAATCAGCAGAGCAGTTCGCGGATCCGGCTCAGCAGCAGCCGGAGCAGATAGACGAGGGAAACCAAGAGATTTCTGATTTTAAGTCTCGTGTTGGCGGACCGGTGACTGATGATACCAACTTCGGCGCACCACAAGAAGATTCATCTGAAGGTGTTGGCATCCCCAAGAATTACGAGGGAGGAGAACAGGGAGAATACAATACGGGTGATCGTCAACAGCAGCAGACGGATTCAGCTGATGGTGGTGTGCCCCCGGCGCAGGAGGAGCAGAAGTACGAGGACAACGCATCAGCACCTGGCTACGATGACAAGAGTGCCTTAGGCGATACAGATGGCACTGGCAGTTTCGACCAACCCACGACTGACCAAACCCAGTTGGGCACTGATCAGACCACCAACGGCGGCTACGATGCGGGAACCCAACCACCAGGTGAAAATCTGAAGCCACAACTCTTTGGATATAAAGGAGTCAGATGATGAACAAGCTCCCATTTTTATTTTATTTTTCCCTCTATCGTCTTAAATCATTCGAAAAATCATTTCTTTTGACATGATCTACTGCTTTGTCATGTGCTACTACCACAGCTGTTGAAACGGCTGCTCCTCCTCCTCCTCCAGCAGAAACTCCCAAGAAGGAAGGCCTCATCACTAAGCTGAAGGAGAAGCTGCCAGGGCACCACAAGTCAACTGATGATCAAACCACAGCAGCTACTGCTGACGAAGATGAGACGACAGGCGACGCGCCGCCAAAGCAAGGATTGGTGAGCAAGATTAAGGAGAAAATTCACATCTAAAAAATAACAAACAAACACAGTGTGCATACCACAAGTGCTACATGATTTCCAAACGTCGTCCGTTTGTCTAATCTTATAACAACAAGTTTGTGAAAGAATAACGATTATTGTTCCAACAGTTTTGTCGTGGGGTTGTGGGAATTTACACTCTCAAGTCAAGAGTTCTTTCTTCTTCTTATTAGCCAAATTGTGTCTGGCTTTTGTTATATATTCCGGATGATCTCTGCTGATGATCCGAGAAATTATTTATTTGTGTTGATTTTTGGGCTGAAGCCAGCAGCGTCTTATTAAGCTCGTTTATCATCACACATTTGTAAACAATTACTCTTACATGTGAAACTTACGATTATTTTTTTCTCTAATAAAAAAAAGGGGTACTGGGGATTTTGTATTTGTACAAATCTTTTTTTTACGTGTCCCTTGTTGTTAGTCAGTAATGGATATTACAACTTTTTTTTCTTTTTCTTGTTTGTGGTGTGACCTTTTTGTTGGAGGTCGAGCTGTTTTGTGACTTAGGTGCCTTGACGATTATGCACCAAATTTAGCTACAGCTCAGAGAGAAAATTCAGAATCCCTGCCATGATTTGCACCAAACTTGTTGTGACAATAGACTTCTTCACCCTGTCTTTGGGCCTCCTTTCACCCCCCTATCGCCTCTTTCAGTGGTATTTGCAAAGTAAAGACATCTTAATAAATCTCAGTATGAAATATTGATACTCACAAGATTCATGCCGATACTAACAAGGTTTGAGACTAATTATAATAATTGTTCAGTTAGGAGTAGTGAAAATATTTGTTGAAACAGTGGAAGAGCTCAGGAAAAAGGAAAGATAGGATGAAATTCAGTTGACCACCAAAATTGATGGTTTTCTGAGTTTCATCCTCAGGAAAAAGGAAAGACAGGATGAAATTCAGTTTACCACTAAAATTGATGGTTTTCTGAGTTTCATCCCCTATTGAATGCTAATGTACTGTTTTGCAGGTTTTCTTTTCATCTCACCCTCTGTATGACCAAACTCAGAGTTTTGGTGCTGTGTTTTTCTTACTTTACTACAGAGAACTCTATTGTATGCCAATTTCACTTTTTTTCCTTGAAATATGTCAATTTTGGACCTTTTTTTCCTTTGTAGAAATTTCACTGTCGTTTTTTGGGCTGCAAAGTGATGAAAATCCATCCAAAAAAAAAAAGAGGATTCTCCTCTAATATCTCAATCTTACCTAGAATTACTTGAAGTGAAGCAGTTTGCAGAGAATGTTTTTTTTTCTTGTGATAAAATATCCACTAGCTTTCACTGGAAATTTTTTTAAGAGAAACATGTGGACATTTCATTTCTCAAAATGCTTTTTGCCACTTGGCAAGAAAACTATATGTCGGATAATGTGCCTTCTTACATACTATATATATATATATATATATTCTAATGCTATCACTTTAGTGCATCTAGTCATAGTGCATCTAACCTGCTCAGCTAGGGTATAGCACATGCAAATGGTACAATAAACACAATTCATTTTTAAGCACCTTTGCATGATAGTACATGTAAATGGTGGAATAAGCACAATTCATTTTAAAGTAACTTTCAATAATAATGCATGCAAATGGTGAAAGAAGCACAATTCATTTTTAAGAAACTGTGCACTATAGCATACGCAAATGATGAAATAAGCACAATTGCACATGCAAATGGTGAAATAAGCACAATTCATTTTCAAACAACTTATACAAAGTGGCTTTATTTAAGATCAATGTTATAAAGATGAAATCATCGTCATCATCATCAACTGGTGCTACTTCAATTAGGCCATGAATGCTAAGATTTAGGAATTGAAAAGTAATCATTATAGATGGTAACAAAGTTTTGTTGTCATACTATGCCACCATTTGTATCACTTTTGCCCATCCAGCAAATGTTTTCACCACATCAAGGGATTTAAAACATGAGTTGAACATCAATGCTAGAATGTTGTGAACCTTGGTATCATTGTCAGTATACGCAAAAAACAAAAATGGAGCCAAGACAACTTGTACTTCTATTATCATATGCATTCACAATATTGCCAATTCATATTCACAATCCCCTTTCACAATATTGCGAGGGGTAATATCATATTGTTCAATTTCATTTTGCATACATAGACTAATTGAAAGGGTGGCATCTATGGCACCAAAAAGTAACCAATATTGTTGGGTTTGATTGAACATATATTACTTCACAATGGTAAACATAATTTTAACAACCATTTTGTAAATTGCCCATCTGTGTGCATCTAACACACAACCTTGCAATTCTTGAATTTCTTGCTTCCCATAACATAAATTGATGACATCTTGACATTTTGAAGTTTTTGAAAACATAATCATCTTGCTAACAAAATTAGTTTTCACTAATCAATGTTTTCCATTTTCAATGGGAAAGTCCAACATCAAAGCATGCCCTTTGCCATTCACTATGTTTCTCCATCAAACATCTTAATCCATCTCATTGTATTCTATAAGGCAAATTCTATGACTTTCAAACTAACCTTTTAAAAATCAACACAAGCAAATTAGTATCATTGTAAGCATATTGGCATGCTTTGTTCAAAACATGCCCAAAACATGACCCTTGCCAAGGAATTTTTAGTGCCAAAGGAACAAATTTGACCATTGAAATAAAAACTCATGCTGCAAGGGTGGACAAATTGCCACCCTCATCCTTCACATACACAATTAGTTTGTCCAGTAGATTGTATGATAACAAGAGATCCATGGCCTACATTATCATTGCAATTCCAAACATATTGGTGACTTCCAAAAGTCCCATTGTCACATGGCAAGGCCCCTATTATAAGTTTATGAAATTAATTATGTGTCTAGATCTAGACATCCACAAGTCAAAAGAAACTATTGTTGTAACACATGAATCCAAAGCCAACATTGCATATTGTTCTTTTTTTCTGGCCACTAATGAAAGGATGATATGTTGAACCATTTGCTTTCGATTTGGAAACACTATTTTGATGATTTTGACACATGACCAAACGCTCAACCATTGATTTTTCCTAACAAACTTTAAATTTTAACAACAAACAACAATAGGTCTTCCATGAATTTCTTTTTTTGCGCACTATTCTTTTTATAAGGATTAACAATCCCAAAAGGATTTATGATGGCCCCATAACCAGTACAAATTCTCTTTTTGAACTTTTCTCATTGTTGTTCTTTTGCATCAAAAGTTGAATTGACACTTTCCATTTGTGCCAAGTGGTTGGATGCTCAACCAAGATATATATATTTATATAAATGGTCCAATGTCACTGGTTGTATGCAATCATATTTTTCCTCTTTTTGATAGTACTACCAAAATTGTAAGTCTAATAAACAGAATGACAAATCACATAACACATGGTTTGAAGCATAACAAGATCTAGCTTACTATCATCGTTCACACACAAAAAAAATGTCAAGGGAAAGACAACTTGCGATGAAGGATCCATGCCTTTTGATTTAAGGTGAGTTGAGTTTGGAATACCTCCCATGCAATTTTTCCTTCCTCATCGAAGTCACACAATGTTACAATGCTTTTAGAATCATAGGGTCCACTTGGTGCTGAAATTGAACCAACCAGTGAGTGGCCTTGAATCTTTAGCTATGTTCCCCAATTCCAAGTGAACATCATCATAATCAAAAACCTCATGCATATGTTCATTTAAGTCAAATGTTTTAATCTAATTTGCCATTTGCACTTGGACTTTATAATGGTAAAAATTGAAGAACTACAAAATCTGGTTGAAAAACTTGACATTGATGAAGTTTTGAAATTCAACTTAAGGCAGTTCATTGATTTTGGCACAACCTCTGGTTCAGAGTTTTTGAAAATTAAAAAATCAAAGAATCTGATGTTGCAGGTTTTAAACAAATTCAGAATAATATCCCAGGGGTGATGGCTCACTGGTATAGTGCAATCTTCGACCCTGGGACCTCAGAAAAGGTCCTGGGTTCAAACCCAGTGGTGTGCATGTCAAACTCCTGTTGGCCCTTTGAAAGCCTGTATAGGTCAGGTCTGATGCTGTGCTTCAAAAGAACAAAATTAAATCAAAACTTGTTGAAATTGACGATGGTTCAGGGTAGGTTCTTTGATTGGTTTTTGAGAACTGTGATTCCAGGTCAAAACAGGCTTTTTAATTTATTGTGAACCACTGGTCAAGGTTTCATATACCCAACCAATACCCAATGGTTCTTTCTTTGCAAAAGAGAGAACCACCCAATACTGGAAGGAATTTGAATATATTAGATTACATTCTAAACTATCATGATAAACTTAATTTATTGAAATTGTATCAATAACACAATCGGGGTCTCAAACAGGACATGAGTGGGTATCAATGGAGGTTTGAGTGCATACCAATGCTGGACTGCTATTGGCTTTCCAACATACTGAACTGGTAAGTCCTGGTATCGGTTCTTTTGTGTTTTCCATTCATACCTGGTATTGGGTTTTTTTTTTAAACCGATAAAAAGATATGGGGGCCTTTCGAATTTTCAACCTCCCTCAGCCTACTAACTTCGAAAATCTCAAATCCAAAAGGCCCCCATAGTGGGACCTTCTTCTATACTTTCATTCAAGTTTGGTCCTGGTAGAGGGTCTGTGGCTGAATGTTGTGTGGTATAAGGCAGGGTATAAACAACTGTTGGCCAGGTACTCGATTTTGCCATGTTAGAACCGCCAATTCTGGTTGTGATTAGTAAAAACTGAACCAGCACTGGGTCTGATTTTTGAAACTGGGTTTGAAATTGGAACCAAACCGAAATTGGGATCCCAGTTTTTAAAGAATCAAAACTGGAACCAGATTTGGGGTTCCATTTACAGTTTGGGTGTTTGGGGAAATAAATAAATGTGGCAATTTAACAGTTTCAAACACCTTGCAAAATGATCTTGAAGAAAAATTTCAGTTTCAGACTACAAAGATTTTCAAACACCTTGCAAATGATCTTGAAGAAAAAATTTCAGTTTCAGACTACAAAGATTTTCAAACACCTTGCATATGATCTTGAAGAAACATTTCAGTTTCAGACCACAAAGATTTTAGCCCTTAAACATCAGGGAGGAGGAGCCAATGTGAGTTCAAAGTTCAAACCCAAAAAATTACAATTTTTTTCATGAAAATGAAATTAATTTTAAATCTTTCCCAAAAAAATCATTTCTGGAAATACTATACCTAATTAATTAGTGTCTAAGCTCCCAAGGTATTATGGCACAACATGAATGAGGACTCTTGCATAAGTTGGTGCATAGCCAGACAAGGGAAGTCATTCTTTGTATAGTTTATGAAAGACGAGAGATAAAGGGGTATGTTTTTTTTCAGTGCCAAGTTATTCATTGTCATCAATAATATGATGCAGAAACTTATCGATCATTTTTTTTCCTCCGTATTGTCAACAACTTTCTACAAAGACGGTTTGCCACAACCCCTCTTCTTCATCAATGTAGGTTTTGTTGCAACCCCTGTTCTTCAGAGATATTCTATGTAAACACCTGCCATTTTCTTCTTCGAAAGTTGCGAGTACATTGCTCCTCTGGAATTTCGCCCCATTGTCAAACCTCCTACAGAGTTAGTTACAAGATGTCTCTAGTTTCCACTTGTTGTGTAAATGGAAGACGAATTCCTCCTTGGAATGCATGGGGAGTTTCAGTTATCATCATATAACAATTAGGGTTTTTCTTTTCAGGTGACAATATTTCATCACTTTGTGACAAGAAAAAAAGAGGTGTGGGGCTGTGACTTGTACAAAGGATTTTTTTGAAAAAAAAAATGGCTCAAAGTCACAATATTTTCAAGGCAAAAAAACAAGTTGAAATCATCCTATTTTGACCATAGGTGATTTTCCAGTACATAGCAGCAGTGCATTTTTATTTTTTTTGGTGGCGAATTTTCTCTATTTTGGGAAATATACTTTCAAAAAAATTCTGTCACAAATTCAGTTTAAAATAATAATCGCTAAAAATTGCCACAATTGCCTACAATATGAAAGGGTACTTAAGATTGTATGCTTTCATATTTTGAATATTGCCAAATTTGGCTAAATATTCTCATGGACTATCACCACTTAAGCAAGCATCACAAAATTGAAAAAAAGGAAAAAAAAACAGTGCATACCAGGGTTTCAAAAAAATTGTATTTTTCTCTCTGACCTGTAGCCAAATTTGGCTAAAGTCCTCTTGTGGATGATTGCCAGTACACCTACCTCACAAAATTGCCAAAAAAAAATGAAAATAAGAAAAAAAAACCTGATAACATTGGGTTCTTCGTTACCTATGTTTAGTCCTTTGGTGGTGGCACGCGTTCTCGGTCGCGATTTTAGGGTTAGGGTTTAGGGTTCAAAAAGACGGAAAGAGCCGAGCCGTCTGACCCGTAACGTTTGCGCGCGCCTCTCTCAACTCCTCACCAACCTGCGTTCTCCTTGCTTCGTGGTTCTGTACATCGGGATGGGAATGTGGTTTCCTGCGCTCTGTTCCTTGAACCTCGTCTTTGTTTTTTTTTGTTTTTTTTTCCCCTGATTTGATTTCTGTCTTTATTTTTGGTTGAAGATTTGTTGTCTTACGATGTGGCTTTGAACTGCAGTCTGGGATCTCTTTATCTCGTTTACTCTCTAGGAAGATATAATTTCTTGATTGGTTTTCAAGTCCTTTCCAGTATTTGCTACCAGCTTGAGAACTGACGCTGTCGTTGATGATTCAATGTCCGTTTACTTTGAAATGTGAAGATAAGAGTAGAGGGGTGAAGAATTTTCCATTTCGCTTCTCGCTAGTTACTCTTCACAGACGGAGAGAGGCTTGCAGCACGCTTTGTGAAGTGTGTTGTAAGTATGTCGATCGGTACAATAGGCCATGCGGGATCGACTCCCAAAAGTCTTGGCTTGTTTCAAATGTTCGACGACAAGTGTTCTATGACTGACCTCTCCCTGGGTGTCTTTGTTTTTCTGCTCTTCTTCTCAAACTGCTGTCGAATCCTAGACTCGTCTCTGTTGTTTCCCTGATGTCTTTCTTCGGATCATTTTTGGCGACAGAACCGTAGCGCAATGATGATAATGCCATGAGGCTTTTTGCGAGGTGCTTAGCACTATGGGCAAATCCTCAAAACGACTTCTTCTTCCACTGAGCGCATAGTATCGATAGTTTTTTTTGTTTTTGTGCTTCTTCTTCTTTGGCTGAATATGAATTCATGCATTCCATGTCGAGGATCATCAACTAACATATCTAGTTGAGCTTTGTCTTTGATGCAAGCTCGGAGCATTTCTTCCTCATTTCTTTCAATCTCCAAAGAAATAAGAAGCTTCCATCAGAAGCACAGCGCTCAGATCTTTTAATGGCGGTTGAAGGTGAGGAACTTACTTTCAAGGCAAAGCCTTGATAACTTGCTCAGATCTTGTAATGAAGATTGCAGAATTGAGAGGCTTATATCAGTGTCAAATAAGCTCAAATCTTTTAATGGAGATTGAAGAAACGAGAAGCTTACAGCATAGCTCAGATCTCTTGTATTGAAGCATGAGAAGCTCGTAGCAAAGCTGAGATCTTGTAATATAGATTGGAGAAATGAGAAGCTTACAGCATAGCTCAGATCTCTTGTATTGAATCAATGAGAAGCTCACAGCAAAGCTGAGATCTTGTAATGTAGATTGGAGAAATGAGAATCTTACATCATATATGGTGCAGAAAAAACTGATCACTTGTATGGTAACGCTGATGAACTGGGATGCACTAGTCTTTTTCTCATAGGCTTTTACACTTTGGAACAGGCACACCCATTGCCATCTGACAAAATGGTGGCTCATCCTAGAGGTTTTGGCTGCATTCTTGGGTGGAACTGACCCTAACAGGCCCATTCCATAATACATAACATCCCTCGTGAGAATCTCAAACCATTGGTAGTTTGGACGGGAGTTACAAGCCATAGCCTTCGATCTTTGTTTCTTTAGTGACCTACTACGGTGGGCTCTCATTGACCCAATAGTTGCGAAAGCCTTTGCAGCTTGGATGAAGAGAGTGCATCTCAATTCTCATGAGGGATGGTTATGTCCAGTAACATTCATGCTCTGGCTGGGTTCTTATTCAAAGAACCCATCGCCACCCTCCTGAAGTCACTTGCCCTAATCAGCTTGCTCATGTGGTAAAGGCCCATGTTAAGTGACAAACTTTGGAAGGGGGTTTCTTGGCTCATGTCATCTCGCAGATTCATCTCGCAGATTCATCACATTTTCTGCTTCCAATTTGATACTTATTTCTCTATAAACACATCCAATAAAAAAATCACACTATAACGTTGACCTCTGCAAAGTTTGCTAGCACAAGAACAGCTATCAAAAGTCCGAGAACATTATGAAAGTCGTGTTGAGTACAGAAAGCTGTCATTGGGTGGGTTGAGAATTTCATGATTTCCAGACATTTTTGGTTGAGAAAAAGGGCTTCAATCAGCGTTTTTGTCTAGCAAAGAAGGCATAAAGTGTAGTGCGCACACAAAAGTTCTCTTCATCGATGTTATGATATACAATCAAAGGGAGCGTCTTCCTCTTATTCTCTTATCGACTCCAAAAACAACTATTTCAGAAATGTAAAAGTAGAATAAAAAATAAGCAGAAAATGAAATCGAAAGGAAGGACTATTTCCTACATGAAGGAAATAGCCTGGTATTCTATTTCTCTTCATGTAACATACATGGTCCCAACATTGGAACAAAGGCACAAAAAAGAGTGTGGAATGAAAGGATTGCAATTTCATACATTTTCATATTCATGACAGATTTCAAGTGACAAAAGGCACAAAAGAGTGTGGTGTGAAAGGATTGCAATTTCATACATTTTCATATTCATGACAGATTTCAAGTGACGAAAGGCACAAAAGAGTGTGGTATGAAAAGATTGCAATTTTATACATTTTTCATATTCATGACAAATTTCACACTTGAGATCAAAGAACTCCTTGTAGATTTGATAATGCGGCTCACTTCCCTAAACATAGAATTGTAACCCACAGAATTAACACAACATTGCATTAACAACCATGAACACCTGAACAAAAACCTTTGTAACATCAAACAAATTTACTACTATACACACCTTGTCATTAGTATTCAACAGTTTGATTGGATTTTCTTCGCTCAATATGATCAAATGTTACAATCCCATCCCAATTTTATGAGGGAAAGGAGCAACAATTTTTCAACTCAGAGATGAATTGGCATATGCAAATATTTCATTATGCTACCTGCTTGCAACACAATTCAACAAACAAGTAAATAATAATCTTCAATCCTTATATCAAATAGAAAAAAAAGTTTAAAATCATTAATGTCTTTATATGAAGCCTAAGTGGACAAGATGAACTTGTAGAACTAGGACCCAAGCTCCAAAAGAGCAGGTGACCAAATGGGTTTTATGTAATAATAGCTCTCTTTATTTGCACTCATATCCATTCTCATTTTTAATTGTACCATTCTCATCATGACCTTAACTTTTTGTGTTGTAAATTAATAGTGAGTTGTCCCAAGAACTCAATAATGTTCCAACTACATCTATTAAGTAGAGGTTTCTAGAGTAGAATTGTGATTAGCCCATGCACATGTGGAATATGAAAACTTTGTTTAATGTTCATTTTTCACAATCCAATAATGGCATCTAGCAACTTGCATTACATTTTTGAAAGACTTGTATAACAATCCCATTATAAGCATGCCGTGATAAACTTATATTTATGAAAAGGTGAGAAAAACATAATTCACAATGAGTTTATGAAGGACCCATTCACCATTAAAGGACATCAAATTTCTATAATTCAAAGTTTGAAAAGACTCCCAAAAATATAGCTAGAGTATGGCTCATGCAATGCCTAATTGACAAAGGAATTTATATGAGTTTTTAGGCCAAGGCAAGCCACCTTATTGTATGAGTTCGAAAAGATTGAAAAAATGTTGGGAAAATGTTATCCAACAATGAAAAGCACCTACAAAACTTAAGCATGGATGTTATATCCCACTTGACTCCCAACTTCCATGGAGCCATGGGAGTTGGGACAAATTACCTTTAAACCTCTAGAAGATAATTTGGGGGCTTAAGTCTCCTCCAAATCAAGCAATATTCAGCTTGTTGGAAAGTTCTTTTTCTTTTCTCATAAAATATTGTTAAAAAACTGATTTTCATTTTTTTTTAAAGCCTTTATAGGATAAGTTATATATTCATTTGAATGACTAGAGGTGAAATTGTCAAAATGAATCTCAATTATTTCAATGATAATTTGATGAACAAAATTAGGTTTGATTAAAGAGCTCAATTTATCCTTAGGTAGCCTCCTAATCATTAACAAGTTTTTTTCCATCCATAAAGGTATTAATGATTTATCAAATATTCACACATCACAAATTTCCCTCCTCTATGTATATGTGCTTTTACAACATTTTAACAATGTGTTCAAAGTTAAATATTAACGAAGTGTTGATACAATGTTTTCACAACATTTTAATGTTTAAAGTTAAGTGCTAACAAAGTGTTGATACAATCCTTATATGATATTATGATAACATTGAAACATATTATGATGATTAATCTTTGTATTACAATGTCATTATAACAGCATATCAATGATTAATCAATATTTCACTAGCATTTAATTTTAGACATATTATTAAAATGTTGTAAAAGCACAAATATAAGAAAGGGACAAGTTTGTGTTGCACTTTCAATATTTAAATGCATGAAATTATTCTCAAGGTTATGGCTTCTCATTTAGAATTATATAGGATTGAACAATTATAGTTTTTAACAAACACATTGCCAACATGACTTTTGAGGTCACAAATGACGATAAATAACATACCTTCTTGCAATAGTTAGAACTACTACTCCAACACCATCAATGGGTTCTCCTTTGACAGAATTTAGTTCTTCATTCATTGTTTTCGCCAATTGCACAATCCCCATATTCAATGGGTCATATGAGCTTTAATCACATATAAAAGTCTTTTACCAACAATGTTTTTAAAATGAAAAATATCAAATTCATAAATCGAAGAATTCAGCTCTCAACACATTTTGTTGCTAATGACTTCAAACAAACTACATTGACAATTTGCTTAGTTTCCAAAATCATGTTACAATTTGGAAATGCTAAACCATGGACTTAAAGGCCCACTAACTTACCAATTAGATATTTTCCTCGTTGTTTGAAGTAACATCTAAATTGCTCAAATTATGTCTAAACCCAAAGCCTCAAAGGCCCATTCCATCCAAGGTTTTAAAGTGTTCATTTTGGTGTGGGTTTTCTTTGATACGAGTGTATTCACAAGTTGCAACTTCACATAAGCATCAACCTTTCCTAATATATCCATCTTCCACAAAATCTTTGCTTGTATAACCTTGTCACTTGCGGGACGGTGTCTCTCTTTTTTTTTATTGCACTATTTAGGTGTGTAGGTTTAGGGTTTTGAGTTTTAACCATGGTACCAGGGAAGGTGTTGGTTCACCCAAGACGGGAAAATATATAACTATAAAAGTGATGAATGCAACTATTTGGGTTGAAAGGCATATTATTCCCAATTTATCAACCTGAAAATTATGATTTCAACACACTAAAAATTATTTTTTTTGAAAACATGGCCATAATTCACCAGATTTCTAAAAAGAAAGAATATGAAATCTCCAAAATTTCTACAACAGTTACACCAGAGTGGTAGCTAAGATGACTCTTAAAAAAACTCTAATTTCATATCTGGTCTATAGCCAAATTTGGCTAAATCATCTCAATGTGGATGATAACCACTTTTGGTTACATCACACAAGTGAAAAAAGAAGCCCCACATTGCATCCCTGGGGGGCAAAAAATAAATAAAATTACACACTAAAAAGAAAACTGTAAAATTCTCTGCTCAGCTTTGAAGAACGTTTCAATCCATTTTAACCCTAATGAGCTCCATCTAAGCTTGTCTTTTTGCACCATGCACGATTCTGCACTCTGTCAAACTAACTCTGCAACCGAACCATGCAGCTCTGTGCAAGCACGGTGCTTGGACAGAGCTTGTTATGGCTCTTTAGCAATACCTGCATCAGGCAGTTGGCAACCTGAATTTGGATCCTCACATGATACACCATAGTTTGCACGTACACAAACATATTCTAAACCTGTTTACATATACTCTAGTTTAGGTTTAGAATATAACCTAATATAATATAAAGTATAATTATATAATATGTTGTGGAAGCTAACCCTAGGGTATGGTATTTCAACTCTTTCGCCAAACAACCCAAATTTGAAATTTTTTTGAGATCATCTTGATATCACTTTGCTTGTTTAAGCAATAACCTGGTTACCATTTTTTTTGGGTCATCATTTTGATAATACTCACTTTGTTATGCATAATGGAATTACCTGGCCTTATATCTGACTTGATAACCGTCCAATTATTTGGTCAAGATAGGTTATCACAATTGTGAACTCGCATTTGATCAAATTCAAGTTAAAATCAGAGTTGAAAGTGAAGCTAAAATTGGAGAATGCACTTGAGGGAAGAGTGGCAACATTTTATTTTATTTTTTATTTTTTATTTTTATTTATTTATTTAGGTTTTGGGGAAGCTTTTCAAAGTCTTGAAGCTTTTTGCACTAGAGTTGTTTGTTTGATAGTTCAATCTGTTGTTGGCTTTTTATTCATGGATTATTTTTTCAACCATGTAGGAGGCTATTCACATGATAGAAATTACTCAAAATCACGAGGGTGAAATCGAAATTCTCAAAACACGTGGGTGTCTTTTTCAATCGTTGAAATTTATATTCATGGGCCTTTTTTTAAATGACCAATTACAATGCATTTCAGCTAGTAGGAAGAAATTTTCAACCTTTACACATGATGATCCCTTGTAATAATGAGAATATAAATGTTTTTGAGAAAAACCCCTTAATTTTGTTTTCACAATGTGAAGGAGATCAAAGAAGAAGAGACGGGCAATGAGAAATAATTGTGAAGATCAAAGAAGAAGAGATGGACCATGAGAAAATCATGTGCTTATTCTTTGGTCAAAATTAGGTTTACACTCAGAACAAATACGTTTGAGCCATGATCCATGAGTGTTCCCATGGTCCCATCCAAAAATTGGGGTACCATGAGGTTTTATAGGCCATGGCTCAAGGGTTTTAATATTAATCACCCATAATGTTTATCTCCAATTCTTAACCAATTTTAGACCTTCCATGTCAATTATGACTAACTTTAATCATAATACCTTCTCAAGTTTGATGGTGAGTAATTATTTTTTGAAAATTTCTTTTTTTTTAGAAATTATTTGTTTGAAGAGTCAAAATTGAAAGAAATTACAAGGGAGGGAAAAATACAAAAATTGGTGGAAACTCAAAGCTTCTTGCTTGAACCCAGTCCACCTTGGTATAGAAGATATAATAATTTATTTATTTTTAATCCCATAATTTGGTGGAACATTATCTTTCCCCATTTTCGCAAAATAGAAAATAAAAAATTGTTGTAAAAGGTCTCATTATGTTCAAGGTTCAGAGTTCAAAGAATATGCTAAAATAAAGTTGCCTATATTTATTACCAAAATTCCATAAATTATTATTATTTATTGCTGAAGTGAATTTTTTAAATAAAATAATTATTCCACACCCAATTGCCAAGCCGGAAGAAGCCTTTGGCAACCAAACTCCCCAGCAACTTTGCAATTAGATGGTAAGTTTACTGCAATTGAGTTCTTTGCTCTAATTTCATAGTGTTCTCATTAACCCCTCTAGTTAACCCCTAACCGTCAAGGTGGACCAATAAGGATAACCATGGTCAAATGCAGGTAAGTGCTTTGGGTCAGTTTGCTCATTAAATAATCCTTTTAAATATTGAATGAGTTTATTTCCCAATTTTTTTCTTTTGTGAAAAAAAGCAACAAATTTTGATGAAAAAAAAAACCCACTGGAACAGAATTCATTGAAAACTGTAATAATTATCAATCTGAAAATTATTTCATGAGATCTGAATAATTTCACACTCATATTAGACAATACACAATACCATGTAGTAGACGAGTAATAATTATGAAAAAATAATGATATTCAAACTTGTAAAAATGAATTTTTTTGGCAAATTATAATTATTCATTTTGTCAATGTGGAAGCTGACCTTAGGCTATTGAATAATTTTCACAACATTAGAAGAGATAATACAAAATATTGTGCCCCTTTTATTGCATGTTGAGAGTTATATATATATATTATTTATTTATTTATTTATTTATTTTGGGCACACATGGAGAGAATCAATTGTAGGGGAGAAAACACCTGTTCAGAAATTTTGGCTCACCCAAATTCCTCAATAATGGCCTGTAACAGATAAGTTCCATGATTCATAATACTGGGCCATTTTAGTCCTTTGGGCCCTTTACACTACTTTGTCTTCAGAAAAGTGGGCCATATTAGGCAACATTTTCCACCATTTTTCCACATTAAGGGCCATGATTCCAGGGGAGAAATCCTTTGTCCAAATCCCTTGTCCCCCCCCCACTCCCACCCCACACTTGTTGAGATTTGGGCTTTGGGGTTGGCAACTTGGCATGTGAGACTATAGTTTTGCCTTATTCAATAACTTTTTTTTTTTGGCAATTGATAATTAGTAGGATGTTTAGCCAATTCACCACTACAATTTCAAATTACAGTTTTCGACACAAATCCCAAGACTTTCAATATCAAAGAAGAGGAAGTAAATAATTTACCAAAGACCACCTATATATGGCTAAAATGTGGGACATACTTGTGTGACCCACCCCCTGCTACTAATTGCAGCGCCAAATGTAAAAAATTTGCACTCTTTTGACTAATTATTATATTATTACTTTTGCCAATAATATAAATTTATTATCACTTTGCAAATAATATATAACTTTAATATTATTATATTAAAAAGATTGCAAAAGATGCCAAATGGGCAAAGGAATGGCAGTTTTCTACATCTAGAAGATTTCCTTACAAGAAAAATTTATTTCAAATTTAGAAGATATGTCCTTGCAAATTAGGTGGTATTTTAAAAATTTATAGCTAGAGGACCTTTGTTTTATTAATTAGAGCTAGTTTCAATTCCAAATTTATGGCCACGCCTAATAGGCTCCTTATTTTGGGAATGCCACCCACTCTTGGGCCTTACCCATCCTAAAGTGTATGGTAAATTGGTCATAGCTAGGGAAAGTTTTTAAATAAATTTATTTTAATGTAGATCATCATGTTTTTATAAAAGAAAATTTGTGTAGGATGAACACTTTAACCATATTGGGAGAAGTGTGCATCCTTTTACAAACAAATTAGGACAAAACATCCCACCTAGTTTTCTAAAGGCCAAAATCCCTTGAAGCTACTATACTCTATAATGATTCTCAACACAAGGCAGGGCCAATAAATCACAAGGTGGTACCATGCCTCTTGTAGGTGCCTCCTGTTTTTGAGGAGGCATTATTCATGTGTACAAGGTGCTCTCCAAATACAATAGAAAATTTTCTTTGAGTGTGTTTAGCATCCATAATTAGGCATTAAAAAGCCAAGCTGTTTGAATCAATGATTCTAGCAAATTTTCCATATTTTTAGAGGAATTTTTTTTCATGTTGCAAAAATTTTATTGTAGATTCCAGTTGGTAGTTCAGGATATAGAAGGATCCTCATATTTTTATTTTTATTTTTATTTTTCAATTGTGGTTTATTTTCAAATTTGGCTCCCAAAAACATGTCAAAAAAAAAAAAAAAAAAGGTTCAATTTTTCTTTTAAAATATAAACAATTAGTTTAAATTGCAAAATTGGGGGTAAAAAAAAAAAAAGGTGTGAATGAAGTTTTTGGGGTTTAGGGAA